>Ga0307942_1002078_pt1 | contig 16164 bp, 25 predicted proteins | sample OrgLakmetagen175_FD_201846 | JGI IMG/M metagenome (GOLD analysis project Ga0307942, IMG submission 201846) | Saline water microbial communities from Organic Lake, Antarctica - #175 | ecosystem: Environmental > Aquatic > Non-marine Saline and Alkaline > Saline | place: Antarctica: Organic Lake...
CACCTGCGCGTATGCTTGTCAGGTGTGTGTGTTTGTGTGTTTGGGGGGGGGGTGACGTCGCATGGAATGCAGCTAATGATGGTGCAGTCACCTGCGCGTGTAGTCTGCCACCCTTCCATTAAACAAACAAGTAGGTTACACAAATACGCTTGCAGCAAAACTCAACGCTAAGGCCAACACCATACATACATATGTATAAACGGTGTACATACGGTATTTTTAGCAGGGGAATGACCATACATACGGTCATATACGGTGTACATATATGGTTCTGGTTGACCCTACGCATACACACACGCCCACACGCTCATATACACATACACACACACAAACACACGCCCACATGCTCATACACACACAAACACACACACACACACAAACACACACACAAACACACACACACACACGCACAAGCACATGCATACACATGCATACATATTTATAACTCCCTGCACAGGGAGCCCTTGCAGGCCGCATGCTCAGTACCACCCGTGTTTGGCATTGATGCCAACGACACACACTCACACACTCATGCACACACACACACACACACACACACACACGCACACACACACATACACACACACGCACACACAGACACACGCACACACACACGCACACGCGCATACGTGCACCTCCACAACCCTATTTCTGCACAGGGAGCGCTTGCGGGCCGCATGCTCAGTATCACCCGTGTTTGGCACGGATGCCAGCGGCAGGCGGCTGGTGTGTGTGGCATGCCTCGACGGCACCGTGCAAGCCTGGCATGTTACGCACTGCTCTATGGACACGGTAGTGCAGCCACACACAGCTGCGTGCACGCCTCAGCAGCAGCCATACACAGCTGCATGTGCACCTCAGCAGCAGACACACACAGCTGCGTGCGCACCTCAGCAGCAGACACACACAGCTGTGTGCGCACCTCAGCAGCAGACACACACAGCTGCGTGCACGCCTCAGCAGCAGACGCACACAGCTGCATGTGCACCTCAGCAGCAGCCATACACAGCTGCATGTGCACCTCAGCAGCAGACACACACAGCTGCGTGCGCACCTCAGCAGCAGACACACACAGCTGTGTGCGCACCTCAGCAGCAGACACACACAGCTGCGTGCACGCCTCAGCAGCAGACACACACAGCTGCATGTGCACCTCAGCAGCAGCCATACACAGCTGCATGTGCACCTCAGCAGCAGACACACACAGCTGCGTGCGCACCTCAGCAGCAGCCACACACAGCTGCATGTGCACCTCAGCAGCAGACACACACAGCTGCATGCGCACCTCAGCAGCAGACACACACAGCTGCATGCGCACCTCAGCAGCAGCCATGCACGGCCACACCACAGCATGTTGTGGCATCCCTCACAGACACACAACATCAGCAGCCTCACACGGCCACACCACAGCATGTTGTGACGTCCCTCATAGATGCACAACATCAGCAGCCACGCACGGCCACACCACAGCGCGTCATCGTGACGTCCCTCACAGACACACAACACCAGCAGCCTCACACGCCCACACCACAGCATGTTGTGGCGTCCCTCACAGATGCACAACATCAGCAGCCACGCACGGCCACACCACAGCGCGTCATCATGCCGTCCAACGATGGTGGTACTGAGTTCAGTTGCAGCCAAGGGGGTGGGGAAGGAGGCGGAGATGCACACAGGTTAAACAAGCCAGGCGTTGCATGCAACACTGCCTTGGTGCTGAGCAAAGCCTGGTGTGTGGTGCCTCCGCAGCGTAGCCCTGTCTTCAGCACCCCAGCTGTGGACGAGGGAGGGGGTGTGGTGGTGGTGGCACGTGTGGACGGAAGGGTGGAAGGGTTGAGCTTGCAGGATGGGCGCATGGTGCGTGTTGAGGATGTGTGTGTGTTTGTGTACATGTGTGTGTGATTATGTCTGCCAGGTGTGGTGGTGGTGGCACGTGTGGACGGAAGGGTGGAAGGGTTGAGCTTGCAGGATGGGCGCATGGTGCGTGTTGAGGATGTGTGTGTGTGTTTGTGAATGTGTGCGTGTTGAGGATGTGTGTGTGTTTTGTTAATATGTGTGTGTGTGTGATTATGTCTGCCAGGTGCGGTTGTGGTGGCGCATGTGAGCGGCAAGGTGCTTGTTGAGGATGGTGCGTGTGTTGAGGATGTGCGTGTTTGTGTACATGTGTGTGTGTGTGATAATGTCTGTCAGGTGTGGTTGTGGTTGCGCTTGTGAGCGGCAGGGTAGAAGGGCTGAGCTTGAAGGATGGGCGCATGGTGCGTGTTGAGGATGTGTGTGTGTTTGTGAATATGTGCGTGTTGAGGATGTGTGTGTTTTTGTTAAAGTGTGTGTGTTTGATCATGTAAATGGATGTCTGCCAGGTGTGGTGGAGGTGGCGCATGTGGATGGCAGGGTGAGAGGGTTGAGCTTGCAGGATGGGCGCATGGTGCGTGTTGAGGATGTGTGTGTTTGTGAATGTGTGTGTGTGCGCGCGTGTGTGCATGTAAATGGTTGTCTCCTAATCGGCGATGAAATGGGTTCATTACGTTGAGTTCATTACGTTGAGTTCATTACGTTGAGGTAATTACGTTGAGGTAATTACGTTGAGTTAATTACATTGAGTTCATTACTTTGAGTTCATTACGTTGAGTTCATTACGTTGAGTTAATTACGTTGAGTTAATTACGTTGGTGGTAACGGCAACGCAGTAACGCAGTAACGCTAATGGTATCGGTAGCAGTAATTAGCGGAGGGGAGTTTCAAGTGTGTTTCAGTAATAATAAGAATCACAGTTTTTACACGCGTTTTACATGCGCAGCCTAGCAGTCGCACGTTTTGACTGATGGCTTTATCTGAAAACGCTGTAACTGACACTAGTTGAGGGAAGTATCTAAGTGTGCAAAACCATGGTGTGCCAGAAGTGTTTGCAAATAATAGTGCTCTGGTACCTTATGTGGTCTGAGTGTGGTCTGTACATAATAATATGGTGTGTACATAATAATATAATATTGTACATAATAAACAATAGTGCTCTGGTACCTTATGTGGTCTGAATGTGGACTGTACATAAAGGACATGAGGCATTGTATTAGAGTCCAGTGATCTGCATCATGCACGCTACGTATGAATATCCAAGCACGCATAAAAATATCTACACAGACAAAAAACAAATGCACACACACACACATTCACACACGCATGCACATTTACACTCATATGCATATACACAGACACATATACACACACATGCATGTACTCACTCATATGCCTATGCGCACACAAGCACACATATATAGGGTTGGCCAGAACTTTTATATACACCATATATGACCGTATATCTGGTGATTTCCCTGCCAAAAATACCGTATACACACTGTATATATATGGTTCGGGCCAACCCTACACATATACACTCTCATAACTGCTTGCCCTGCAGGTTTGGCACCGTGATCTGGGCTCAGGCCTCTTATTTGCCCCCCTCTGCTTGTGCCCCCTCCCAAGCCCAAGCCCACCACGACAGACAAAGGGGCCCACTTCTTCCACAGCCCCCAGCAACGAACGCCAGCTTCCTGATCGTTGTCATCATCTCAAAGGTGTGTCTCTGTTCCAAATGCGACGTCTGAATAGGAAGACGGGCCCTTGCCCACTTCTTCCACAGCCCCTGCCGATGTGCTCCAGTCTCCTGATCGTTGTCATCACCTCAAGGGTTTCAGATCCAGTGCGCTTGTTCGTAGGCATGTGCGCATGCACCAACACACATACACACATACGCACATGCAAACACACACACACAAGTACACATGCGCGCGCACACACACACACTAACACACACACATACACACACATACACGTAGGAGTGTCTCAACTCCAGGGTGTCATAGTGGCCTCTCACGCAGGGGTGGTGCAGCTGCTCAGCTGTGGCAGTGGGCACACACATTGGCGGGTGCAGGTAGGTTGTGGTGCCAATTCACACACTCCAGCACACACACGCAAACACACACGCACACTCACACACACACATACACACACATACATACGCACGCAAGCACACACACACACACACACACGCAAGCACTTACACACACACGTGCATGCAAGCACAATAACTCTCTCTCTCTTACATTTATAATAGGAGAATGCCACCGCCGTCCTGTAAGCTCTAACATGCACACAAGCACCTATGTGCCTACCTGTTTGTGTAACTGCCCACATCTTGCCCTCCTCTTGCCCACAAGAGTGTGTGTAACTGCCCCCACCTCTTGCCACAAGAGTGTGTGTAACTGCCCACATCTTATCCACAAGAGTGTGTGTAACTGCCCTCACATCTTGCCCACAAGAGTGTGTGCAACTGCCCTCACATCTTGCCCACAAGAGTGTGTGTAACTGCCCACATCTTGCCCACATCTTGCCCACATCTTGCCCACAAGAGTGCCCACAAGAGTGTGTGTAACTGCCCCCACATCTTGCCCACAAGAGTGTGTGTAACTGCCCCCACATCTTGCCCACATCTCGCCCACAAGAGTGTGTGTAACTGCCCACATCTTGCCCACATCTTGCCCACAAGAGTGACCAGCTCGTTAAAACACAACTGTCCTGAGAGTTTAACACATCTGTCCTGAGAGTCTAACAAAGACATCTGTCCTGAGAGTTCGACACAACTGTCCTGAGAGTTTAACAAAGACAACTGTCCTGAGAGTTTAACACAACTGTCCTGAGAGTTAAACACAACTGTCCTGAGACATTTAACACAACTGTCCTGAGAGTTTAACAAAGACATCTGTCTTGCGAGTGTGTTCAACTTAAACGGGGCTCCCTTCTTGGAGAGCACAAGCTCGAGAACAGTATTGCTGAAAATGATACTGTGATGCTGCGAACCCTCCTCTGTTATTATTCAACCGCTTAACTCTGGCCGTGCTTTGCTCATTTCAGCCTTGCCTTTCCTCTGTTCCCTGTCTTGCTTTTCAAGGGTAGAGCATTCAGCAGGCCAAATCTTGGCTATTATCACAAGTTCTGATCATTCATAACAAGTCATCATAACACGATGTTGCAAATTCCATGGGTCCAGCAGGTCAAACTCTGAGGTACACACACACATACACACACAAGCACACACACAAGCACACACATACACACACACACATACACACACGTTCCCACATGCGCCACACACTAGCCTGTGCTCACTGGTTGATTCAAGCTCACCTGCACACTTGCGTATCTCTGCAGCATCTTAAAGAGAACACACACACACGCACGCACCCACATACACACACAATTCTTCCCATATACGCCACAAGCACCCACGCTCACAGGTGAATCCGAGCTCACCTGCACACCTGCGTATCTCTGCAGCATCTTGTAGAGACAACACACACATGTACGCACACACACACACATTCTCCCACATACGCCACACGCACCCACGCTCACAGTTGAATCCGAGCTCACCTGCAGACCTGCATATCTCTGCAGCATCTTGAAGGGCACACACACACGCACCCACATACACACACATCTTTCCCACATACGTCACACGCACCCACGCTCACAGGTGAATCCGAGTTCACCTGCAGACCTGCGCATCTCTGCAGCCCCTGCGTGGCTTCCCACGCTTTCCAGTTGCAGTGGCTCTGGAGCAAGGCACTGCCATGATGACAACCCTGCTCCCCCTCAGCAGCTACATGCGCCCTGCACCAGTCCTGCTTTCACTCAGCACCTGGGCACGCACTGCTGCGACCCTGCTCCCGCCCAGCAGCTGGTCACCGTGCTGTCTAGCTCCGGCCTGCTCACGCTCATTCAAATCTGCTGCTCCAATGAGCACAGAGCTCACGATGAGCGTGGCCAGGCTCGTGTCCTTGGAGGTAGTGGCCGGGTGCCCGGGAATGGGAAGGTATTCAAGAGAAGGAGTGGGGATGATGGGGGGGGTGACAATGAAGGAGGGGATACGGGGGCCTGTGTTGTGGGCTATTTTGCACTTCCTTCTGAGGTGTTCTCTTCACCGGTGATGTACCTGGGTAGGAAGGAGGATGGCTGTGTGTGCTTGTTTGTAGGGTGTAGAGATGATCATCTGTATCAGCTGGACGTGTTCGGCGGGTTTGGAGAGAGGTAGGAAGTGGTGGTGTGCGAGTGGTGTGCAAGTAGGAAGCGGTGTGCAAGTGGTGCGCAGGTAGGAAGTGGTGTGCAAGTGGTGGTGTGCAGGTAGGAAGTGGTGTGCAAATGTTGTGCAATTGGTGTGCTGGTGTGCAAATGGTGTGCAATTGGTGTTCCGGTGGGAAGTGGTGTGCAATTAGGAAATGGTGTGCAATTGGTGCGCGATTGGTGTGCCGGTGGGAAATGGTGTGCAATTAGGAAGTAATGTGCGAATAGTGTGCAATTAAGTATAAATGTCAGTTTGAGGGCTGCGATTTGAAAATAATAACAATGCATGGAAGAAAGAAAATGTGTTACAGAGCTATATTGACGAACATCAATGTGGAGTGTGCATAGAAGTAATTAAAGTAGATGCCACTGCCAGCTTAATTCAAAACTACTCTGTTGTTTCATGATATACAAGTTTAATGAAATGGTAAGTATTGTTACTGCATGACCGAGTAAAGCCAACAGTGACACGTGGTGTTGCTTTCATTTTCTACATACGTACTAAACTATTATTTGAATCAGCAAATCGTATGGCGTTTGCTTCCAATTTAACATGTGGCTCAATTAGTCTGCTTCAGTATTGCACAACCTGTGCACTGGTATGTAATCTTTAATCTATACTTATATCATCCAATCGCCACCATCATGGCTATCCTGACAGTGACTTTTAGTCGCCTTTTAATGCAAATTGTCACGCCTAATTAGTGGCAATGACGATTCGTGTGATTTGGTTAGATGGTTTTTCAGTTGAGGTTGTTTTGTTAAGCCTCCAATAAGCTGGAGAGGCCGGTTCATTGAAGATAGTATTTTTTGGCGTTTATATTCATTTAGCTCAGTAAACTAATCAGCTAGATGGTTGAGTAAACTTCCAAGCCCTAGGGAAAAAAGATGCGGCAGCTGACTAGAGTGTGTGTGGTACAGTATATGTCAGTGTGTTAAGCAAGTTGGATTTGAGAAGCAGCAGAGAAAGACAAAGAATCGAAGGAGATTTGCCAGTCAGAAGTGCAGGTCACAGCCTTTGCTTGAGAGAGACTCGACCCTGGCCCAAGACGTTTGCACACTTGCACACCGAAAAGAAAAGACAACCGCTGGTAGTGACGACACATCCAACATGATGAAGGGAGGGGGCTACATAGGTGCCCGCACCAGGCAACCCCCCACCGCGCAAACAATTAAAAGAAATTAATGTGAGTCAGGGGGGTTGTGCGTCATAGCACCCAGACCCAAACCTTGACTGTTGTTGCTTTTGTTGTATTGCAGTGCATACCTTGTTTTTATGGGTGCAGATGTATGTCTCATGGAGTGTTCATTCAGTTTGTGTGTCAGGCTTTCAATCTTATGGCTTATGGTAATCCAGATTAAGGTCTGCCAGAGGTTTGTCTGTATAGATGGTTACAATAGTTACAACGGGGGATGACCTCCAGCCAGGTTGTTTGGCTGATCGGCTGCTGACTGGTCTCGGCCAGCCACAAATAATTTATAAGCTGAAAGAAAAAGAAAAAGAATGTTGTTTTGCTGAGAAAAGAAATCATGAACAAGTTGGTTGTTTACCTGTTGCAGCAAAAATGGTTGGGCTGCTGAAACGTCCTCAAAAAAAGATGTAAACAGAAAGGAAAAGTGTTTCCTCAGCTCGCAAACTCGATGGTCTTGGCAAATTAAAAGATCATGCGCCTCGTTCTGAACATGTTCATCTTCACCAGGACATTGGTCACATACGCAAAAGCCATCTTCAAGCCACGCTGCTTGTCTGTATAGTCTTTGTAGATAGTCCCCATAACTCCAACGGAGATCACGTGGACCTTGACTTCCCTTATTTTTGTCTTTTAGGTTGGCAATAAGCACGCTGTGCTGTGCTTTTGCTTTTTGGAGTTGGGGATCAGTCCTAGTGTCTTCACACAATTTAAACTCATTCAAGTGAACCTCCCACTGGTTTGGAATCAGTTCCTTGTCTTTAGCAAGCTGTTAAAATTTTCAGTTGCGGGTGGTTACGCGAGAAGAGCACACATTGCTAGGTAAAAATAGGATAGTGTCAGGACGAGAAGAGGCTTCTAAAGCACATACTGTTAGTTTCGGTAGCAACCAAGAGGGCAATGTTTTGTTGGCAGTGTCTCTCAGATCTAGGCCTCGCTGTGATAGTTTATCTGCCCTGCCTATGTCAGTGTAGGCAATTTGGTTGGCACCGCATGATTCCTTTTGTAGGGTTTGGACAATCAGCACACTTGCCATATTATGGCGTTTTATAATCGCGTTCTTCATTTGAGTGTGCTGGCAACCTGAGAGTATGTGAAGCGCACTATCAGTGCAAGGGCAGATGGGGCAGTTTGCATTGGGAGAGAAGCCGAGAGAAGCTGACATATTCCATATCACTTATACTCTTATACTGATTGATGTCCTGAGTCTTGTGCTGTACTGTGACAGTGATTTGCTATTGCAAAAAAATAAGCATTTTTGGACTTTTGTCCACATCGTTCTTTATTCACTCTTTCTTTTGCGAGCTGAGGAAAACAACTCCTTTTTGAACAACATAAGCTACTAATGCCTCACTAAGACACCGCAATCCTCTCCGCACCATCCTACAACAAGCGACAGGCACTGGATAGGTATTGAAATATCTTTGTGTGTGTTTGGGTGTGTGTTTTGTGTGCTTTGTGTGTGTGGCTGTGTGTGTGTGTGTGTTTGTGTGTGTGTATGTGTGTGTTTGCGTTTTTTGTGTGTGTGTGCGTATGTGTGTGTTTGTGTTTGTGTTCCTTTTTGTGTGTGTGTGTGTGTGTGTGCCTGTGTGTTTGTGCGTGTGTGTATGCGCATGTGTGTGTATGCGCATGTGTGTGTGTATTAGCATTCGGGGGGCAGACTGCGTTGTAGTTAAGGAGCAAAAGCCTCGCGCCACGTAGAACTACGCTTCCACAACAGGCACAGGGCATAATGGGATCATGGTCAAGGGGGGATGCCATGTTTTTTTAGGGGGGAGCTTACGTGAGAACGAGTTTTTAATCTTTTGGCTTGCATGTCTGGAGGTAGCAGTATCTTTGCGTGTGATGAGATCCAAGACCTCCGATGCAAGACATTGGGGCGGGTGAACTGTGTCTTGTAAGCCGCTGTAGTTTGCCTTTGCAAAAGCCCTTTGTAAAATGTTGAGGCGCTTAGTGGTGAGCATGCCTTTATTTGCGTTTTCCGTCTACGTTGTAGATGCAAGCTACTGTGGCAGTGTACACTTCTAAGAGTATATAAGGTCGCGTCTGGGGGGGATTCGGTGTCGTTTCCTTGGTGCTTCAAGAGATCAACGTCAGTGGTCCAGTACTCGCAGCGCCCAGTGGCTACAATGTCTGCTTGAGGGTTGGTGGGCTGGATGTCGAAATTGACTTTGTTCCGAAGTTTGATGTCTTAGGGCTGATAGGAGTCTCTTTCTTGGTTGGCTGAGAACCCTTGTCTTTGAAGATCGTCAAGATGTATGTCCGGTGTAGGTTTGGTGTCGTGATATGCTCTTCGTACTTTTGGAGGCTGTGCCTAAAGCTTTTACAGGTATTTTGCAGTTCTTCTGGCTGGATATTGGGTTCCGAGACTTTCACCATTCTCTTTTGAGGGATTTAAAGGTCCGAGGATCTGTCTTTTCATTTTCATTCAGGTTAACACAGGCTGGGCCGGCCCATGTGTCATTGATGTCAATTGTCAGTAGCCTTTCACTCGTTGGCATTGTAGCAGCTGGTTTTTAGTAGGCACTGCCGACGGTAAGTACGATTACAGACGTCGCATATGTACAATATAATGTCTTAAAAGGGAGGTAGCTATTGTCGACAATTATAATCCAGTGATCAAGTCCTAGATGGTAGGAGCACATTTGGATTGCACATGCAATATCAGTGCGGGCAGCAGCTTGAGATGTTTTGGGCACTCATCCATCTGCCTTTAAAAGGGGCCCATCTTTCTAAAACCATAGGAGCGTAATGATATTGCTTCTGCCTTTCAGGGGGCCAGCATCTCTGCCCCTTTTGTCGCAAGTGTAAAATTTCCCAGAGGGGGTCAACGGAGGAAATGCCTGAAAATGTGCATTTATAGCATTCAGAAGGCACACTCACAGCCACTTCATCCGATCGACACCATGATAAATTATGGCGATATGTAATCTAATCAAAAATTACCAGTTAAAAAAAGGTTGCACCTCATATAGCCAATACCTAGACTTAGTAAAAAATAAGAAACATTCCAGGGAGAGAAAGGGGCGGGAAGCACCTTGTTTCATGAGTGCACCGTTACAACACGGGGGGCCAGTGTAGCCCCCTTAAGGCTCTTCGCCCCTCTCCCCCCATGAAATATTTCTTAATTTTACTTAACCCATTGAAAGACGGGAGCGAGGTGCTGGTTTTGGATGTGTGAGGCGCAAGCTTTTTAACTGGTATTTTTTGAATATTTCAACCGAGAAATTTAGATTGCATATCGTAATAAATAGTACCAAAGTATAAACCGAAACATGGTTCATCATCGTTATGGAGCAGTTCCTCTTTAAGAAACACCTGAGGTTTCACTTGAATTTTTTTATTTAAAGTATCATTGACTCTCTAGCGATGACATGCATTTTAGATCTGCCACAGGTAACATGCACGCGGGGACAACACACACACACACAAACACACACACACACACACACACACACACACACACACACACACACACACTTAGCACACAAACGCACACACACAGGAGCTGCTTGGCCTCCTTTTTCAGCACCTGCAATCAGTCGGGGGTGCTGAAAAATGGGTATCCAGACAATCCCAAAAGGCGTTTTATGCTGCACACCCACGCATGCGATGCTCTGAGGCCATCAATGCACAGATCCAGAAAGTGCACTTGAGCGTTAACAGTGGCGGAGCTGCCGTGGAAAACCTGATAGATGGATGGCCGAGGATGGCACCAAACCCAAAGAAGCTGACGCTGATTGCTAACAAGAACTTTGGGACGTCTCCTTGCTTCTTCAAGGACCCACCAGACTCACTGATCTCATTTCTGCGGAAATCCCAAGCTTATACTCGTGCTGCACAGCTGCTCACTAGCGTCATGGAGGTGAATCTCAAGGTAAGTCACCTCAGGCTGTGTGTCAAGCGCGTTTGATTTTGTGTAGAGTATGTGGATTTATGGGTGTGGGTGTGTATGTTTTGTGTGGTTGGGTAGGTAAGTGCTGCATGCATCCATGTATGTTAGTGTGGTTGGGTGCGTAGTTGCTGCATGCATCTTAACGCTCTCATGATCATGAGTGAAGGGGACCAAGAGCATCTGCTGCGGTTTCAAGGATGTGCAAACAACAGCGTCGCAAGTACTGGCGCACAAGTGCAATAAGAACAGCAGAGACCCAGACACGTATGCACTCGGGCATGCATGAACTGCATTCTCTTGAACACACACTTGCGCACACACACATACACACACAGGGGTGGCGCCTGGGGCAACAAGATGCAACCACAATGACCCTGATGCTTGCCAGCGCCTGCCCGCACATGGACAGTCTCACCCTGTCTCGTTGCCAGCTCAGCATGGCGCCCCTGCGTGCGCAAATCCTGGGCAGCAGGCTCACCAGCCTCACAATTGACAGCTGCTCTACTGCTGATATCAGGTGTGCTAGTACCCTGGCTTATGAGAGGGAGTTTTCTTGTGCAAAGACTGCTATTCCATCAGATCCTTGCATAAACATCTTTAGGAGCTGTTACCTGAATGGTTCTTTTGTCACAGAGTCTGTGAGGCAACAATCGCCTGTTATTACAAAAAGAAACAAATGTTGCTCAGCGGGCTTCTTACGGAAGCTTTCTTGAGACTTGACACCTTTGCAAAGATATCTCCTGAACATTTTGAATCAACAATGACATGATTGTTTATGCGCAGTGATATCAGCCCGTATGGAGGAGATGCCATTGTGAGGGGTATTGCTGATCGCCTGCCCTGTCTGCAGCACCTCAGCCTTAATTTCAGTGACGAGAGGTGGGTGCACTCATGTGTTAGGGCTGTAGCTGCAGCTTACCTTGCACTGTTGAGCACGTTCCATCCCCGCCCTGTGATCGCCTTACAACTTATAATGAGAGACAGACATCGTACATAGATGTGATGCAGTGTGGAATAGAGAAAAAAGAAGAGGCATGCAGAGATAGCACTCGGAATGAAGGAAAAGGCGGCTGCTAGGTGCTTGTACCAGCACAGCACCCACACAAATCAGATATGGATGATGGTATAAGAGGATGGGTGATTTGTCCTCAGGCATTGGTGCCCCAGCTAGAACATGACTTCGAAACTAGAAGTACTTGTCCCAGCACAGCACCCACACAAATAAAATATGGATGATGGTATAAGAGGATGGGTGATTTGTCCTCAGGCATTGGTGCCCCAGCTAGAACATGTGTGTGGCCTGGCTAAATGTGCTTTTTTAATTGGGTCCCCTTTTTCTCATAATTCCTGTCTTCAGGTCCCTAAACCTGAAGACCGGAAACATCCCACACCTGGATGTAGCCCCCCTGTGTAGCTTGGCCAGCTTGCGTATCCTAGAAGTTGGTGCATTTGACCACTACGCTGTCATAGGCGGTATGCGCAGGCCTGGTGTACTACGTGGCTTGGGAGAGGTGAGGTGACCAAACAAAGAAATTGGCTCCAAACAAAGAATTTGGCTCCAAACAAAGAAATTGGCTCCAAACAAAGAAATAGGCTCCAAACCAAGAAATTGGCTCCAAACAAAGAAATTGGCTCCAAACAAAGAAATTGGCTCCAAACAAAGAAATTGGCTTCAGCCCGGATCAGGGAGCCGTGAGGCTATAAGAAGGAATCACACTAGAATAAAATTGGTCTACTTACAATCATTACCTCTGCAGCATGTGGGCTCCAGCAATTGAATTAACTTCCATCACCCATGGCAAAATGCGACTGTGGCAAAACTCAGGTGACCTGAGTTTGTGACTTTGATGACCATAACACAAAAAGAAGGCAAAAAAATACAGTTGTTACAATGTACGCGTGCTGCATTGTAACAGCTGCTTTCTTGTCGTTTTACTGAAAAGCGCAGCTACCTTTGTGATAATTCCAGCATCTTGGTAGGCAATATGGCTAGGCAAGGAATGGTGCAAAAATTAACGTGTCCACACTTCCTTAACCCCCCAACGCCACATCCACTTCCTGCAGCCAGTGTATTGGGCTCCTTACCGTACGATCTCAAATTTAATGTTTCCGTTTCCAACCTCAGACATCCATTTTTCCTCCTTCTCCAACCAAACAGGTGCTCTCTGGCTGCACCCAGCTCGCGCGCCTGGCCCTGGGCAAAGCACGCGTGCAGCTGCAGATTGAGCTGCCCTCCACGCCTGAAGCCACCCCTCCCATCAGCCCCTCCCTTTGCGAGCTCGCATTGCCAGCTGTGAATCTTCATGACCTGAGGCAGCTGCTTCACCTCGCACCCAACCTGAAAACGCTGCACCTGGGTCGCCTTGAGGTACCGGATGAGCCCACTGATCTCTGTTCCAGCTGGCTGCAGCAAGTGCTGCAGCTGATGCAAGTACAGGGGTGGGGAATGTTCCAGTCTCGCCCCTCGTACATACACAAATCGCAGCCTCCCACTTTCTCTCCTGCTCACCACCTGCTGCTCTCATACAACTCCATCTGTGGTCGCCTGGCCCATGCCACCCCTCTGCTCTCTGCTCTTGCGCCCTTTCATAACAGCCTGCACCACCTTGGCCTGCACCGCATTGCACTGCAGCCACAGGACGTGCAAGTGATAGTGTCGGGTCTTCCCGGTCTTGAGTCTCTGAGTCTGGTGCGCTGTGAGCTCAGGGGCGTCCTCACAGCGCTTCTGCCCCAGCTGCCCCAGCTGCAGCATTTCCATTTTCGGCTGGGTGTGGGGGAGCAAGATGATTTTGTGCGTGCATTGGTGACTACTGACCAAGGCAAGCGTGCACATGCTAGTGCACAGTTGTCAGCCCACGCTTCCATGGCCACCAACTTTTTGTCTAGTGTGCACTTGTGCGTTGAGTTCAGCCGCCGAAGTTACCCAAGTGGGATTGATGTGAAGCAGTGCTTGAAGCCAGGGTGGCCACTGGATGGCTTAACACACGTGAAGCTGCATGACATCGAAGACGACAGAGACATTCAGTAAGCGACTTACATGTCAAATGATGCTTATGAGCAAGGCGATTGGGAAGGGGGGCACTGTAGGGTGGATGAGCTAGCCCCGGATGAGCTGCAGTGCTTGCTCGATGCTGAAGGTCAGGTGTATTCAGATGGCTCTCCAGGGTCAGGCTGCTGGGAAGACTACAGTGCATCTGAAGGTAGTGATGAGTTCTGACAGGCTGCTAAGCTTCTTCTGAGTTCTTCTGACAGACTGCTAGGCTTCTTCTGAGTTCTTCTGACAGATTGTTAGGCTTCTTCTGAGTTCTAACAAACTGCTAGGCTTCTTCTGAGTTCTTCTGACAAACTGCTAGGCTTGTTCTGAGTTCTAACAGTGTTCTAGGCTTCTTCTGAGTTCTTCTGACAGATTGCTAGGCTTCTTTTGAGTTCTTCTGACAGATTGCTAGGCTTCTTCTGAGTTCTTACAGGCTGCTGGGCTTCTTCTGCTTGGTCTGCCGCCTTTTTGCATGCAAGCGCAGCATCTGCACTCTTCATTTGCGCTCCCAGATCAAGATGTCTGAGCTGGTTTAGTAATGGGTAGCCAGTGCCATTGGCTCAGTGAGTCATGTCAATATGTGAAGCCTGCATTGTTATAACCACAGAGCAGATTCTGGATATTTGTGCTTGTGCAGTGTGCTTGTACAGTGTTTGGAGAGGGCAGAGTGACGCAGACTAAGAAGATGTTCTGTGTGCCAAGCAGATGTTTGGTGTGTACTCTTGTGTATGTAAGTAGATGCCTTTGATAATTTCCCCTCTTTATTTGATGGGTCGGTTGATCCTGGCTTACTCATTCACTGATTTTATTCAATGCTGGAAGCCAAGCCCCTTTTAACCTTGATACCTGGGATTCCACCACCAGGTCCCTTTAAACTACAATTAAACACAACCCTAGCTGAAGTAGAAGAAAAAAATGGAATTGGCTGCACTCCTCAATACCAAACAAAAGTGCCTTCAACGAGTGCATTAAAACTCTGAGCAACAATGAATCTCCAGGACCAGATGGGATTGTATACAAGCTTTTGCGCATGCTTCCTGCTGAAATCCAAAACACCATACTAACCATACATGCTGTACAGGGTTCCTGTTCTGTACGTCATAATGATGCACTTAGTTGTATAAGGGACATAGGATGCTGTTGGGTAAGCGTTTGATAAGGGTCTGGTAATATTCATGGTAAATTGCTACGGTATTGGCATTTCCTAGTTTGTGGAGGGGTTGCATGTGTGCTTGCAAGGCGTCATGGTAAATGGATAGGGACCAAAGCCTTGAGGTAGGTGACTGGGCTGTGTTTGGGGGATTTTGTATGATTCAATGTTCTTCATATTCTTTTGCAAGCCAGTAGAAGCTGTAGAAAAAATTTCCCTCAGAACCAGCTGTTTTGATGGAGCTATTCGCAACGTCAGAGTAGGTTGTGATTGTTGTGATTGATTTTCTAGCAAGAGCATCAGCATGTTCATTGCCAATAATACCTGCGTGGGATTTGACTTTACAAATATGAATGGTTGATGGTGACTGGTGGATGGCTTTGGCGTTGGATTGGAGGACATCTCCCTGGATGAGGTGGCGGTAGAGGTTTGGGTGTGAGAGCATTTTTTTTATTTGATGGATTGAGGTTAGGTTATCTGTGGCTATGTGGGAGTAGCTGTGAATGATTGCGGCTGCTACAGGTTCTATTTCTGTACTTGAAATGGTAATGGTTATACTTACGCCTCTTGGGTTTAGTAATGGGATATGTTTAAGCAAGGGTGGTATACACTTGATCCTGTGTCTTGCCCTTCTTTGCTTTATTTAAGGTAAGTTTAGTTTAGTTTGGATTACAAAGGCCTCCAGCCTGGCATGGCTGCTCAACCTATAGGTCCCAACAAATAAATCAATCAAAAAGATCGACAGCTGCACTAATAAATTTGTAAACTTCTGAGTTAT
>Ga0307942_1002083_pt1 | contig 16145 bp, 13 predicted proteins | sample OrgLakmetagen175_FD_201846 | JGI IMG/M metagenome (GOLD analysis project Ga0307942, IMG submission 201846) | Saline water microbial communities from Organic Lake, Antarctica - #175 | ecosystem: Environmental > Aquatic > Non-marine Saline and Alkaline > Saline | place: Antarctica: Organic Lake...
GAGGGCATTGAGGGTGCCGTGACTGGTGATCGAGTGAATTGTGTGTCCCACATGCTGTATGCTGATGACCTTGGACTAACTACTAATGACCCTGGTGAAATGCAGACGATGCTGAACAAGCTTCGTAAGTACGCTGAGAAGAAAGGATTGACTGTGAACACGGCCAAGTCGGAGGTGGTTCATTTTATTAGTAAGTCTGTCTCTCCTTTGCAGAATCCGTTCACGTACGATGGTGTGGTGCTTCCAGAGAAGGACAGGTTCAAATATTTGGGCATGCTGCTTGATAAAAAAATGAATCCGAAGATAGCTGAGGAACATGCGGTGCGGCCTTACATGGCTGCACAGAGCAGGATTCTGAGTTTGCCAAGAGTCACGATTTAAAAAGCAGGCCTCATGCTATGCTCTGGTTGTCTAAGGTGTATGGTATTCCTGCTGGGATGTTGCAAGTCAGGTGTGGGGCACAGTGTATCTGAGTGAAGGCAGTGAATTTGGTAGCCAGTTACAGAAGAGGCATCTGTGTTCCTTGAGGCGCATTCTTGGAGTGAAGAACAGCACAACAAATTGGGCGGTGCTTAGAGAGTGCGGTCAAGAGCCCTTGCAATTTTTCTGGTTCCGTGCTCCCATCAGGTTATTTAACAGCATGCTTGATTCCAACAGTGAGACTCTACGTCGTGTGCTGAAGGCAGATTTGCATCTTGCTTCTTTTGATACTTCTTGCTGGTCTGCTCAAGTCTCAAATGCGTTCAATGGAATGCAAAGTAGTGCAATGTTCAAACAGAAAATGCTGAGAGCCACACAGGTTCCCATGCAAGAGTTCATTTGCGATTTGCGTTTCAGACATTTGAAGGTACGGAGGGAAGCTAATTTTTCATTAGCTTGCAGTAAACAAGAAAGCAGTCACGTATCACAAGTGGTGTGGGAGTTCTGAGAGTGGTCCTAGAGATTCTCCATTTTCTTTTCCCTCCTAATTGTTTAAGTATACGGACAAACATGTGTTGAGGAATTTTAGAAGGTTCAGATTGCGTGCACACCATATGAAAGTGGAGTCTTGCAAATGGCATGGTGGTTCTAGCAGTTGTGATAAATGTGAGTGTGGAGAAGTTGAAGATGAGAAGCATGTGCTTTTCTTTTGCAAGTGTGCTGAAGTGTGCGAGCTGCGCATGAGATACAGAGACCTTTTTGAAGGAATGTTTAAGACTCTGTGTGTGTTTGCTCCTTCGAGCTCTGAAGTTATTCCTTTCTTAACTTGTCATCACAGTATCACTGATTTTGAGATCAATGTATTCCTGAATCAAGACTCATACAGACTCCTCAAGTTTGTCAGATTTAGTTTCAATTTTCGACACTGGTTGATTTTGTTTCACCAACCAATTGCCATCAGCCAGAGACTCGGGCTGTAGGCCATCCTTGTAACCCTTGTCCTTTACGTGACTTGCTGTTCAGCGGCGCGTTAGCGGCTTTCTCGTCCTAGGGAACATTCAAGATTGTATAATGTCTACGGACTTCCACGGCAGGAGAGGCCGCAAAGCTTTGAAAACGTGGTCCAAAAGACAAGCTTGCTTGCGCCTTGAAATTTGTCTGGTTAGTATCATCTACAATTGAAGGATGTGAAGGAAACTCTGCATCGTTATAGGCATGTCAGCACTCAATACCACAGAAGGAGGAACAGCATCCGTACAGAAGTAAAACCGGTGTTGCCATCCTAACCTTGTCTGCAAGTGTCATTGATGCTCATATATAGCAACCACTCCCCCAAACCTTCTAGCAATAGCTCAAAGGCAATCAAAAAGTACAATCCAGGCTATCATTTGTTCCTTAACGAGTTTGCTCCCTACGACGATCCATTCCAAATTACAAGTGCACAACACGCACAAGCGATACAATACAGAGATACAGACAGCACTCTTGCGCCCTTTCCCCTATCTGTGGCCGTAGTGCCCCTCATAACGTAAAGCCCAAGATTTACGTCTATTGAGGAGAGAAGACAACATCAGGTGAAGACGGTGCAAGGGGTTGATAGGGTTGGCACAGCGCTGAAAAAGGAGGAGGTATGATGGAACGTGATCAACTTGTACCCTCTGAAGAAGTCAGTAAGAAAACAACCAAGAACCACCACTTCACCATTATTAGGCCAGCGCTATTATTTATCATATACCGACGTCCTTGATCTGGTAGCGCGGAAGTTTGGAGTCGATTTGTACGCCCCTGCAGGTAAGGGTTCACTAACAGAAGCGATGGATGAAGGCTCAATTTGGGAATTTAGCAGGCGCTGAAGGGGCAAAAGTCAGGCATGCATGCCCAAAATTATGCCTTTTCCCGCACTCTGAGGATGTCGTGCGTAATATGCTCAGTATGAAACATGTGTAAGGAGTGATCAAAAAAGCCGGCGCTATCCTTGGGATGCAATCACATCTGTTTTCATGTTACTGTTTGTACCTCCAAAGCTAAATGTAAGTACAGAAATGATGGGATGTGATACGAGCCTGTTATATTCCTTCAATTAGCCATACTCAATATCCAGGCAGCGCTTGCACAGTGCGACAATTAACAACAGCAGTTGGCTGACAACCAACGCTTTTGCTTTTGAAGACGCAACATGACGCTTGGAAAAATTGCATTTTAAAATTGTGCGGTGATCCACAGACACCCAGAGTTCATTTACACTCCCAATACAACATTAGTTCCAAGCAATGACATTTTATACCAGAGAGCTGAATAACATTACCCTACTTTTCCTTGCAGCATTTAAAAATAAAATTGGGGGGAGGGTATGTTGCTAGGCTCAACTCAACCAGCATTACACACCGAACAGCTGGAATACTATCGCGTACCGCGCACGTATTTGTAAGTCTCAGAGTCACATAAAAACACATAAATGTTTTGAACTCTTTGCCAAGTTTGTATTGGTGCAAAATAACAGGTCTGTCGGGGGTCCTAGGTTCGAATTCATGGCCAACACACCCTAAAATCTTTTTTTATTCAGGCCGCGCCTATTTGTTGCTTCTTGAGGCATTTTCCGACTTTTTGAAATTTGTGCAAAATGATGTAGGGACACCTACCTGGTGCCCAGTGTTTTAAACAGAATCATAATTGCTTGTACAGGGAATGCGCGTTTTAAGTCACCTTAAAACCTCACTGGATGCACAAACATTGAACCTTAGACGGCTAGATTTCTACATTCTTGAGAGACGAAGGGCCCAGTGCCTGTATTACACCTACTTTGGCAGGAAGGAGGTGCATAGGACAAACCGTTGCCCCCAAAAAGGTAGGTTGACAGTAAGGACACTTGGCACGATGAAGGAAAAGGGCCGCACCAACAAACCCTTCACTATTGGAAAAGATAGAAGCCAAAGATATTAACCTTTCTGCAGGCAGTGTTTGAAATGCCGGCAATCAGCCTTTGCCAAGTCCACTTACTTCGGTGCACGTTGTACAGCAACCTGCTGCAGCACATGCCACTTGCGCTCCCGAGCTTCTAAACGCTGCTGTTCTTGTTGCCGCCCGTCTTCATACGCTCGCTTGCAGTCCTCATACAGCTGCTCATCCAACTCCTGTAATTTTTGCACGTGTCAGTGTTTTGACAAAAGGTCAGCCTTGTTGACCGGTCCTTCTTGGTGTACTCCCCAGCCCTGGCTGCAACGCCTCTGCATGCGATACTTCCCGTTTTCATCTTCTTTTCAGACGTGTACTTGGATAAGAGGCGGGAGCTTGACATAAGGAATTACCTCTGAGTACAAACTAGAGCACTACAACAAAACATGTGCTCGCCTGTGCAGACAGGGGACGCCTTGGTACCAGGCGTTAGGTTTCTCTCGAACTACTTCAAAGCTAGACGGCAACACACTAACCTGGAACATCTTGCGCACGTTGACAGTCAAACCATGCACGGCAGGATTCCAGTGGCTAGTTGTGTTCTCCTCTAAGGCAGGCAAGACAATTGGCAGCAGCTGGACCTGTCCAGAGTGAGTAGAAAAAAAGGAGTCCTTGATGTAGGAGACATTGTGGGACGTGTGCCTTGGAATTACCAAGAAGGAGCAGCAGTGCTGGTTTGTACAGTGTCAATCTTATGAGGTCTTTATGACTGCACATGAAAAAATATGGAGTGGAAAGAGGCACGAAGGTACATACTGGGTTAGGCAAATAGTATGACTTACAAGCAATTACAATATTTCATATGCAAACAGCACGACTCAGGGGAGCTTGAAACAACCGATATTAAGACAAACACATTTAGATAATTATTGCAAGGCGAATCACTTCACTGTCTGAGTGAAACAAACTTCAGCAAAGCCTGCTAGATGGCGATCGCGGCTTTCCCAGTTGCATCAATCTTGAGTGCACTATTTCTGGTGAATTATCAATGCCTCCCCTGGTGCATTCATCTCTAATGAAAACAAACAGGGGCTGTTATCTCACCCGGTATTGTGCCACCAGGTCCACTATGTGCTCAATGTTCCATAAAAACAAGGAGCGTTCTGCTACCTGCAAGGCACAAAAGGGATATGATTCACCAGGGCTGGGATTAAGGGTGTAGTGTTCAGCTATCCCTCACGCTAGTAAGCTATGTTATTCAAGTAATACATGCACATGTGCGAATAGCGGTGTGAAGATGCAGCATTAAGCTCTCAAGAGGTGGAAAGCTTCGGAAAGTCGTGATAATTGAGCAATTGATAGTGCAGCACACGTTCACAATTTTTTGCATGAAGTCAGGTGATTTTGTGCGTGAGAACAGAGGAAACAGATCATCCGGCCAGCAAAACAAGGGTTTCGGGCCACTTTGCTCCCTGGTGGCAGCATTTGTAATTCAGTACAGAAATCAAGTGCACACGAGACTTAGGAGTGGTAACTACACTCTCCTCTCTGCCAATCAGCCCCCCAAAGCTCATGCCAACTTGACAATTACTCAAAATCTGGAATTCAAGCACAATCAGTCCATCCCAAGGGTGTGGGCGCACCTGGAAGTGTTGGCTGTTTAGGCACCGGGCTAACTGCTTGAACAGCTGATACATGACTTTCTGGAACTCTGGCGGTTGTGTCAACTCCAAAATCTCCTCCAGCTCCCCTAAAAATAGAACCTGCACGTCCAGCAGCGCAAGAGCAGAGTTTGTTCAGGTTCCAGTCTGTGGTGTAGATGAAAAACATCTTACACAAGAGGGGTGGATAAAAGGAGGAAAAGCAGGTTGCTGGCTCCGGCCGTCACCCTCCCACACCTACTTCTTTTTGACTGTTGGTCACGGGCCAGTACTTCAAGAGCGCGTTCAGCACCGGCTCAGCAAGCTTTGGGTCCTTCTCCACAAACTGTAGGAGGGAGTCAGAGAGCTAGGTTAAAGCATGCCTGGTGACGTCAACACTGCCTTTCGGCAGCTGGCTGATGAGCACAGGCGGTCAAAAACGCAGATGTACAAAGCTCATGTTATGCACTACATAGGGCAAAAAAGCAGTCGTAGCTAAATGCTCAAGTCACCAACTAAGGTTGCAAACAGAATGGAAACGCAGAGGATTTAGGATCGATGATCAGGTGTTGAGGGAAAAAGGTTATAATCAATTTTGTACAAGGTCAGCTGGCGGGCAGTGTCGTGGTGGCCTCCTTTCCCGTTGGTTTATCCTTCCATGAATTTGAGCGCCTGAAATAGTTGAAAGCAAACTAAGAATGAGGACCCACCTGTGTAACACAGTATGCCAGCTGCTGGTGGTACATGGCCACACACTTGGGCTTGTGAAGAGGCATGAGGGCCCGTTGCAGGAAGAGCTGTGTTGCAATAGGAGGGGGGAGGTCAGCAATTGAGGTGAGTGCATTTCTGAGTGCTATTGGTGCAGTGGACACGGTCATCAGCGCAGACATCGTAAGCTGCAGTCCCCTCCTCGAGAACAGAACAGAAACACGGGTGTCAAGTTTCTTAAGGACAAAGGCAGCTCAAAGCTGAGGTGACGGGCGCAAGAGCTTGACTGCACGGCAGGCAGGCACGGCCTCAATGGGCGCAAGTTGTATTTTGTCTTGCTTTACAGCCATGCTGAAGGGTGCATGCTTCCACCGCCATTTGCCCACACAAGCGTGCAAGCCCACCCAGGCATGCGAATCATGCACACGAACACTGCACACAAACAGACACATACACACATACACACACCACCTGAAGCCCACAGAAAAAAATACACCCACGCCCACATCCACACTCATGCATGTGCTCTAACACACTAGCCCACCAAACATACATCACGCGCAAGGATACATGATACATAGCATACATGATACATAGCAGACATGATAAAATGTGCACCCACCCAGTACAAAAAAGATGCACAAACATATATACAAGCACATCCAGACATGCACATGCACACAATCACACAGGCACGGGCTTATCCACACACCTTATGCTCCTCTTTGAGAGGCATGGCAAACCCATTAATGATGGAGCCCAGGATTTCTAGGAGCTCTGCGATGCCGTTGTGGCGCTCCGTCTCAAAAATGAAGCGGTAGAAGACGTTGTTGATGGACTTGCGGATGAAGGGCCGGTGCACCATGAACTTGCCGTAGATGCGGTGCAGGATGGTCTTAAGGTAGTCACGCTCCCGCGGGTCCTCTGAGTCAAACAACTCCAGCAGCTTTAGAACAAATTGCTGGTCGATGTACTTCTTGGCAATCTTGGCATCTGTGTCGTTGGACACAATGTAGCGCAGCAGGAACTCGTACACAATCTGCACACAGGCACAATCCAGCAGTGCGTGCACATGTGAGCCTGTGATTGTATGCGTTGCGTGAGTGTGCGCATGTGCATGTATGAGCGTTCGTGCCTGTATGCACGTGTGTTTAGTGTGTTTTTGTGTGATCAAGTATGTGCAAAAGCAAACATGTGATTGTTTGTATACGAGAGCACTTGTGTGCATGTCTGTGTGCAGGCGGGCTCATGTGACGTGAGCACGTGTGTCGTAAGAATGTGCTGCAAGTGCTTGTGTGTATATGTGTTTGTATGCTTGTGTGTGTGTGTGTGTGTGTGTGTGTGTGTGTGTGTGTGTGTGTGTGTGTGTGTGTGTGTGTGAGTATGCAAGTGTGTTATTGTCTTGATCGCGCATTCAACATGAGCGCAACAACCCGAACCCTCCCTTTTCCCCCCCCTTCTTCAGCTCTGCTGCTCAACCCCATTGGTGTGCTTGCTTGCACTCACCTGCAGGTGAGGCCAGGAGGGGTCTAAGCTGGGCTCCTCCTCCTCTGCATCTAGGTTCTCCACATCGTGAGACCTGGCTGGGGGCAGCGTCCGGAATAGATTGTTGCGCAGCATGAAGGAGATGTCCTCAGACACGGGCTCTGTGAATTTGCCCGTCCCGCTGTTGGCATAGTCCACCAGCTCCAGCAGCGTCTGCCTCTTCATCTCTTTCTCCCGCACATGCCGACCCGGCTCGGTGAAGTCAAAGGTGAAGCTGCACATGTGCAGCTTTTGCACGAATAAATGCTGCTTTTCCGACGGGCTGACGTCGCGGAAGGAGGGCAGGGGATCGCTGAAGACTTGCGCCAAGGAAGCCTCATTGATGGATGGGAGGGGGGGCTTCTCCCGCAGGGCTGATGCTGGCCTAGATGTGCCCTGGCTGCCTTTCAAGAAAGCGCCAGAGGAAGAGGAGGTGGAGGAGGGAACGGCTTTGCTGCCTGTTGCTGTCCCGCTACTGGTTGCATCGCCACGCTCCTTTGCTTTCCCGCCGCTGCTACTGCTGCTGCCAGTGAGCTTTGATTTCATGCTCCTCAGCATTGCCCCGCGCGCAGAGACTCAGCTAGGCATCCTCTAAATCAAGGGCATCGCTAGAAAATTACCCAACACACATCATCTTCAACGTGTGAAAAATATTAATTTAATGCCACCTCCATGTAGTCAAAATCCAAGCCCCATTTTCAAGTCTGACCAGAGAGCTCCCCATCCACGCTTAGAGGCGTCATAAATTAAAAGGAATCATCTCAGAGCAAGTAGCACACAGTGCACACACACACAACCCCCCCCCCCCACACACACACACACACACATGCGCACACACACACACACACACACACACACACACACACACGCAGACTCACACACTGTAACCCACACACAAACATGCAGACACACACACTGTAACACACACAAGCACACACCCATAGACACACATACACGCATACATGCATGCACGCACTCTTAAGCAAGCACGCACGCACGCTTGCACGAGTACATGACACACGTGCACGCACACGCACACTCTCAAGCACGCACGCACGCATGCAAACAAACACACGCATACAAGCAACCAAACCCAAAGACGTACATATGAGCAAACACCGCTGGCACCACACGTGCGTGTAATCACACCGACTGGCTATAGCACCTGTAACATACGCACTTACACGCACATGTATTCACACACACGCACACACACACACACAACACACACACATACACACACACCACTACACACATACGCACGTGTAAACAATAATTGCAAACATACCCAACCTGCAAGCCCTGTTTTTTTTTGGATGGCTACACAACACTTCGCACCTGTTGTTCTCTTGTCAGTCCAGATTCCGCATCTTGTCTTCCTGGGGCTGCAAACCAGGCTAATTTAGCAGAGGGGGGACACTGGGCAAAAGCCAAAACATGCTCCTTTTAGCATGAAAGGTGCAGCTACTCACACGTCACTTCATCAAATTGGACCCAACCTAACTTCAAACTGATGCTGACTGTATAAGCTATCCGAGCATGTGCTCAGATTTAGACAAGTCGCCCTGCATTCAGAATGACAGGACTAAAAGCACACGTCGTGCACCTTTACCCTAGATGGGTGCTTTCCAGGGGGAATGGCACACTAAATTGCATATCTCGTCAACCACTTGCTCTTTTTGCTCCATTGTTTTTGCAATGGTCTTTATTTACTCTAAGGGTTCCAAAACACAAAAAATCACTCAGTTTGGTGCGCCGGCTGGTCAGATACAGCATATGGCTGCTCAAAAAGTAGGGTTCACGCCGCAGCCGATTAGGTATGGGCCCCGTAACTGGCACGTATTAAGCCTAACTGCTTTGAAATCACTGCATATCAGAGCTGAGCTTGAAACCTGCAAGTTAGGGGGCCCATACCCTAGGAGCATGCAAAACGTATACCCATTTTGGGCCTCAGTGTCCCCCCTCTGCTGAATTAGCTCATAGTACAGCTGTGTTGGTCACCTCGGTGGCCCATTTCCAGCATTTCAGGCTATTATGTGGAATCATTGAGGACACTAGACCTCAAAACCAGCTGAACACCGCACGGGAACAGCACAAAGACTTTTGCAAAATTTTCCAAGAGCCTCCATTGTTCTCAATCAAACCATCCTTTTAAGCTTGGGCGGCGCTACAATCTATAACATTCACGTATTGGAGCCTTTCATCAAGTACCGGGTTTGAGTCTCGAAAAGTTAAAACTTGCTTCCAAGCTCCATGTGCATACTCATGCTGTCGAATTAGTCCATACCAGACGTGCCCTTACCAGAACCCAGAACCAGTACCAACTCTCGTCACGAGCCGTTAAAGGCCAAGCCTGCCCTCTTATTCCTCACTAATTTTGTTTCGTTTATTTGGTGAGGGAGTTTTACGGTACCCGGCAACAAAGTGGCTCCTTTTCCTTAACTAATGTGGGGAGTGGTTTTTCACTGCTTGCGTAATTTTTTCAGTTTCTCTCTTCTTTTCTCACTTCTTTATCTTTCTATTTCTAAGATAAGCGTACTACTTCATAAAGGAGCTAAAAAACTGTCAAAGACTAGCATGTCATGACAGCAAGACTCAGACAGCGTCAGCAGTCCTAACCTAATGCATTATGACCGCGCCCCAGAGCGAAAAGCAGAGCAGAGGCCCGTGCATCAATGTGCCTAGATTTCCAGTTCAGGGCATCGGTAGGTTTGGGTGGTCTAGTACTGAAATGTGAAGGCAAAGAATTTTGTCCAAAAAGGCATTGAAAGAAAAGCAGTCATAAAGAGGTGTGAGGCACAACAGATGCATTGATACAGCTCTTTGGGCACCTGAAGTAAAAAGAAGTAGCAAAGTAGCAGACAAGTCACTGCACGGACAAGAATGCCATCATACAAAAGGAAGTGGAAACATTACAAGGCCTCCATCAAACTAAACTATAACCAAACCAAGATGATACTCCATCAAATATGACGTAAAAAAGAAAGCTTGTTATCTCTGTGGTGGTGGAGTTTTCAGTGTTCGGTACCAAAGTGGCTCCTTTCCCTTAACCAATATCATTGGATTTTCACTGCCCTATGTTGCATTATTTCTTATTTCTGCGGCAAGCCTTGGGAGCATGCTGCAACCTGGTTCTCCTCGTTATGTATTGACCGAGAGGACACCTACGACCGAGGATATTGCGTATAAGGGATCTGCAAGCTCATTGGTAGATCTTGCAAAGATTCTCTGCAAGGGACTGGACTGATAAAGCATCATCATCTCAGCAGTTTTCTACCCTTGAATGTAAGAGGGCTGCAATCTACACCTGGTTTGAAAGCAAGCGAATCGGTCACAATGATTACTTTCTTCTTGGATGACCTTCAGGCATGTTATTTGGCCAATCAGCTCTGCCGGCCTCAAATGTATTAAAATACCAGCCCCCAAAGCTGAGAGATGAAAGTGAAAATTTTTATGCACGAAAACATACTCGGATTGGGCTGCCCTCATTGTCTCAGGAAAAAAAGGCAGAGGTGACAGGCCTCTAACACAATGCAGACCAGTAATGGAACACTAATAAAGAAGACCTGCTAAAGAAGCAGCCTAGTTATATAATTATCGTCCACGGACAAGCTACGCCTTTGTGTATGTGTGTAGCTTCATTCGGTCCTATGCGCCTTTTGCTTATTTAGGAGTGCAGCTCACCATGAATCTAAAATGGAAGCCTCAACTCATTTATTTGACAGAAAATCTTAACGGAAGGCTGGAGGGCTTGAGCACATCATATGCTTCATCCAGGCAAACCCATGATATCCTCCATAAGGCTATCATACCAGGCCTGGCATATTATTTTCCTGTCACACCATGCACGGCTGTATAACTTAATTTCTGGGACCAAATGCTTGATATTGTACTTGTCGAAAACATAAGCTACCAACATAAGCTACCTAGGTCTTTCCCTAGAGCCATGCTCAGGAAGACTTACATAGTTCTGGCATGGGCTCGCCGTCTGTGGCTGTTGAATGCTACTGCTGATCTACAAATGCTCTAATGACATCCTCTACGGTATATCTTCAAGGCATGGCATGACATCACTAGCTATGCGCCCGGTGTCTGTTGCGATAGTAGGGGGGGAGTTTCTTGTTGCCTAGGCCCTCGAGGGCCAAAAAAAGGTGAGCAGAGCTGAACAAAAAGAATGCGTTTTTTGTGTTGATATTATACAACCGGTGAAAGTGGGTTACCAACGCGCGGTGTAATTACAAACATTACCTGTTTTGAACCTTCGAACCCAAATATCTCCCCCGTTTCTGGGTCTTTTCAAGCAGTTAAAACGACCAATGTGTGCCATTTTGACTACTTTACAACCTGCACGTACCAAGTTGCACACACGCAGGCTAGAATCAAACCCATGACAGCTGTGCTGGAAAAGTAAGAGCTTTCTGACACAAAAACGAATTTTCCGTTTTTCCTCAGCGCACAGACCTCAAGATCTTGAGAAAATTAAAGAGTGCGCACCTTGTGTTGAACGTTTCCAGCTCCACCATTACACTGGTAACAAGTTATATCTATTACTGCCTTCATGCCCCACACTCAAATGTTGTGGATACACTCTCAAATGTTGTGTGCATGGAAACAGAACCTGCTGATCAATTTTACTGCGCAAGAAATTGTCGCTATACCCACAGTTCAGAACTGTAGCCTACAGTTCTCAGCCCTAACCTAAACCTACCCTAACCTACCCTAAAAACATGCCCTAGGCCTGACCCGCCCTAAGCAGGTGGGTCTGCAGACATAGACTGCAGACTACAGTTCCGATGAACTGTATGTCGGTCATGAACTGTGCAGCTACAGTTTAAAATGTGGGGTGTCACTAATTGTACTGCGCACAACATTTTTGATTAGGAAAAGACATATTATTGGCGCAGAAGGCGTGCATATAATGTTGCGTGAAACCAGACGGCATACGTATTAACCAAAGTTAATGAACGGTTTTTTTTGCACCGCGCTTGGCCAGCTGCATGCAGCTTGCGCAAACCTTTGCCTGATGGATAGAGATTCTTAAACTGTCATTTAATATCTGGCCTCACTCTGGCCTTGGCGGGAGGGTGAGCGAGGAGTGTGGCTTGTTTTTCGCCATTTGCGAAGGCGCCCCTTCCTGGCTGTCTGAATGTAATAAATTTACCGCGAGCAATTATCCAGACCTTAATAAGCAACATACAACGGTAGAAGATTTCGGGAGACAACTGGCCGCAATTGAGTTAACAACAACAAGTTTTATTTCTACACAGTGGGACTTGAATTGTTTTGATTGGGCGGCGGAAACGTCGTCCATTGTGAGGCGTCTCAATGCCTTCGATGCCTTCTCCGGAAGTTAATTTTAAGTCAGTTATGTCCGTATTCGCAATTTTTAACGAGAACTACTGATCGTCGATTGTCGATTGTCAGCCATGATAGTAGCAGCGCTTGTGAGTTTACTTCAGTCAAGTATGCTCCTCCAGGCACAGCTGGTTCCCTCGCCTATGCCCTCTATGCCAGAGATTACAGCCGCCTGCGACTGGGCTCAGGGCGATGCCAATTGCTCGTCTTACAGCAGCTGCATTCCCCTCCCCGAGGACATCTCCAAAGGTCGGCATTGCCCTCCTCCGCTAAGATCAGTCTGTGGGAGTGATGCTGAGCACCAAAAACACGCACACACAGGTGTTTGCATCCAGAATCCAGAGTCGGGCCATTCGCTGCCCCTGGGTCTCGGAAAGCCATTGTTCTACTTTCCCCTTTCTCATGGCAGCCTAGCATCTTGGCCGTGGGGAACACGAATCGGGATGCCCCACCAGGTAGTACATACGATTGAGCAGGATTGTAGTCGAGGACAACTGCCTTCAGGAGGCGGCGGACAGGAAGAGAGGACGCTCCATGAAAATCGTCAACAAAGCATTTGAAACATATTTATGATGCCTAAACATTCATTGTTACGACATTGGCAGGGTGCTCCTTCTTGGGCCAATGGCACTGGTACCGAAGGTCCAGACTACTTCCCAGGATCCATGAAATGTGCAGGCAAGAGGATGTTTGTGGCAAGCTATGAGCGCTTAGCTAGCTACCAAGGAGCATCAAAGCCTAGCACTCACCCTCACCGGTTTGGTCGAGAGAGATCTAATACATCATAAACGCTCCAGACTGGTGGATCTCAGACAACATCTCCTTTTTTGCAGGGGGAGGCATGCACGTCCACTTTCAAAACCTTCCATATGGAAGGTGGTAGATGCACCCCTGCTGCTCACGATGTTTCCTTGGCTCTGCCTGCACTTACACTCACACATTATGCAAAGCGTCCCATCACACTGCTCTGTTTATCACAGGAGAGGGGCATTTGCTGTCAATTTTTGGCTTCGATCAGCCCAGAGATCAGACCAAAATCCTGTTGGACAGATTTTTCAGTATGTCCTATCGCACTCTGAGGCTCAAGCTCTTTTGGTCAACTCATTTTCCGCGTTTGAAAGAAACCAGGTAGGTACCAGGATTTGGTGGCTTATAATTGCCAAGTTGAACTTTAACAAACGCTTACCATTTTAAAGGTAAACCACTACATATTTGAATTGCAATGAATTTAAAGCCTTTATGACAGCCATTGATGGTCTTAATTGGTGCTCCTTGGTTGCAAGGAAGCGCTTGCATCAATTCTTGCAAGGAATTCAAGAATTCCTTGAATTCCTGAATTCAATTCTTGCAAGGAAGCGCTTGCATCAATTCTTGCAAGGAAGCGCTTGCATCAATTCTTAGCAGGGCTTCTATGCAAGGCTTGCTCCTGGACTTCGTTTATTTGAATAATACACATGCTGTCTCACACAGGTGAATGTTTACATGCCAGCTCCTGGACGTCCCTTGTTTGGAATTGTCCGTGCAGCTATCAAGGACTCCAACGACGACAATGATAGCGTTTTTCTGGACTCCGATGGATCACTCAACGAGAATGCTCGCAGGTAATCCTAACAGCTATGCAAGCAGCGTGATCGCTCATTCACTGTTTTGCTAAGGAAACACACTATTTTGTTATGGCTTAGGCAGCTGCCTTAGGGCATAATAAAGCTATTTTTTTACCATTGAAGTGAGAAAGTAATGCAGGACAATAGACGCAAAAACACAAGCATTCACAGGGTGTGAGAGAGCAGGATTATTACGCAGTGTTTTGCTCCTCACAACACTTGCAGCGCACCTCTTCCCTTGATGACAGCCAATGCAACTGATGGCCAGTGGCACATGATAACCTTGAGCACACAATCAGATGGAACACGTGGTTACCGGCTTTTTATTGACGGGAAATTGACAGCCAAGATCCCATCCGCTTTCTCGGAAGGTATTGAGTAAATGTGCCAGCTTGTGAAGAGGCCCAAATACTGAAATGAAACTGATATTCTTTTACAATGGCACATTAAAATTTTGCTTCTGATCTCTAGCTGTTGCACCCAGACAGGCAAAGCACACAGTTCTTGAGTCTTGATACAAGATGCTTAAAGTCTGTCATTTGCGGCCTGGATGATTCTTTCCTTCACTTTCAGCTTCCTTTAATGATGTAGGAAACTCATCAGAGGCAGATGGGGGTGATGCGATGATTCTTGATGGGCCTCTTTCTGTATGCAACCGTGCGGACGGGGATCCTAGGCGCTCGTTTGATGGGTGCGTGGGGCATGGTTGTTCAACTTCTATTTTCTGCGATAAGTAGTTTGACATCCATGCCCCTCATCAAGAGCTCAAGCTTGATTGGCTGCAACGCCTTTATATCCACCCCTTTGCTTTTGTGCTTATCTGTTTGCCTCTTATCACAGGTTCTTATCTCAGCTTACCATTGTAGATGCAGCTTTAGAAGATGCTGATGTCCAGGTCAGTACTTGCAGCTTTGCCACTTGCAGGAAAGGATATAGCAAAGCCTGTCACAAGCCTGCTTTGTACATAGTACTGGACTGCAATTAAATCCACTGTGTAAGTGAAGTCGACCTCTGAACAATTTTGGCATCAAAATTATAGCTCTATTAGGTATATGGTGCATAGGGAGAGCCACCACTACTGCTCATTAACTCGGATAAGGAAAACAACATGAGGAAGGTGTTTACAGCTTCCTTTATTGTCTCTTAGGTTAGTAGGTCAGGAAAACAGGAGGCAACAAACGAGAAAGGGTTAAGCCCCATATGGAGTGTGCCACATTTACTCAAGCCCAGATCAGCACGTCTTGGCTGAGAACCTTTATTCTCAAATTTTTTTAACCTTGAGCAGCTACGTTGCAAGACACGTGGCCAATGCGATCACCATCTGCTACATTGAATGAAAATATACAGCCTCTAAAAAATCTCACTCTTTTACTGATTCCTCTTTCTACGCATGCTTGTGTTATTCAGGCAATGTACAACGTTGTCACAAACAAAGAGCAAGACAGGCACATAGATGTGACACGACCAACTCTTTACGACACTACTTCACTTACATGGTACGAGGATCAAGTCAAGTTTTGTCCCCAATAACAGCTTTTGCTTAAAATAATGTGCAAATGGCTTAATCGTCAGGCCCTCCAACGCTTTGAGGAATCAACAACAGCCTCCGTCAGACAACAACACTCAGCCAGTTTCCTACGATTTGCCTGAGGGCAGTTCATGCACACTGTAAGTTGGTGTCTTTTAAAAGTAAGCACTTTCCAGGGCAATCAAGTTACGGTATCAGGCATAGCAAATCTTCTCTATAAGCAACAAGGGCAGAAGAAGAAGAAAATTCGGGGAACAAGAGAGATAGCAGGAAATCGCTCTCAACAACTATGCAAGATCAGATCTGGTCTGAAGAAGTTACAGAGTGAATGGTCTTGAGAGCAAGCAACTCGAACCTTCGGTGAGTCTAGCAGTTGTATTGTTCAAAGTTTATTCACCTGAGACACGCACGCAGAGAGAGAGAGAGAGAGAGAGAGAGAGAGAGAGAGAGAGGGAGAGAGAGAGAGAGAGAGAG
>Ga0307942_1002085_pt1:0-10000 | contig 16143 bp, 15 predicted proteins | sample OrgLakmetagen175_FD_201846 | JGI IMG/M metagenome (GOLD analysis project Ga0307942, IMG submission 201846) | Saline water microbial communities from Organic Lake, Antarctica - #175 | ecosystem: Environmental > Aquatic > Non-marine Saline and Alkaline > Saline | place: Antarctica: Organic...
GACTCCTCAAGTTTGTGTCAGATTTAGTTTCAATTTTCGACACTGGTTGATTTTGTTTCACCAGCCAATTGCCATCAGCCAGAGACTCGGGCTGTAGGCCATCCTTGTAACCCTTGTAACCCTTGTAACCCTTGACTGCTGGTTCACCTACATTTAGGCGGCTTGACGTTGCCATCGCACGTGGGTTTATTATGGTTGGCAACCACGGGCCGGACTGTTACGTGGTAACTCCTACCTTAAAGTGGTACAGAAAGTACCGAAGTGTGATGTCACACTCCTGAGTATTTATAACAGTGACTGGAGTCAAAAGGGCATGTTCATTTTTTGCAACATCATGACCCTAGATGTTTAGCTGTTGTAATATAAAGTATAAAGTAGAAGTGGCTAGCATGTTACGCGTGCTTCGTAAGACAGACACGCTCAAGGCAGATTAAAAGTATTGGGGTGCCTGGTTAAGATGGGCATCACAGCAGGAAGCATGGGTTGGAGCAACTACTAGCTAAACATCTGAAATGTTTAAGCAGGTCCAGAGGCTTAAATGATTCGGAGGAGTTGTGGTCGTACAGGCAACCTCTGCTCTCCTTTTTCATGTAATCATACAGAAGCGTCTTATTGTGCTATGGTGTTTTATCGGTGTGTTGTCAATTCAACAAATATTTTTCCTCTCTTTATTCTAATATTTCTTCACCTTTTACTTCCTACCTCCATTATAAAAAGCTAAGTAGATTCCAGTGATTTGGTGGGGTGTGGTTATAGTGAGCACGAGCTAAAATAAAACAACAACGATAACTGACGAATGTCCACCAAATGTTCAATGCCAAGCAATGCATAGTGGGAAAAAACGAGACAAATTGGAACAAATTGGCCAGCAGCAGCGGTTCAGTTCGGTTTGTTGGTGCCTTTGGTAGGCTTTGCTTTATTCGAGTGCATAATAAATCTCTGGATGGACCATAGGTAAACCTGTTTTGCTTTTTTAAGGTTAAGCTCAAGCCCGGTCACGGACAAATTCTAAGAACCTGTTGAAAGGCTTGTCAATGACTGGCCAGGTCGGCTCTAGCCCAATGTCGCAAGCAACGCGGTGGGCACATCCAAAGCCAGAGAAAACCACTGCAATCAGGCAGACGTGCAGGACAGCATCAGAACGTGGACGTGGTATTGGAGCTCAGACAACACAAGTACATAAAGAAGAAGTGGCATGTTTAATGGAATGCGAGACAGCAATGTTATCTGAGTTATTTGTTGACCACCGATAAACCACAGAAGCTGGATTTTGTGAAGAAAGGTTGTTTTTGTTTTCCTTCCTTATTGGATAATTCACCTTGCAGCAGACACGTCACGGCCCATATTTTTGCACGTCCGTCAGCAGCAACATTTCGTATTTGGGAAACTCAAATTTGTGTTAACTGCTAACATGCAAGGTATTTGCACAGGCAGCATGCAGATAGAAACACACACCGGCATTGACCCCCTGGCCAGGGAAGGTCGAGTCCCCTACGCAGTACAGGCCCTCCATTGCCGTCCTGCGGATTTCCAGCAAATATGCAAAGGCTTAAATAAAGTGTTCACCGTACAATTGCACCACACTTCTATACTGTACAGCACTACAACAAATTCACACATGCACACGTGCACATGTACATGTAATTTCACCCATACAAAGCATCACCAAACGTGCGTGCACGCTTTCATACTTACTTGTTGAAAGGCATGGACATCATGCCCAAGGGCGGCCGAGTAGGGATTGGGCCATAAGTGCCCCCCGCGCGATTTAAGAAGCGCCGATGGGTGCGTGGTGTCCCCGTCTGCAGACGACATCATGTTTGTGGAGTTGCGTATGTAGTTGCCTGTTTGAAATACGATTCTGTAGCCATGATTGGGGGAGGGTCAAAAGTCATCCTGGAAAGTTTTGCATGCTAGGGTGAAGGGGATAAGGGGGCAAGCAAGCAATTTGAGTGCTCCAATATTGCCTACAATGTGAAGCCAAGGAACGAACAAACTTAGGGGGAAAGCTAGCAGCCCGATTATGAATATTGTACGAGAAGCACGATGCGTACTGTACTAAAGCGGACAAGCTTCGACCTGAGCGTTTGACAACTTAAAAAAAGCGCCACACTAGTGTTACTAGAAGGCAGAGGCACAGAGCTCCTTGTGCAGCATCTCAGGTCTAGGTACCAGATCAGCGCCTGTATGCATTGGGTAGCTGGTCACACGACGCTGTGTCACAACCTAAAATACTACAGCATAGCTTACCTCCTTGAACGTTATGTTCTGCTTCAATCCAGGGAACACAGCATCCATTCGATCTATGAGCTCTCCTGATACTTTAATTTTCTTGGCCTCATACTCATCCACAGGTAAGCCCTGAAAGGGAAAATAGGTCACCATACAAGTTGAACTAGGCAGAAATAAATAAGGGAGAGGGGAGAGGGCTATCAACGGAACGGAGTAAGGCAGGTTCACAATTGTGCATTGGTGTGTCCTGCAGTGGTCGGTGAGAGGGCACACGATATACACAAACAGGACGCGTAAACATAGGCCTACAGGCACTATGTGTACTGCAGTGGTTTATGGGGCAATGCTCACAAACAGGACAAGTAAAAAAGAGAAGGCCCACAGGCATCTTTGTGCGTACTGCAGTGGTTGATACGGGGCATGACTAACACAAACAGGACATAAGAAAAAAGAGAAGAAGGCCACAGGCATCATTGTGTACTGCAGTGGTTGATGGGGGGCATGAATTACACAAACAGGACAAGTAAAAAGAGAAGAAGGCCCACAGGCACCATGTATAAATGAGGAACTCAAAAACTTGAGGGGTCATGAATCTAAGGCGTTTGAGATGCATGGCAGGACTGCGCAGCACAAAGAAAAAGAGGACAGACACCCTGCAAAGAGAGCAGAGAGTGCACGAGGAGAGCAGAGAGAGCAAAGAGAGCAAAAAGGAAAAGAGGACAGAAACCCTGCAAATATATCTGAAGCTCGGAAAGCAGTCACAAAGCAACCTTCCGTAGTACAAGCTCAGCAGGAAAACCAGTGTGTCATGTCCACACCCGTGTGAAAGAAGCTGCACAAACCTGCCAGTTTTCAATCCAGTCGGGTGTGAAGGCGTGCACGATGTGCTTTCCTGGAGGCGCGAGAGAGGGATCCAAGACAGAGGGCATGGACACAAAGATTGTGCCATAAGCATCCTCCATCCTGTGGGGCACAGCAGCAGGACGTGAAGAGGGGGATTTAAACCTTTAAATGTTACGGTGTAGGTAAGGTATAAAAGGGGGCCTGCTGAGGCCTGCTGCAATGATACAGAGTACGAAGGCAGAACTTGTAAAGGGGGACTACAACTTTGAGTGCCTTGGTCCTTGCAACCCGTTAGATGGATGAGCATATGTTTAATGCTTATGAGGAACTTGCTGATAAAAATAAGTACTTGCACAATTTTGGTGCATGCGCTAGCTTTAGGCACAAGTCTGGCACCTCCCTTTCCGCTTGCTAGACGTCTTACACCAATCATAATGGTACAGAAGAGAGCACACCCACAGCATGTCATATCAAACATTGTCCAAAGTGCCTTAATAGTAAGTAGTAAGCACAGATCATATCAGTCAGGCCCACGGTTGCTGTTTAATAAAACGAACAGGCACATTTGTTCACTTCTAAGTAGCCAGGATCCTTACTGAAACATATCCAAGCACCCTTGCACACTCAGTTTGTGCAGATGAGTGCCCAGATATTAAGCGTACATTATCAGCTTATCTCGCATTGCCCACTACTAAGGTTGGCCAGAGCCGTACATGTGCACCGTATATGGCTGTATTTACGGTATTTTCCTTCCTGCTGAAATTACCGTACGCATAGTGTATATATGCCTTTAAATGTATGGTTTCTTGGCCAACCCTAGCCACAATTCATTCATTTCCCCCAGTCGCTCACAAATGAATGTGCCCAAAAAGTGTGGCAAGCACACTTAGTTTCTACCAGCCTGGCCCCATTGCCCATATCTCGATCCGCCAAGTTACTCACAACGCACCACAACTGTTTATTGAGACACTGTGGCAATCACTCTAACAATCCACGTTGCTGCAATCACCCGATCTCCAGGATGTTGACTTACTTTGCCCAGTCATTTACAATGACGTGGTGGCAGTCTACTGTGCCGCCTGGGCGCTCCATCACTGCGGCCTCCACACCCAAGTGCATAGAGAAGAAGGAGGGTGCCTTCTTGTACCGCTCTCTGTGTGCATGACAACCAAGCCAATGTGTAAATGCATAATTTGTCTACTGCATAACATACATGTAACATTGTATAGCACACAAATGTAAAATATGCTTTAGTGCATGATGAAGAAGCCAATATGGTTATTCAAAAACAATGGAGTCACTATTGGTAAGACAGGGAGGCAAGACTAAGAACTAAAGACTTGCTTGTACGTGAAGGTGCAAAGTAGCCTGCAATGATGCTGTGATGCTACTTCACCACGCATGGGTTCACCACATTTTGAAGGGACCAAAAGCTGTTTAGAAGTAAGTTTAAAGGGGCAGGGAACAATCCTAAACTATGCAAATCGAATTAAGCAGGCACAAACGTTGCAGCAGATGCAAGGTATACCCACAAAACCCTATAATCAAAATGCAAAGCATCAAGCAAGGTTCGTTGCAGGTCACAGTGACACCGATTAATAATCAAAAGAAGTCAATAAGATGAAGCTGTCTTGTTCTTCATTCCCCTAGAACTTCACAAATTTTTCCTAATGACCAGCTCCATCATGACTACCTGAATTTTTCCTCGCTGTCTGGCACGTCTTTACTCTTGATCATGGTCCCAAAAGTGTCCCAGCGAGTGGCATTAGACACGATGCTTTTGCCCCTGCAATTATGAGTGTGATGCAAATGAGCTAACACACTTGGGCAATACTTGAAAAAGTACAACCACCGCTCACCATACAGTTGCACCTGTCCTATACATTTAATCAATACAGGTTTGAGAATTCTTGCATGCACTGAAGGCTGGCACGCAATGGTGTGGGAATGCCACAGCAGCTAGAAGAGATTTGCACAAAGTTCTGTGCAACATATTTCCACACTGACATAAAATGGTTTGCACTTACCAGCCAAATTTTCAATAGGGCACACAGTCCAGCATCATGTATCATGTAGGCCTAATTGGCAAGACTAAGTCAAGTTTCCTTGTTGCCCAACAAATTTACAACAGCTGCACACACTGCACGTCAAGATCTCCAAATACTACTAGTACCACAATTAATAATGTGGCATACAGGAGGAGCAACACACCCTGCGTGGCTGCTGAGGCAACCGTATCAAAAAAGAAACCAGCACACCCTGCACGCTGATCATTAGGTGCACACTAATTTAACAAAGAAGCAGGCGGCTTAGCTTGCTCAAGATTGAGCACACCATGCAAAAAGACACAACGCACCTGTAAACTCGACCATCTGCTAGCTCTACACCCACAGCCTTCACTTCCTCCCCGAGCCTCTCAGTCCGAATCTTCTTCACATTTGCCTTGTACACTATGTGGCTGCCCCTTTCTACCAGGCCTGCAGGTGTGACATTGAAAAGCTGAAATCATGAACAATGCAGCAACAGCAACAATTTGCCGCCCAGGCAAAGCCGCTGTCAAGTAACAGAAGTGCGAATGCAGCCTTACACAAATAGCCACATAGTTGTGGTTTTGGTACTCCCTCATTGTTATTAATAATGCAGACAGTTTGCTTCTTACAATGCTTTCACCATTCACCAACTGACACAAAGTTCAATGACAACATACCATATAATCATATAATTATACAATGCAAACCGGCATGAATTTGTGTCTGCAGTCTATGTACCTTCGACAAGCAGCTCAGGTATTCTGCCCACCCCGCCTTTAGGGTAGTTGATGCCTCCGTAATGCCTGTCAGAGAAGACCTGCACATGCGCAGACACACACGTGGCCCCTCCCTTAAGCATCAAAGCATGTGACCAAAACTAACTTCATGCATGAGCAAGGTACGGACAAACGAGCACTTATTTACAAACGAGCACTTATTTACATACAAGCACTTATTTACAAACGAGCACTTATTTACATACGAGCACTTATTTACAAACGAGCACTTATTTACAAACGAGCACATATTTACAAACGAGCACATATTTACAAACAAGCACATATTTACAAACAAGCACTTATTTACAAATGAGCACTCATTTACAAACGAGCACTTATTTACAAACGAGCACTTATTTACAGAAGAGCACTTTTTTACAAAAGAGCACTTATTTACAAGTGAGTACAGGGATACAGGCATGACTTCACTTCTGGATTCAAAATGCCTAAGAGTAGGTTTATTTGTCTACAAATGTGGGTCTACCCACCATGCCAGCGTTCATCATAGGGGTGAGCTCAGCCGACACTGTCGACCAGATGTAGCACTCCAGATCTATGAAGCGCAGCAGCTCAGGGTCCTTGACAAACTTCCTTGCCACCTCAGCTGCAGAGCAAGGGTAGAGGCAGGCAGAGGACACATCGTCATACAGTGGGAGTGCATAACGGAGCCATGGAAGGGAGAGCTTCACACCATGGAAAGGGAGCTTCACACCATCAACGAGCCAGAGAACTGATACACACAGTGATACACCCAATAATCCCCCACTCCCCACTGCCCCCCTCTGGACAAAGGAAAGTATAAAGGGTGTATCACTGTGTGTATCAAATTAGGACCTTTGCTTTGTCCAGAGGGGGGCAGTGAGGGAGTGGGGGGGTGTGGGTGTATCACTGTGTATATCACTGGAACAGCAGGTGTGTATCAGTATTCTCAGTTTGCAATATATATATATATATATAACCTACCAGCCTTGCTCAGGAACACAAGCGCAGGAAGAAAGAGGATTGAGGCTGAAGGGAGTAGCGTGTAATATGTTTCAAACAAGGAAGCCTGACACGTTGCTGTCTTAGGAGCAAGTTCAAGCTGGCAGCAACGATCTTGGAACACCACAGGTCCAGAAGTGTTGTAAAATGCAAGCACAAGCAGCTTGTTTAGCTGACCAAAACATAGTGTAGCCAGTAGTGCACAAATTGAGGTGCATCATGGGGTGAAGTTAGGGTCTGCCAGAACCATATACAAATACGGTGTACATACGACAATCTTGGCAGGGATTCAATCAAACATGTGGTCATATACAGCGTATTCTTACGGTTCTGGCCAACCCTGGTGTTATGAGTATAATACAGATTGTGTCACAGGTGTGCTGTTGGGCACAGTGCAGAGGTTCCTCAATGAGCACGCAAAACACTCAGCTGAAGAATGACTGTGCAACTCGCGTCAATTACAGACGTTCACTGTGGTGTACAGAGCGAGCGTGAGGCCCTAACAAGGGAGCTACACCACGAAAGATTATGTGTGTGTGCTGGTTTTGCGTGACTTAAAAGACGTGCGCTGGTGTGTGCAAAACAAGCAAGAGGCCCTAACAAGGAGAGCTACACCACGAAAGAAAAAAGCGTGTGCTGGGTTTGTGCCACTCACAGACGTTCACTGTCGTGTACAGTGCAAGTGTGAGGCACTCCAAGGGGTGCTTGGCAAATTCGTTCAGTAGGTACCGGGCCTCTTCCAAACTTTTGAGCTCCAGAGTGTTGAGGGCGTTGAAAATCTGAAAGGTGACAGACGTGATCGTGTTTTTTGCGTGCGGTGAGCCTGTACACTAGGTTTTAGATGAATGAATGGACATGAGATTTGCTGGAAATAGCAGGTGGGAATCAAGCAGATGATGAGCCCTAGAAATGGATTGGCAATGCCTTAGATCTATTATCATATCGCACACAACAGCTACCAGCTCATACATACTTCTATCTCTTAAAGCATACACACACATACACACACACACACACGCGCGCGCGCACGTGCATACATACAACCAAAGATACACACACAACACACTCAGGTATCAGCACGCACCGTCCAGGATTCGTCATAGAAGTCCCGGATGCCCTTGCGCTCATGGGGGAACCTGTCCCCTAGCTCCTGGATGAAATCCTCATACTTCCTCCACACCTGCAGTGCAGCATAAGTTGGCTCAGCAGCATTAAACAGGAAAAATGTAGCATATAATTCACGATGTAAACTATTTTTTTAGAGGGAGAAGCTTTCAAACGTAGGGTCACGAACAGTGCACAGTGCATACGTGCATAGAGATTTACGGTGCTAGCCAAACGTAGGGTCACATATGGTGCATATGTGTATACAGTGCTAGCCAACCCTAAAGTGGTGCGAAAGCCAAAGACGAATGTGCTCAATCTTGCAGGCCTTCCAAATTGTTCAGAGAATGATGATCTTTTTTTGGTAAGGGGCAAAACGTGAAAAAAAGCACATGACTGTAAAACTGAGAGGTTGCCTTCCGGCTATGCTACTGCCCTGTCAAAATGCAGCCTGTACGAAGCTACAGAATCATGCACGCTGCCGACAGGCTCACCTGGACGTTCAGCCCAGTTGGGTGTGATTCAGAGGCAGGCAAGTGGTAGAACACCTGTGCAAAATTGTGACATGGTTTTAATGGCTTCAGTGGCTTCTGTAAAAGGGGCCTTAGCACTTTTACCTTGATATTGTATCTCCCGCCTAGTGCATTGCACGATGCAAGTAATTTAGGACCATGATGTGTTTTACATGTAAAATTTTGGATTTGGCACTGACTCGCCAGAAAGGTTGGTTTGACACACGTAAACATTTTGCCACCAGGCATGACCTCTATAACAAATAGATTGACAATTGACAATAATATTAAGAATAAAAACCAATAGTTGTTAACAATGTACGCACATTCTCCTGAACTGGTGTAAGGGGAGTTCCGTGTACCTCCATATTTCTATACACATACATGCACATATTTCTTCGCACCTGTGTGGGGTCTTCTACGGTCTCAATTTTTTTGTCGAGCGAAGCCAAGCAGCGTGTCAGCAGGTTGGTGGTCCCCTAGGGAATCAATTGCGAATAATTAAATTAGGGGGGCTGAAGTATGCAACAAGAGAGTGAAGCAAACATTGAGGGAATTAAAACTATGATGGGAAGTGCTTATGGACGCGTTTGCTTGCAAGCAGAGCAGCGTGTCAGCAGGCTGGTGGAGCTCTTTTCAGGAGACCTAAAACACAAAAACAAAAAGGCATTGGATGCGCATGATATTGCGCGTGGGAGAATGTGCTGCTAGGGGGAACGACAAGAGAGCCCTTGAGAGCACACTTTTGAGTGTACGCAGAGACAGAGCACACTTTTGAGTGTACGCAGAGACAGAGCACACTGTAGAGTGTGTACACAGAGACAGAGCACGCTTTTGAGTGCACACAGGGACAGAGCACACTTTTGAGTGCTTACGCAGAGATGCTTGCTCCGGTAGAGCATGTCAATGCACCCAGCAGCTAACCTAAAGAGACATAGCAAGGTATGAGCGGTTCCTATCATTTAAATGAAGCGGTCGGCGGCAAGAGGATGAAAGAGTAAGGTAGACTGCTCTCAAGGAAGATTTAGGCAAGCTGGGAAAAAGTTAGCCAGGCACAGGAGCAGAACCATACGCGAATGGTGTGTGCGCAAAATATTGAGCAGAGAAGCCTCCTTTCAGGCATACAGCCATGCACATTTATGGTTCTGGCCACCCAAGTAGATACGAGAGCATTGTGTAAGTACGTGCAGGATAGCCTGTGGGTACCTAGAAAGAACAAATGGGTGTGAGGCACAAAATGGGGCGGTGCAGCAGGTACAGGCAGAGTTGTGGCTTGCGAGATGATGCGAGAGAAGGGAAGCTAGTGTCCCTGACTTTGCCAGTACCAAGTTCTGCACACACACACAGTATTACCCTCACCTTGTTGCCAAACCCATTGTGGCTCGCACCTTGTTCCCAAACCCGAACATCATGCTGGAGCCCACGTCAAAAGTGTAGCCCTCGCGCTTGAAGTGCCCTGCACTCCCTCCAGGGATGAGGTACCTGATATATTGGACAAAACACATGCAGCTAGTTTAGG
>Ga0307942_1002085_pt1:15000-16143 | contig 16143 bp, 15 predicted proteins | sample OrgLakmetagen175_FD_201846 | JGI IMG/M metagenome (GOLD analysis project Ga0307942, IMG submission 201846) | Saline water microbial communities from Organic Lake, Antarctica - #175 | ecosystem: Environmental > Aquatic > Non-marine Saline and Alkaline > Saline | place: Antarctica...
ATTTGGTTGCTAACAGTGGTTCTGGCTGCCTCTTTCAATTGTTGCTCCTGTGTGGGTAATGGAGTGCTGCACAGATGATGAGAGCGCACACACACACACATACATTTCATGCGTCAAAGTGACCTTATCACACAAACACTTATTCTTTCAGGGCCTGAAAGGTTTCACCTGCCTCACAGCAGTGGGTTGGCTGTTCACCGTGCTCTTCACTTACGCTGGGTTTGCACTGTTGGTGACTGGAGTCGTCTGGAGTGCAAACTTGCGACAAGTGTGGTCCAGAGCCATCCGGCAAATCCAAGCCTCTCGCAGAGGTGTTTAGGCGGAGGTGGGCCCATGCTGCCAAATACCTCCCACGTCAAAGTCAAGCTTGAGCTTGGGCTGTATTGTCGGCTGCCAGCGCACTTGCTGATGTCCAACTTGCTCCTAAACCTAGTATGACGCCTGCTGTGGCAAACTCTAAAGCCCGGATGGTTGAACTGAACAGGAGGGGAGCAGGCAGGCACAGCAAGTGTGGCGAGAAGCAGCATTTGATTATAAGCTTGACTTATTGTACCAATAAATTTCTGTGTATATTATTGGATGGTTGACCCGTGTATGATACTGATCAGTGGCCATCAACACATCATGTGGCGCATTGGCAGCCAGTTGTATTTATTGCTTCCTGTAGGCTGTAGGTACCTTATACTAATCCCACAGGCCGCATTGCTCTGCCGCATTTTTGGGGCGCAGTCCCTTTATGTTCACTGCAGTCAACACTGCGCTTTCAGAGAGTCAACACTGAAATAATAGTTCAGTTTAGTTTAGCTTAAATTACAAAGGCATTCAACCTGGAATGGCTGCTCAACCTATGAGAACGAGGTAACTTCAAAACAAACCAAGTAAAAATAGGGCTGTGACGCAACTGGAAAATGCTAACCTTAAAGATACGAGATACGAGAAGAAGTAGGCAAAAACATATCAAAGTGTGGACGTTGGTTCACCAAAGTAGACGCATACTAAAAAATAAACACCTTTTAAAAGGTCAAAACCCACACACGTTGCACACCAATAAGGGTAAGGGTAAGGGTTACACAGCTATATCCGCCAGCGAGGGCAGTTGAGCTATAGCAAAAAAAAAGGCAGCTTCAAGAAGAGAAGGAGGCC
>Ga0307942_1002087_pt1 | contig 16140 bp, 17 predicted proteins | sample OrgLakmetagen175_FD_201846 | JGI IMG/M metagenome (GOLD analysis project Ga0307942, IMG submission 201846) | Saline water microbial communities from Organic Lake, Antarctica - #175 | ecosystem: Environmental > Aquatic > Non-marine Saline and Alkaline > Saline | place: Antarctica: Organic Lake...
CTGAGGGCTGCCGTGTTGCTCCGCCGTATGAGTCTTAGCCGCTCCCGAGTATTTCCGGGCGTGTGCACGAAGGCACACGAAGGCGTTTTCCAGGGGGCACCACGCGGAGGTGCTCATACATCGCCCTTCTGCTTATTGAGTAGGGGAAGTGTCTATACAATAATTTTATTAAATGTCTCTTAGTTTCATAGCCAGGGGGTATGGATTGGCAGCGCATCTACTAGGTTATTATGTGTAGCTCTTCTTGCATAATTGGCAGACCTTTTTTTGACACGTGTTAGTGCGTTTGCTTGGGGCGTGGTTGCTGGGTCAGAGGAATATGATTGCATCTGGCTTGCTAAATTTCTGCCGCTGTTGTGCATTGAGATTGCGGAAAGATCCAAATTGGAGTCATTCCAATCAGTGTCTCCTCGTATATTGCCTTGGTGTACCATGTGGCACGACTCCCTACATCTGCTCGTGCTAGCAGGCAGGCACGCTGTGTACCTTGTTGGATCACTTTCATAATCATTTGTTCAGCAGCGTTATCCCTGTTTATGACCATTTTATTTATAACGGGATGACTGCAGCCTGACAGCAAGTGGCAGGTGCCGTCTAGCTTCTGGCAGATGGGGCAGATTGGTGGGCATTGTATATGGTTGAACTGAGTGGCACGCTTTTGGTTGTATATCAAATCTGTGCGGCAGAGCATGACATTTTTCTTTTCTCCAGAGGTGCGCATCTTACCAAAATGGGTTACTTAGATCTTTCTTGACAATGCCTTCCTTGATCAGTTCTTGGCATTTTGTGTAGCATTTTGTAAACTGATGGCTTGAGAATTTTTTGATTCAGGACGTAATTTGTGTTGGATGTGCATGTGTGCTTTTACAAGATCGAGGTCTGAGAAAATGGAGAGCCTTTCTGCTGAAGGCCTGGCAGGTGTTAAGATAAGAGTATTTGGTAGGCAAGCTGGGGGAGGGTTGTCCACCCTTGCTGGCCAGAAGATGGATAAATGGGAATGGGTGTCGGTGTTTATGTGGATATCATGGCCACTTTGATTTTCCACAGAGCAATTTGCTATGGCATCAGCACACTCGTCCCTAGGATGCCAACATGGGCTTTATCCTTGTAGAGATGGTGTCTTTAGATTGTTGGATGTGGTGTACGATGGTGTCTAAAAGTTTGGCATGCCATGCCGTTTCACGTGCTGAGGATAGAGGATGCTATTTCTTATTGATATCTCTTGTACATGTTGTCATTTCAATACCAAAACTATTAAATAAGAAGATAAAGGTTTTCGATAAAACTGGCGCATCCAGCTTATTGAACTAGACACACAGAAGCTCTCAACTGTCAACCAACTAACTGCTGTCACACGATTTGTCGCTGCCACTGATTGGGCGAAACATTATCTAGCAAGTTTGCTATCAACTTCCGAAGTGAGCCACAAAACATTCTCGCCTTCGTGTCTGGGCGCTCTTATGGTAGCGTGGATATCCAGGCCTCAGTTTTTAAAGTCAACTCTCTATCTTCCTCACGAAAAATCCTATGGTTTCTAGATCCAACTTTTTCCACCTGAACCTTTCTTCCTTAGATCTCGCTTCCCTTTTTTTCCGTCCAACCCATCCATCTTGCTGCCCCTTTTCTGTTACTTAACTTTATTTTAAGCGCAGTAGGAAGTTTGCTACCTCCCCTTCTGAGGGTGTATGAGCGAGAATTATTGTTCAATAAGCTGGTTACCAGTTCATTAAAAAAGCATTCTCTGGTTTAATTTTGCGTAATCAATTAGCAAATCAGATACAAATGAAGTTCTGTGCCTAGTAAATCCATGTACAAGCTAGTATCTTGACAAGCACGACAGGTATGTAAAGCATCACTTTGACGCTCCCTAAATCAAAAGCACAGCGCGTCCTGTCACATGCCCTAGCTGCAGCGCACTGTTTACTGCCGTATCCTCCCTTCTTTGTGTGCGCGTTAATCTAGTAACTAGCGCTTGAGTTGAACGCGGCAGTCCCCAAAATAAAACAAAGAGCAGCACAATTACTAGACTGTGCATTAAAAACCTTGAAATTCATCCCATGTGAGAAAATATGTGTTAACACCTGCGACACCCAGCGCAGAGAGCCACATACCCAATTATAGCATTCTCACCTCTATTTGAACAGGAAGCACACAAGGCGATGCCTAATAGTACACGCCTCGATGGGCCTCCATAAGAAGTACACATATGATGTTGAGCACACACACACACACACACACGCACCCCACAGCAACATTGCCGACTAGACACACGCATTCCGTGTGTGTGTGACTCAGCACGTGCAGTGCTCACCACCATCAACATCATGACAAAGCACATGGAACGGCCTCGGGTATGGGAAACAGACCCGAGCCGATAGTTCAGCTGAATGCAAGCCCCTTCCCTGCGACGCTGTGTTGACGCAGACAGCGCAGAGATGATTGCCTCCAACACATGGGCACAACCACATGTGCACAACCACACGACACCCTAATGCGCCTGTGCCTCATACCCTGCGGGTGCAGGAGACTGCGCACCAGCACCAACCTTTCTCTGGCCGTGCTTTATGCTCAGCGGGCGCAAAAGACTGCGCACCGGCACCAACAACACAAACAGCACTGAATTGTGTTACACCCCTATTTGCCGGTGCTTCATGCTCAGCTGGTGAAGCACACTGCCCACCAGCACAAACAGCATGACTAGCACACGGAACTGACGTTTGGGAAGCTGCTGAGGCACAGGCTCGCCATTGCTGTCCAGCTGCGGGGCGCTAGAATCGCTGCCTAGGATACTGCCGCCTCCTCGTCTGCAGAGAAGTGAGTGAGTGAGTGTGTGCGCGTGTGCGCGCGTGTGTGTGTGCATGCATGTGTGTACATGTGAGTGTGTGTGTACGTGTGTATACGTGTGTGTGCGTGTGTGTGTGTGTGCACATGTGTGTGTACGTGTGTGTGTGCACATGTGTGTGTATGTGTGCACGCAAGTGTTGCTCAGAGGCTGAACGGATACCCCTTGCTTGCACACAGGTAAGAGCTGGGTGGTGATGTGTGGGCCTGTGTGTACAACACAGCAGTATTCTCACACATACGTACACAGCCGTAATGCAAGGATTCCAAACAGGCCTCGTATGATCGACCACGGCAGGTGTGTGCGCCAACATGCAGCATTCCTGCTGTTATCTGTGAACTACACATTCTTCACACACACGTGTCATGTGGTCACAGAATACAAAACTTGATATGTGCCATGTGCACACTGCTTGTCAGGCACCCTAGCAGCACTTCCTCCTCTTTCCTTGTATTTATTCATTCGCCGCCACCAGACAATCACCCCTCTCACCCCTCTCACTCATCTTGGATCAGATTCATACCCGCTTGAGTGCCGTACAGCTCCATTCAAGGCACAGGGGCGCACACCCACACACCCACACTGTCACCTAGCACGCCTATTGTGTTTCTGGGCAGCACCCCACCTACATTCACACCCACACCAACACCACCCAGCACACGAGTTCATCTGCTGCAAAGCACGCCTGTTAACTTGCTGCAAAGCACGCCTGTTACATTGCTGCAAAGCACACCTGTTACATTGCTGCAAAGCACACCTGTTCAGTAGCTGCAAGGTAGTTCAGCACACCTGTTAGGTTGCTGCAAAGCACACCTGTCACGTTGATGCAAAGCAGTCCAGCACACACGCACACACACCTATTCAGTTGCTGCAAAGCACACCTGTCACGTTGATGCAAAGCAGTTCAGCACACACACACGCACACACACACACACACCTGTTCAGTTGCTGCAAAGCACACCTGTCACGTTGATGCAAAGCAGTTCAGCACACACACACGCACACACACACACCTGTTCAGTTGCTGCAGAGCACCGCCAGCAGTGAACCGAGAAGGCACTGCCTGCGTCCTCAAGTTCTCTTCAAACGCGTCTACCATACGCTTGTAGAAGCTGCAAGCAAAAAATTGTACTTCTCATGAGCCGTGTTGCGCGCACGCACACACTCACACACACACTCACACATATTCAAAAATTTGTACTTTTCACGAGCCGTGTTGCGCGCACGCACACACACACACTCACACACTCACACACACACACACACATATTCATGCACACACACACTCTCACACACACACACTCACACACACACACACACTCACACACATATTCATGCACACACACGAAGGAACAAACCATTCTTTCTGCATCCACCTAGGTGTGTGTATGTGTGTGTACAAAAGCTGCAAGCCACAAGGGTGCGTGGGTATGCAAGCGTGATCGTAACACAATGACATGCTTGAGCGCACATGTTTACTTGAACACGCAGTCAAAACTTAGGTAGCAACCAACGCTCAGACACACCGACATTGTCGCCATCCACTCCCACACATCAAACCAAACCCCTACCCCCGGACTCACCAATACCCTCTCACTCCCACTCCCACACCCGAAACCCCACCTCCACCTCCACCTATACCGCCACCCACCCACCGCCTCCGCCACCACCACCACCACCACCACCTATACCCACAACCACACCCACACCCACGATCAAATCTCCACGCCCACCCCGACTCCAACCCCTGCTTCCACCCACACCCATACCCACAAACACACACACACTTATCCTTTGCCCTCACCCGGAAGTGTCCCTGACAGTGGTTACTCTGATGATGCCTGCCAAGAGGGAGCGTTGTATGAAGTCCACCTGTAGAGCAAACGAACACGCAGGGGCGTGTGCATGTGTGTGTGTGTGTACGTGTTGTGTGTGTGTATGTTTGTGTGTGTGTGTGTGTGCGTGTGTGTGTGTGTGTGTGTGTTTGTGTATGTAAGCATGTGTGTGTGTGTGCCTGTGTTTGTGACGTAAGAGCGATAAAGTCTGCACTTTAATAATGCTTGCCATGAGGGAGCGCTGTACAGAAACCGCCTGCAGGACAAGGACAAAAAAGAACAAGTAGGGTGTGATCCTGCGGATCGCAAAAAATGGGGCGGAGCCTGCGCTGCAACCTGCATTGAAGTTGTACCTAATGTAGTGAGAGCGGTTCAATTGGGGCTGCACTCCCTCTGCAGCCCACTGCTCCTGTTCAACCATTTCTGAGATGGCAGCCTGGTCTTTGCAATGAAAAGCGGCATTTAAATGAGTTAGACAATTCAGGGGGGGCTGCGCCCCCCCTGCACACCCCCGCTCATGCGTATGCACAGTCCCTGTCATACCATTTATGGCTGTTGCTTGCCAATGGTGTGTAAGACCTCCAATATACACCTCAACAGTTGTATGTGAGCGAGCGCTTCAGGGGGGCTGCAATCCTTCTGAACTGCTCCTCTGAACGCCTGAGCTCCTTACTGTTCTTCAAAACCACCAACTCTGGCTGGGCTGCTGCTTCCTGTGCGGGCCCTCGCTCACCTGTCCCCCCGAGTGCTGTGAAGCTGCTGCCGTTTCTGCTCTGCTGCTGCTGCAAGAGTGTTAGCGTGAGTAGGATCGGTCGGCCTTCTACCACACCCAACGACACCACTGCAGAAGAAGGGCTAAGAATATGATGGGAAACATTCAAAATATAAAAAATATACCCAATTGCATCTCGTGGGGAACAGTGACACGTGACCCTGACGGGGTCGCGCGTGGAGGGGGGTTTGACCGGGGTGGCCCAGAATCAGCGCAAAATTGGCTTTGGTTCATACAAATTTTACACTGTAAGGTTGCCTGGCTGGCTCAATTCTCTATTCTTTCAGTGTTGACTCTCTGAGAGCGCAGTGTTGACTGCAGTGGACATAAAGGGACTACGCCCCGGGGGGCTTCGCCCCAAAAAGCAAATAGAAGGGGATAGTCTTACTTAATGGCTTCACAAATAAGCACGGTTCGGTTTCAAACAGGGGCTTGGTGTGCACATACAAGATCCTGCAAAGTCAAATGCACACACGTGTCAAAGGACACATGCATGAACGCACACACACACACACACACACACACACACACACGTATGAATCCACACAAGTATTAGTGCAGGCGTCTGCATACCTTGAAAGGGATGATAAGCAATAAAACCAGAGCGCAAAATATTATAGGCTAAAGACGTGCACACACACAGACACACATACACACGCTCACACACATACACGCACACACACCAGTAGGCTACTGACAGTACACCCCGGCAAGACTTGTCTGTCTTATAGCTATAGGCCTCTGTAGAAAGACACGGCGCAAATGTGCGCGCACCTTCAATCGGATGCTGACAGTGCAACCTCCTGACAGCGTGGGCCTAACGTCCCACAGTGTGTTGACAGTGAAGCAGTTCTTGCAGGGGATGTTGAGCATGTTCATGACCGTGGCGAGCACCAGCACGTCTCCTGGGCATATTGTGTGTTTTGTGTGTGTGTGCGTGTGCGTGTGCATAAGTGTAACGAGCAGTTATTGCAGAGGATGTTGAGCATGTTCATGATCGTGGCGAGCACCAGAACATCCCCTACAGTGAGTGTTCATGTGCTCATGTGTTTATGTGTGTGTGTGTGTGTGTGAGAGAGAGAGAGAGAGAGAGTATACGTAGCTGTAACAAGCAGTTTTTGAGGGGAATATTGAACACGTTATATTGGCACCAGCAAGTCTCCTAGTTTGTATGCATGACACGTTATACGTGTATGCATGACACGTTGTATATATTCGTATGCATAACACTTTATATATATGTGTATGCATGACACGTTATATATATTTGTATGCATGACACATTATATATGTGTATGCATGACACGTATATGTTTGTATGCATGACACGTTGCATAGATTTGTATGCATGACACGTTGTATATATTTGTATGCATGACACGTTGTAGATGTTTGTATGCATGACGCATTATGTATTTGTAAGCATAACACGTTCTATATAATTGCACCAGCAAATCTCCTGGAGCATATGTTCGCATAACTGTCATGAGCAGATTTGAAGGGGTTGCTGAGTACATGACTGTGCGCACCAGCGCATATGCTGAAGGGTGTGTGCATTCATGTGTGTACATATGATTCTGTATGTGTGCATTACTGTAATGCGCAGTTTCAGAGACCATGTTTATTGCATGCATGCATGACTGTGGTGAGCACCAGCGCGATTTTTGGAGTGTGCATGTTTGTATGTGTGCGTATGTGTCATATGTGTATATGTGTGCATGCGCGTCATTTAGCATGAACGTACTTGTATGGTCGGCCAGAATTGTATATACACATTTGGTGATTTCCCAGAGGGGGTCGACGGAGCAAATGTCCTGGAATGTGACCTTTTTGATGCAGACTATGTTTGATGAACATAACTAGATGGTCCACAAAGTTTGACCCCAGTGGTCTGGGTGGGATTCCCGTTCAAATTTTGGCACTGAGTTTTCACATTTTAGGCCACCACTCCCCAACCAGAGCCTCTTTTCATCCCAAGCAAGATGGCAACACTTCCTTTTTGATACCAAATCATCTTGAGGTTTGAAAAGTATATTTGGTGAAGGTTGAAGGTTGATTTTCCACCTTTTTGGCACCCCTTTTGCTGATTTTCTCTAAGGGAAATGGGCCAAAATGGGGTAATTGGCCGAATGCTGCTCCGTTTTGCCCCATTATTATTGCAATTATTTCTTATTTGAAAATTAGACGATTCATATAAAAATGACACAAATCAGGTCAGTGGGTGGTGAGGTATGAGGTAATGGTGGTTAAAAATAGGGTTCACGTCGCGCAAAATTAGACGTGTGCGCCCTAGCTGGCAACATTCAAGCTCAAGTGCTATCAGCAGCACCTCTGGGTACTGAGCTTGATTGTTGCCAGCTGGGGCGCCCATACTCAATTCACATTTCAAAAGTACCTCTATTTCAGGCCTTCGTCGACCCCCTCTGCGATTTCCCTGTCAAAAATACTTTATATACACTGCATATATATGGTTCTGGCCAACCTTACATTCTTGTCATGAGCACAAGTACACTTCCCTGGACGTATTCAAACGTGTGGTCGGGAGGGGGGTATGTGTGGTTATGTAATTATATACACATGCATGTGCACATTGTGTATGATTGGCAAGTGATTTATAGGCAAAGTGCCATGTCAGGATTGAGGTTGAGGTTCCACCAACAGAATGAGAGCACAGGAGGCAGCATGGCAGCATGAGATGGCAGCATTATAACCGAAAGCGTTCGCGCTAGAAAGCAGCAGAGCATGTGGGCAGGGGGTGTGTGAGTGAGAAGTGAGTAAAGAGAGTGAGTGAAGAGTGAATGGGTGTGTGTATGTGTTGTGGAAGAGTGAGGTGTGAGTGAAGGTGGGTGAAGTGTGAATGAGGTGTATGTGTGTGTGTGTGTGTTGTGGAAGAGTGAGTGAGGTATAAGGGAAGGTGGGTGAAGTGTGAATGAGGTATGTGTATGTGTGTGTTGTGGAAGAGGGAGTGAGGTGTGAATGAAGGGTATGAGTGGGGTGTGAGTGAAGAGTGAGGTGCGAGGTATACGGCGTGAACAGAGTGCAAACCCTTTCTGTGTGGGGCCGTGAGAGTGACCGTGTGAAGCGCGAACCAACACCAGCAGTACGGTGTGCACAGCTGCAGCACTTCTAGGGAGCCTGCGCTCAGGTACCCCTCACTTCCACATTACATTTTACACATTCTACACCTTACACATGTGATGCACCTCTGATGCCCAACTCACGCACACACGCCTCACTTGCTCTACGCCAGAAAGTAAGGCTGCGTGGGGAGAGGTGTGTTCATGATCTCAGATGGCAGGGAAGGTTTTGGGGAAAGGCATGTTCATGATCTTGGATGGCAGGGAAGGTTTTGGGGAGAGGCATGTTCATGATCTCGGATGGCAGGGAAGGTTTTGGGGAAAGGCATGTTCATGATCTCGGATGGCAGTATGGCAGCTTACCTTGCAGGTTGCTAGGGTTTTGGGCTGATGTGCTCTCATGCTTGTGCTCTGAGCATGCTTGTGCTCTGAGCATGCACACTTTCCGACAAACTACATCATGACACACCTGCCCAAGCATGTTTGCCTGTAAACAACGCATGAAGCCAAAATACAGCAGCTCACCTTTGTAGATTGCAAACTGCTGGCGTTGGGAGCATTCAGCATCGACCTGTGTGTGTATGAATGCGTGTGGTAATGCTTGTGTGTACGTGTATATTGAGATTACGTGTGTGTGTTTGAACAAATGGGTGTGGGGTAATACATGTGAGGCTCCATGTTAGGATGGAGGGGTATCGTAGTTTAAACTCATCATGCTGGTGTTGTCTTCATAGCACAGCACGGCCAAGGGAGGAGACTGCGCAGGTACCTGCAAAAGACAACCTATATATATCCCATGGTAGCCCGTATGGTATAGCAAATGGTGGATGGAAGCCACCCGCGTACAGCCCTTTTGGTGTATGCATATGTACGCACCATCCACGTGCAGCCTATCCTACGGAGTTTTCCCAATTCACGCGCAAAGTGCTCTGATATACCCGTACAGGCAACTGTTGTTACAGACCGCACAAGCATAGGGTTGCCCAGAACCATATTTATGCAACATGGCTGTATATTTGGTGATTCCCCTGCCAATCATGATGTCCCTTTTATACATGTGGTGTGGATGCTGTGCTGCTTGCTGTGTGCTGTTTAGAGCGCAGAGGGAGCCAGTACTAAATGCCTGTCTTTCATAATCTGACTCAAAGTTTTCTCAATTATAAGACACTGATGCAAATGGCCGTTGATGAACCACGCGCTGCACACGCACACACACAGATTCGCACACATACATGCTCATACATGTGTGCTCACAGTCATACACACGCACACACCTGTGCTGGAGGCTTCTTTGGCTGCTTAAAGGACAGAGTGCGCCCGTAGCCACCACAGCCCTTGGTCTTTAACACGCGATCAAACACACTCTCATTCAAGGGGGCCAGCACATTCTCGTCCTGCACAAAGAAGCGGCATGAGCAAACACTCAGATGTGTTTATACGTGTGTGTATTTATTTGTCAATACGATTGTGTATGTGTGTGTGCGTGTGTGTGTGTATTTGTCCATACGCGTATGTTGCTGATTTGCTTGAAACTTCTCCCAACTCATTCTTCTCCCACAACTTGTGTGCAAGAAGGCACAGCATTTTGCGTCTAATGGAGGAGGGAGTCTCAAAACATGTGGCATTGTAGTATCACAACTCATCACTCACGACACACACACGCGCACACACAAACACACACACACACAAGCACACACACACACACACACACGCACACACACACAAAACAACTTTAGGAGTTCACTATACATGCCACACATATAAGCGAGTCCTCAACGTTTGCACAGTGAAGGACTCACGTCTGGGTACTCATACTTGCTTGAATCCTCGGGCACAGAGCGCCACCCTCTGTACACAAAGTTGTACTGCTTCTCCGTCTGCACGCAGTCAAACAAGTACCAACTGAAAACAATAAAGGATGATGTGTGCAAGTAGCAGGCCTTGGCTTGCTATTGTGCAAGATCAGCACGTTCAAAATAAAACAAAACCTTTTCTTGCTTGTGCTGTTGAGAAATCTCTCAACCACCTCTATATGTTGGTTGCGCATAAAGGGCGACTCCCCGGAGATGAAGCGTGCATAAAAATCTTGTACGCTGCAGGGGAGCTGGGTACTCGCTACTTCTTGGTAGTCAGATGGGAATGCGGGCGGGGGTTGGTCCAGCACACGCCACTGGTCTTGGTTAGGCTGTGCAAGGTAAGAGCGCAATGGGTGGGTATGCACTTGCGTGCGTGTGTATGTGTATGTGTGCGTGTGTATGTGTGTGTGTGTGCGTGTGTGTGCGTGCGTGTGTGTTGTGTGTTGTGTGTGTGTGTGTGTGCGTGTGTGTGTGTGTGTGTGTGTGTGTGTGTGTGTGTCGTGCCTCAGGACAAAGAATGTGCAAATCTTCCCCAGGGGGGGAGCGCAAGCAAGTTCATCACTCTCACCAGTCCCCCTTCCGCCTGCTCTGTTCCAGGCAGTTGCTCCTCCTTGACACCCTTCTTCCCTCTCCTGAAGATACCTCTGACTGAGAGGGAGAAGGAAAGAAGAGCGATGAAAACTTGGTTTGGCTGAACGCTAGAAAAAAGTGATCCCGCAAATACGCAAGGACATAATCGCAGCGTACAGAGAATGCAAAATGGCCAGCCTCACCCGCTTTCCGAACGAGCGGGATGGTGATGCGCACGGCAATGAGGGATAGTGCACTGATTTGCAAGCCCATAACGATCTTCTTTCGTCGATCATTGGTGCGGGGGGGGTTCGCAGCACCCTGCTCTGTTTGTGAAGTCCCCATCACCCGCTTCAGCTATAAAATGCAGCTTTTGTTTTGTACCTATGTGAATTAAGCTTCAAAACACAATAGATCGAAGTGCGTGAAGTGTAACAGCAACGTTAAACAACACAAAGTTTTCATCATAAATATTAGCAACCAAACCTAAGCCATGCAGATAATGATGCGCCCACCAATTTGCTTATAGTACTTGGAATGCCTGCGCTATTCGAGGGTGAGTGCAAGTCACCCAAAGACACAAAGGAATACACGTGCAGGGAGGGACACACACACACACACACACACACACACACAACACAACACACACACACACAACACAACACACACACACACACACACACACACACACACACACACACACACACACACACACACACACACACACACACACACACACACAACACACACACACACACAACATACACACACACACACAAACACATGCACACATACGCATCAAACAGTAGTTCACAAACACACCCACATGCAACAGCGCCATGTGCTTCTACCCTCATGTATTCTTGTACTTGTTTCGTATGTCATCAGAGATCTGTCATGTTGTCTGCAGAAACCTTAAAAAAACCTTACAATTTGCACCGCACCTCCCATTATGCTCCATCAATGCTTCTGCTTGCTTCTGCTAAGCATTTGCAATATTTTGTGCCTGCTTGTGCACAGGCCTCCGAGCCACTCACACAGATAAGAATGCACCCCGCTGGCGACGTGTTGTTAACGAGCAGGACTTACACCACTTGCTATCTAGTGTGCAGCAGGGGGTCCCGCTTTTGCCAGCATCCAGGGTAGGTGGTGTGAATGTGTGTGTGAGTGTGTGTGTGTGCATGCTTGGGTGCATGCGTTACATGTATGTGTTTGGAGGTGTGTGTGTATTTTTGTGTGTGTGCATGTGTGCGTGCATGGTCGGTGGGTGGGTGGTGGGTCTGAACTCGTGTGTATGTACGTGTGCCGCATATGATATGACACGCATCTGGAGAGGCACGTCAGATCAGAATTATGAAAGGCTACATATTAGTGCTACAAGTTCAGTGCAGAAACACTCAAATCCAGGGCACATCACTTAGCAACTGGGTTGAGTGACATTTATGCGAAAAAGAGGTTTGCGTTTTATATGTCATTGTCGCACACACGCACGTGCACACACACACACAAACACACACACTCATGCATACACACATATATACGCGTGCACATGCCCACACACGCACACGCACACACGCACGCACACAAACACACGCGCGCACACACACACACACACGCACACACACACACACAAATACACAGGAACCCAGTATGCTGGCGCCTCCTGACGTCTGTAACGCGCAGCAGTGGTTTAGTTGCCTGCCTGAGGACACAGCCAAGTCCATCGTGCACACAAGGTGCGTGTTAATTTGAAAGTAGGGTTGGCCAGAACCATATACCCGGTATATATACAGTATTTTTGGCAGAATATTCGCCAGATATACGGTCATATACGCATATACGTTTTTGGCCTGCCCTATTTGGGAGTCATTGGTGCTCCCCCTGAAGGCATAAATGAGGAGCAACCAGCACAGCGTTGCCGACCAAACATGTGCGTCTTGACATGTACGTCCACGTACGTCCACTCGTATGTATGGCGCTTCAAGCAATATTAACAGAAAGTTGGGTGCCTGGAAGTGCCCTTCAGCTTGCAGCATATGCTTTCAACTTGAAGCTTACTCATGTTCTTTGGTGCAATAATGTTTACGAAGAAAAAGAGCTTGTGCATAAGCTAACACCTTAGGCCCCACTTCAGGCGTTTTCCGCTGTGCAACGCGCAGTGCTATCAAAGAGCTTAATCCACACAATTTCCATGCTTGTACCTTGAATGCATCTGCACACCGAGATATTCGTTGCTGCCTAAGTATAAAATCATGGTTCTTGTGCTTGCACCCAGACCCCCACTGCAAGCATGCACAGCTGTACAGTGTCCTGACAGCTCAGGCCTACGAATCAGGCCTGACATTTCCAGATTGTGTGCTTTGTGCCCGCACCCAAACTCATACGTCAACCCCCCCTGCAGGCGTGCGCAGCTGTACAGTGTCAAGGCTCAGGGTCTTCCAGAAGGGCCTTCGCACCCAAGTGTGACCATGACAGCCACTGCTCCTCCTGGGCTGGACACCTTGCGAGCATCTGCGGGCGCTGCCAGTGAAATGGTGAGACCCACCATCCAATGTTCAAATGTGTTTTTCTGGTTTCTTATACTTCCTGGCAAGCATTCGTGGGTGCAGCCGGTGAGGTAATTTTCTAACGTCAAAGTCTTTGAGTCCCACTACTTTGCTAGCAACTTCGGGTGAGGTGATCCGTTTAGATAGCATGTGCGAGTGCTGTTGGTGGAGTGTTGCGTAGTGGTTTGTTGTCAGGTTGTGTACTTTCAAAGTCTGGTCCTCTCGGCTCCTTAAGCTGGATGCTTTGTCGCCTGGTGTGGGTGCTTCACCAACTGTGTGGCGTCTTGCGTACTGACTCTCACTGTAGCCATCCCCAACTTTTGTATCTGTGTGATGGAGTTAGGCTGAGGCGTCGTGGTGCGAATTGTAGACAAATCTGTAGTTATATGCTGCTAGAAGTGTGAAGTTGGCAGCTTCTGTTGGGGTAACTGCTCGACAAGGTTCTCTGTAGATGCTGCTAATGGCGGCTTTGTGCTGTACAAAATGTGGCACGGACTGTGGTGTTGTGTAGTACTGATCTGATCTGATATGATCTGATCTGGTGTGGTAAAGCGCAGGCTATGATTAATCTTGTGCTGATCGTGGTTTATTGCGGTGGATTTCTGGTGAGTGCAGAGCGATACATGTGGGGCTTATTTCACGCATGCTGACCCCTAACAGAATCAGTATCTGCTTTAAAGGCAACAACTGTAAGTTAACTGACTTTACTGTTTGAAAGCTATCTGGTTGTGCAGGATCTGCAGGTCTGATGATACTATGCTGGTTACCTGCTCATGAAAGAAATTGAAACCCTCCTTTTGGCCCACATCACCATTGTGTGTTTGCCCCTCTCTATTTGTCCAATTCCATTGTACTTGGTAATGTATGTGTGTGTGTGAGTGTGTGTGTATGAGTGCGTGTGTGAGGGTGTGTATGAGCGCGTGTGTGACCTGCTCTATTCACCCTGTATGTAAGCTGTGCATTCCAGATCTTGGTATCGTGCCAATATATTGTGTGATGTAAACCCCCTCTCATGGACACCTGTGTGCGGGCTGTGCATTCCAGATCTTGGTAATGTACCAGTATTTTGTGTGTGTGTCTGTATGTGTGTGTGTGCGTCTGTGTGTATGCTTGTGTGTTTGTGTGTGTGATATGAACCCCTCCTTTGGCTACCTGCGTGCGAGCTGAGCATTCCAGATCTTGGTGACGTGTCGGTAATGTGTTGTTGCGCGTGTGTGTGTGCGTGTGATATAACCCACCTCTCATGGTTGCCTGCGTGCAAGACGAGCATCCCAGATCTTCTTGAGTTCCTTGGTACTTATATCACCGCGCATTGCGAATGTTTCTGACATCCTTGGAGAGTGTCGCAACCAATAAATCTGACATTCTTGGAGAGTGTCGCAACCAATAAAAATAATTGCATTAAACAGGCCTCGCAAGATTTGCATTGGTGGAAGAACAGATACGAGGTCCTAGGTTCAAATCCTGGTCAAACACTCTGAAATGCTTGTTTGCTCCAAAAACGTGATTCCCTTCGTGTTCGGCCTTGCAATGTGTGATCTTACTTGCTTATGCCTTTGTTTATGTACACAAAGGCTTTTCTTGCTTAGAATAAGGAAAGTGGCAAAAAGAGATTGTTTCATTCTGTTTCATTCTGTTTATTACTTACGTGTTGCCCCCTCGCTTTGCTCACCTTGCGGTTAGTTATTTCTGTTTACAAACCTCGTTACGGTACTGTACGGTACCTCCGAATGGAGTCCTCTAGATTTCGTTGTATCTACCTCGACATCTTTCCAGCTTTCTTACTTCTACCTCCACGGGTGGCAATCCCATTTTACAGATACGCCAAAACCGGCTCTGGTGTAGAATCTACACACATTCACACACATTCACGCATGCACTCATACACATACATATGCACATACATATAATCTACACACACTCACACATTCACGCATGCACTCATACACACACATATGCACATACATATAATCTACACACACTCGCACACATTCACGCATGGACTCATACACACACATGCACATACATTCACACACCGTTTACAGGGTACTGCAGGCATGCGCCAAGCCTTTGGCCTTCAACCCCCTCCCCCTTTTACCTCACCCAGCGCGTCCCCCCGCCCACCCTCCGCGCCAAGTATGGGTGTGAGAGCAGCACCCTCGTCTCCAGGTACTGCTCATGCTAGCTGCGCATGCATGTGTGTGCATGAGTGTGCATGTGTGTATGAGCATGTGTGCCTGTGTCCCTGTGTGTGCGTCTAAGATGTGCATGTGCACGCAAGGTCACCCGCTGCTCATCCCTCGCTTTCAATTAGTCAGTTTCAGTTAGTCTGTTTCACTTAGTCAGTTTCAGTTAGTCAGTTTCAGTCGGCAGCTTTGCTTTGCTGCTGTGTAGATGGTAGGAGGTCCCCACGCAACCTGACATTGTCGATGTGCTTTTTGTATCAGGACACGACCCTCCTCCTTACTCAGTCGCCCCTGCTGGCTCCCTGTCTCCGCTGCGGAGAATGATGCGGCCACAGCAGCCAATCCCCGGTAGCAGCCCTCCACGGAGTCCTATGGTGCGTATGAGAAAGGAAGGTAGAAGGAGGGGTTAAGGTGGGGGCGCAGTTGTGTATGTGTTGTGAGATAGGGGGGTAATGG
>Ga0307942_1002089_pt1:0-15000 | contig 16138 bp, 14 predicted proteins | sample OrgLakmetagen175_FD_201846 | JGI IMG/M metagenome (GOLD analysis project Ga0307942, IMG submission 201846) | Saline water microbial communities from Organic Lake, Antarctica - #175 | ecosystem: Environmental > Aquatic > Non-marine Saline and Alkaline > Saline | place: Antarctica: Organic...
ACGCACTCACTCACTCTCTCACTCACGCGCACACACACACACACACACACACACACACACGCACACACACACACACACAACACACACACACACACACACAAACACACACACACACCCTTGCCACCACAACTGCACCAGAAGCCTAGACAGCACTTGCGGCAGCACAACCCTTCAAGCCTTGTCCCTGGACATGCGTGTTCCGTCGTAAAAGCACACTATCGCCTCCAAGATACACACCCAGAGCAGCTCGCCAAGCAACGCAGCACGCAGCCTCACTGGAGCACCAAAATCTCCCCCCAAACGCCCTGTACGCAGTCGACGCTTACTCCCTGAGACTCTCGACCCGGAAGACCCTGCCACCCACACCAACTTCTTCGCCCCCCTGCCCAACCTATTGGCATGGGGCGGGTGGGAGAGTGCTGCTGCCCCAGCTAAAGGGCATGCTGCACGTGTGCACAGCAGCAGTGACAAAGCGCAGCAAAAGCTGTCAGTGGCCCTGCCTTTCTCCTACCAGCCTTTTGTTAGGAGTGGCGAGCAGCAGCATGTGAGGGTGGGGGGTACCTACGACAATGAAGTTGATGAAGCTGAGGGGGGTGGCAGCTTGGAGGAGGAGGAACAAATTCTTAGGAAGAGGGGCGGTTTTTTGAGCAACCCCCTGCTACAGGTACCCTCTTACTTAGAAACAAAAGATGCACCCGCACATTGGCCACACAGAGAACTCAGTACTCGCGAGTGCAAGCACACAGACCCTACCATTTAAGGGCACATAAGTGCACTCACAAGCGCACACACATACGCACACACATACGCGCGCACACACACACATACACACACATACACACACACAGACATACACACACACACATACACACACACGCCAGTACGCATGCACCCGCCCACCCACACGCATGCACAGGTGGCAATGCTGCTGCAGCCTCAGCATCCCCCCTCTGCCAGGCAGCAGCTGGGCCTCGGCTTGGACCATGCTGACCACTTTTTCACTGGCCCTGACTACAGGTGTGTGTGTGTGTGTGTGTGTGTGAGCACTTACCCATGATGCTGCAGCAGAAAGTACGCTCATCACGCACACTACACGACCTAATCCATATGCGTGTGCGTGTGTGTCATTGTTTTCTTAGAGGAAGGGATGTGAGTGGTCAATGTGTCTGTCGGCGCATGAGGAACACAGAGGGAAAACGATACGAGAAAAGGAGAAGGGAGAAAAGGAAGGGAGAAAAAAGAAGAGGTAGAAAAGGAAAAACTTGAATTGAAGGTGAGTAGGAAGGTGGAGGAGGGTGACTTAGCGGCTGTTTGCTCAAAAATGCTGGGTCTGATATGGCGCTTGCCAGGAGTGGATTTATCAAGGTTCAAGGAAAAGGGGCGATAAGGAACGTAACGTTGTAACGTTTAGTAAGCAAAATTGCACGTTACTTGTAATATTGTTGTTGGTGCCGTACCACTGTTTGTAACTACACAAAGGCGACTCCAGACGCAAGCATCGCACGTCACTTGTAAGATTATTGTCGGTGCCGTACCATCATGGATTCTGCTTATACAGGAGGGCGACACCAGACGCTAACATGCATGGCACATCTTCAGTCCTCTGCATGAAAGGGTCACCATTCCCTGAAACGATGCCTCCCTCACCCCTGCAACATTAAGAGGGTAACGACCTGCTCATTTATTTAAGTGTGCCTGCACCGTGCATTGATAGGGTTGGCCAGAACCGTATATATACACCGTATATAACCGTATATTTGATGATTTCCCTGCCAAAATACCGTATATATATACCGTATATATATGGTTCTGGCCAACCCTATGCATTAATGTTGGTTTCCCCGACAGCACCAGCCAAACCCCCTGTGCGCCCGTGCCGTTCCTAGCCTCAAATTTGTGTAGAAGGCGTAACGCAGCGCACACTTCTTGCACGCGTCCATACGTATCCAAACAAACATACACGCATGCAAACACACGTAGGTATGCAGTGGACGAGCAGGGCCGCCTGGTGGACATGGTGGCACGCATCCGCACGCACGTGCCCTCAGGTTTTGACCGTGCAAGGCCCCCTCTTGCTGCTGCCCTTGCCGCTGCTGGCGGCCCCGCAGATCGCAGCAACAGCTCGTCCGTTTTGTGGAGCAGTACCGGGCAGTCCAGCACAGCAGATTCTCCGACAGTGCAGGACACAGAGGAGGCGCCACCGCCAGCAGCCCCCCCACCCACATCAGCAGCAGACGCAGCGGTTGAGGCTGCAGCAGCAGGATCAGACACAGAATGTGTGCCACACCTGGGAGTGACACTAGATACACAAGAAGTGGCTGTTGACGCATTCAAGGGAGAAGCGGCGGGGGGCGAGTGGGACGCAGGGGCAAAGGCAGAGGCAGGGCTTATGACAGAGGGCTCTGGTTCCAGACAGGGAGGCTTTTTAGGGCCTGCGGCAGCTCGTGATGCGTACCTTGATGATGGGTCTCCACGCAAACGAGGACCACGTGCTGGCAACGGTTTGCGCACAAGACTTGTGGATGCAGGTGAGTTTGGGTGTGTGTGAGCACTTGTGTGAATGTCCTTGGTATGTGCGCAACTGTGCATACCTGGTTGCCACATGCTGGCAACAGCTTGCGCTCTGGACTTGTGTTTTGCGTGGTGGTGTGTTCTGTGAGGACTTGTGGTGCTTGGGTATGATTACTGCGCACCTGGGTGATGGGCACTACACACTGAAGGACCACATGCTGGCATTGGGCTGCACACACGAATCATGGATGCTGTTGGGTGGTTGAGGACTCTTAATGTGTATGCCTAGGTGATAGAGCAGTTGCTGCAAAGGAAGTGAGTGATTGAGGGCTGTTGATGTGTATGCCTAGGTGATAGAGCAGCTACTGCAAAGGGTGTGAGTGATTGAGGGCTCTTGATGTGTATGCCGAGGTGATAGAGCAGCTACTGCAAAGGGTGTGAGTGATTGAGGGCTCTTGATGTGTATGCCGAGGTGATAGAGCAGCTACTGCAAAGGAAGTGAGTGATTGAGGGCTCTTGATGTGTATGCCGAGGTGATAGAGCAGTCATTGCACTGGAAGAGTTGAGCTGAGCCGCTCCGTGGGTGTGGGTAACATTAGTTGTACCGGCACAGAGATGTTACGCAAAGATATTGCATGGTCAGATACAGCAGGTGCTCACGAGGCGCGAGGTTTTGCGTCAGGACAATTCAAGATCTCTCATGGTTAGGGTTGGCCAGAACTGTATGTATACACCGTATACACACAATATACATACGGTTCTGACCAACCCCATATATGACCGTATATTTGTTGATTTCCCTGCCAAAATCACCGTATACACACAATATATATACGGTTCTGGCCATCCCTATATATGGCCGTATATTCAGTGATTTCCCTGCCAAAAACACCGTCTACACACAATATACATACGGTTCTGGCCAACCCTATATATGACCGTATATTCAGTGATTTCCCTGCCAAAAACACCGTCTACACACAATATACATACGGTTCTGGCCAACCCTATATATGACCGTATATTCAGTGATTTCCCTGCCAAAAACGCTGTATACACACAATATACATACGGTTCTGGCCAACTCTACTCATGGAAGGTAAGCAGGCAATCACAAGAGGCCTTCCTGATTTTGCTAGCTAGTGGAATTGGGGTTGGCCAGAATTCTATGATACTCTTCAGGGTTAACTCCCCCGTCAACCCCGCCGCTTCTAGTACCTACCTATGGGCATGGTTTCGCACACCCGTGTCCCATGTTAACATTATAGCCATTATTTTGAGAGCACATACATTATTCACGTGCACTCTACAAGTCACAGCCACGCCGCACGCCTGCATGGCCACGCAGCACTGCATCAGCCACTGCGGCCAGTACAAGTGGGTGATGGTTAATGTGCTACGCCCACCAGGTGCAGCAGCTTCTCCCGCTCTGTCTGCTGCAGCCATAAGGCAGGATCACCAGTCCATCTCGATACCACGATTGCAATCTCCTCTGGGCCTACTGCCTCTGTGTATTTCAAATGCTTAAAAGAGGCCTCACGGCAGGAATGCCAGTCCATCTCAATACTACGATTGCAATCTCCTCAGGGCTCACTGCCTGTGTGTGTTTGTGTTCTATCTAATGCGGTACAGATCCTCATAATGCAGTGAGTCCATCTCGATACCACGATTGCAATCTCCTCTGGGCCCACTGCCTGTGTGTGTATTTGGGCCCACTGCCTGTGTGTGTATTTGGGCCCACTGCCTGTGTGTGTTTGTGTTCTATCTAATGCGGTACGGATTCTCATAATGCAATGAAATCATTGAGGAAACAAAACCTCTGACCTTAACAGGCACACGTTTATGACGTAAAAGAGGAGGTCACCTTTCTTGTATTCAGCTATACAGCTGCTGTTGCAGGCCTGACCTTGACGCTTCTGGCGCTAAACAAACACCAAGAATCACCTTGACGCTCATTTTACGACGTGCTTATCATAACTACTCCATCCACCCCCTTCCATAACAAATGCGTTAAAGAATTACGGTTCATCACAATGCTTCCTATAACCCGGAGGCAGTGACATGAAACATTGGGCATGCAGTCCATTTAGGCACCTTGCAGTAAGGAAAAGCTGCTGGAGTTTCAGTTGTCCTGCGTTATACATTCACAATGTATAGTTTACGCAAGCAGTAATTATCACAGCCATCATTCATCCGGTTTTTATTGTACGCAAGCAGTAATTATCACAGCCATCAATCATCCGGTTTTGGTTTTAAGCAAGCAGTGATTATCACAGCCATCATTCATCCAATTTTGGTTTTAAGCAAGCAGTGATTATCACAGCCATCATTCATCCGGTTTTGATTGCCACTCTGGAACTGCGAGTTTGTGGGCATGCTATTCGTCGCAGGATTGCTTACGTTGCTCCTGAATGTGTTGCATCCGTTATAGGGCCTCAGATCTGCCAAACTCTCAACATATTTCAGTAAGCACGTACTCAACCTCATTAATATAATCACGCCTAATAACAATTGTGTGTTGCAACAGCAACATACCAACACATTCTAGTATCATTCTTCATAGCACCCACATGCACATGCGCACACACACATATATACACATGCACGCATGCACGCTCACATACGTACACAGCCCAACTGTCATCAACGCGCCGCTCTCTGCTGGCACGCAACGTGGGGGGCAAAGGAGGAGTGACTCCTACAGTGGGAGGTACGGACATTGTGAGGGTACAGTATGAAGCTAACCCAACAAAAAGGCAGGGTCCGTCCAGGAGGCACATCTGCGTCATGGCTGTCGTCACTGCTGCGTCACTGCTGTCTCATACACACACATATACACAAAAACGCACACTGCTGTCGTCACTGCTGTCGTCACTACTGTCCTACATGCATGTAACACACACGCACACACATACACACACACAAATGCACACTGCTGTAACCAACTCCTTCAGCAGCAGCAGCAGCAGCAGCAGCAGGCAGCGGCGGCGGAAGAAAAGGCGGAGGCGGCTATGGGTTCAGATCGGTGCCCGTCCCTCGAGACCTGGTCCTGCGAGTGTTCACGTATTGCATCGGCCCTACAGACCTGTTCCAAGGGCTGTGGGACCTGGAGCTGGTGGAGCAGGTAGGGGGTGCGAGGGGTGCAAGGAAAGCGGAAGCTTTTCATCAATCATCCTACCAGACTGGATTCATCATGGTTTGTCGTCTTTGTATACTTTGGGGGTGCAAGGAAAGCAGAAGTTTCTTTCATCTTACCAGACCGGTTTGTCGTCTCTGTATACTAGAGTAAAACAGGGCTTGGTTTGGATCTGGTGAGGCACGCAAGGTTGTGGGTAGGGTTGGCCAGAACCCAATATATACACTGTATTGACCGTATATTTGGTTGGCTTCCTCAGGAAGGTATTTTTTTTGGAAGGCACGTTTACTTTTTGGGGACACCCCTGAGGGACCACCCACCCCTCAAACCCCCCTTCCAGTGCCCCCACCAGACAAAAAAGGGTACTATTCTGCTCCTTTTTGAATTCTGCATCCATCTGCATACTCACCAAGACCTGAAACTATAATGCCGCAGAGTTATGGGGCAAAAACTGAGATACGGACGTCCATGCCCACATGACTCACCAGGCACCCATAACTGGCTTTCACAACTCCACATACTTTTCTTCAGAATTCTACTGACTATTTCATGCTGGCACAATCCTGGAACTTTGGAGTTAATTGCTGCTCCATTGGCTTGACTCACCCCGCGACCTGCACCGGAGCGCTTGTGCCTCTGACTTTTGGACATGTCCACAGACCCCCCTTTTACCCAATTTGCTCAAAAAGGGTGGCAATCGACTGGGCTTGAGCTGAAGATTCCGATGATATGTTTAAAATTCCGTGGGAGTGGTCCAGAAAAAAAGTGGAGACCCCCCCATAAAAACTAAAACCACACTGGGGGACCACCCCACTCCCCCCCTCCCGGATTTGACCCATATATACCCAATAGCTCTCAACGTCAGGATTTCAATTATATAATCTTTAATCGATTTGACACGTGCCGTCCAAAAGTTATGCTTCCTACACCCTCCTGGTTTCCTGCTAAAATTACCTTGTGTACACGGTATATAGTAAATATATATGGTTCTGGCCAACCCTAGTTATGGGAGAAGCGAAAACACTTGGGGTCGGCAATGACCGTGCTTGTCGTGCACCTTGAACTTCTGGCAGAAGCTAATCACACCCCAACCACGCATCTGTTTTGGCCTACAGCTCGTAAATCCTTGCCCCGCGGCCTTAAGACTTACAGCTTAAAGTGATCGTGGAAGAATCAGAGCAAAGCTGGAGGTCCAGGTTTGGTCAAAAGCGTCCGGAGGGTTCCCTGTCAAGGTTATTGTATATATATTTTATTTCAAGTAGCTGCCCTGAAAGCCTAGTGGTCAGGCCAGACTCTTCGGGGTCGCGGGTTCAAATCCGCCTGGTAGCGTGAGGATACTCCGCTGTCCAACAGCTCCGTCTCCGTTCCTTAGTCCATGCTTGTGGTGGTTTCACCCCTTGCTTATAATGTTTTATATATACATACTTAGTTTTGGCACCACACAAGGTCTTGGCTCTGGAACCGTGCTTTAATGGAGCCCACGAGGGTAATGCAAGTGCTGTGGTGGTGTGTGTGGGGTGGGGGCGGGGGGGGGGGGTGCGCTAGCAAAGTAGCTTTGTACTCTTGCCACCCTCATAAACGTTTGTATGGATTGCCTTCGCAAATTTTTTGTTGCAACGCTTATGTGCGTGCACACACACACAGACACACACATGCACACACACAAACACGCACATGCACATACACACATACCCGCATGTACAATAACTACATGCACATGCTCACACAGGTGCAGTATGTGCAACGAGTGGAGGATGCAGATGTGTTGGTGCACAGACGGCCACAGCCGGGGGAGAAGCAGTTTGCCTATGATACGGTGGGTGTATATTTGTGTGTATGTACGTATGTATGCATGAATGTATGTAGGTATATAGGTAGGTAGGTAGGTAGGTAGGTAGGTAGGTAGGTAGGTAGGTAGGTAGGTAGGTAGGTAGGTAGGTAGGTATGTATGTATGCCTGCCTGCCTGCCTGCCTGCCTGCCTGCCTGCCTGCCTGCCTGCCTGTCTGCCTGCCTGTCTGCCTGCCTGTATGTATGCTTGCCTGTATGTATGTGTGTATGCGTGTATGTGTGTATGCGTGTATGCGTGTATGCGTGTATGTGTGTATGCGTGTATGCGTGTATGCGTGTATGCGTGTATGCGTGTATGCGTGTATGCGTGTACGCGTGTACGCGTGTACGCGTGTATGCGTGTATGCGTGTATGCGTGTATGCGTGTATGCGTGTGTGTATGTGTGTATGTGTGTATGTGTGTATGTGTGTATGCGTGTGTGCGTGTGTGCATGTGTGCGTGTGCGTGTGCGCGTGCGCGTGCGCGTGCGTGTGCGTGTGTGCGTGTGTGCGTGTGCGTATGTGCGTATGTGTGTATGTGCGTATGTGCGTATGTGCGTATGTGTGTATGTGTGTATGTGTGCATGTGTGTATGTGTGCATGTGTGTATGTGTGTATGTATATATGTGTATTATGTAGGTATGTGTTAATGGCTATATGTTTTGCGGTTGCAGCTTTGTATGCTCATGACTCACAACTATGCACGAGCCTGTTCTGTGTGTGTGTATATGTGTGTGTGTGTGCATGTGTATTTGTATGTGTGAAAGAGAGGGGGGAAGGGGCGGGCAAACTGCAACAATGGAGAGTGAAATTGTGTCACCCGCAAGTGGCTCTTAGCTCATAGTTCCTGAATTCCGTGCTTTAGGGTCTCATGCACCAAGTGCCTTTGATACACCTTGGTATACATTGATGTCCACTGCTGTCATATTATCCAGGCCTTCCCCCCACCTTTTAAAATGGACCTTGCAATCTACCAGGGAACAATGAAGTTTAACGCCCATGCGCATTTCTGTACACACTCTTTCTCTCTCTCTCTCCCTCTCTCTTTCTCACACACAAGCACGCATACACACAACACGCACACAATACGTACAGTTCCGTGCACGAGCACATTCCCTTGGCATCCCTTTCGCCAGCTTGTGGGATGGGAGCGCGGTAGAGGTGCAGCGGACACTGCTACCTGTCTTTGCGCTGTATGCAGGTACGTCCCTCTTATTGTTCCAGCTGTGCTTAGGGTCGACCAGAACCGTATATATACACCGTATAAAACTGTATATTTGGTGATTTCCCTGCCAAAAATACCGTGTATACAACGTATATACATATATATACATATACACAAATACCTATATGTATATGGTATACAACGTATGTACATAGGTACATATACACAAATACCTATATGTATATGGTTCTGGCCAACCCTACTTGTGCTGTATGCAGAAACGCCCCTTTTTCTGTTTCAGCGGGGGTGTATGCGAAATGCCATGTTTGTACTGAAGCTTTACTCATGACATATGAGTCAGGACATTACAATGGTCTTGCTTTTTGTTGGCGAGTATTTTCTTTTTGTCTGTCCCTCCTGGTAATTAAAAGTGTCTATCACTGTATGGTGCTGGTCATATAATCAGCACCACACCGTGCTTTATGTTTGTTTGTCTTAGTGGCACGGGTGTCTGTGAGGACATGCAAGCAGTTTTTGTTGCGTGTCTTGCCCTATAAATCCATTGCGATTTACGTCCGTGATGGGTTGTTGGTTTACTACCGTTTCAATGGTCTCACCAGAGGTTCAGGAGTTTATCTTGTGGCGGTCTTTAAGAATCAAATTAGTGGATGGTGTTTTTTGTGAATCGCTGAACCTAATTCGCTCGATAGGTGACTGCACGTGTGTATCCAGGTTATGAATAAGCGACACACTAAAGCAATGTCCTCAACAACTCACACGTGCTGCACCAGGTCTGGCTTTACCTGAGGAAGTGGCCTTACGAGCTGCCCCAGGCAAGAAAGGGATTCAGCAGCAGAAGGGGAAGAAAAAGGGAGCACGACGTATTCGGTTGTAGCGCGCAATGACCGCTCTGGTGTCGTCACTGGAGTTGACCTCAACTTGCTCTGCTCTCTCTTGTAAATTAGTTGTTATTCTGCATGTAATAACATTAGGGGATTTAAGTGTGTGGCCACGTACTATGACTGTATGGTGGGCCACATACTGTGACTGGTGGGGCCACGTACTGCAAATGGTGGGCCGCAAACTGCAAATGGTGTGGCCACGTGGCCACGTACTGTGACTGTATGGTGGGCCACATACTGTGACTGGTGGGGCCACGTACTGCGAATAGTGGGGCTGCATACTGCAAATGGTGGGGCCACGTGGCCACGTACTATGACTGTATGGTGGGTGGTGGGCCACATATTGTGACTGGTGGGGCCACGTACTGCGAATGGTGGGGCCGCATACTGCGAATGGTGTAGCCACGTACTGTGACTGTATGGTGGGGCCAACCCCTTTCGTTTGCACAGCCAATCCCTGCATGCATGGTATAGCATCTAAAATGTCCAAGAGGTAGCATGCTGTCATGCTATATCAGTGGCATGGACGAATCGTGTGATCTCCCCTGGGATTTGTAATGTGAGCAACGGTTATTTGGTTGTTTGCCAGTTTAAATGGTCCACTTGTAACAAACTCGCTCTTTTCTCAGACTTGTCTAACAACTAACAACCATTTCCTCGGTGCGTTGCTTGTGCCGTCGCTTCCTTCTCGCGTGGAGAGGGAGGAGACGTTAAACGCACCTTTAGTATGGGCTCGGCGGACCATGATCCGTCGTGACAATGCGTACCATATTTCATGTGTCTATTGCCTCAGTCGATTTGTAGACGGTGAAATATACCGGTAATTGTAGTCAAGAGGTGAATGTCACGTTAAAATCTGCCGAGATTCTTAGGCCAATGCTGTCTGGAGATGGATGCGCTACTGGTGGCTGGCTGTGCTGAAATGCTCCCTATCTCCCTCAGTTGCCCCCTGCCACCTCAAAAACCCACACCGTCCATTGTTGGTCTGTTATTTTCAAGCTCTTGCGGACATGGGGGCAACCAGACCGGCTGGGCCAGCACAGCATCTGGACGGCTGGTGATACACTTTTTTTGGTCTACTAATACAGTCAATGGGCTTCTAAGCAATTCTCACACAATTTTCTCACAATGTGTGTGACCAGTTTCCTAGTGCCATGCGTATGTCCAAAACAATGTACACACCTATTTTTTGCCAGGCTTCAGCTGAGAAAAATATGCTCATTTTTATTTGCTCCTTTATTTGAGTACTTGAAAAGAAAAGAAAAACTACGCAGGCAGTGAAAACCACTCCCCACATTGATTAAGGGAAAGTAAGCCACTTTGGTACCGAGTACTGTAAAACTCCTTTACCGGCAGACAAATAAGGCCCAGAGAGGTCCAACAGAGTACCAAAAGGAGGAATGAAGTCACAAAGAGACTGGAGTACCAGCCTCAAACAAGCAAGAGCACCAGGCATAGACATTGCAGAGCTAAGCTAAGGAGGGTCTACAGGGATGACCACCCATCTCGGCCACTGCCAATCCACAAAAACTACCGAGTCTATAAGAACTTCTCCGGTGGCCAAAATTAGAACCTGTTTATAACTCCCTTTTCTTTAAGAAGAACACTGGACTTTCTCCCTTCATATCTGATATCTGTGCTTATGAATTTCCTTATTGTTGACCGAGACCAGTCAGCAGCCAATCAGCCAAACAACCTGGCTGAAGGTCACCCCTTGTTGTAATCGGTATGATCAAATACAGTTTATTGGTATGCTAAGTAGTTAACCAAGTTCTCCTTCTTGTTCATCGTTAAAGGTTTTTACTGACAACACAGTCACACTGGACAACAACTCTATTTAGAGACTGTGTCCCATTTCATCCTTGTAACTAAAAAGTCACTATTGCTTGGCAGATTTGCATAACCTCACTTTTTACTGACGCAGCTGAGTTATGTACGTCTGATTTACACGTTTCGCAACATGCAACGCAAATGTAATGAATCTTAAAAGTGTTCTGCCAGTACTATACAAACTAAGATAAGTATACTACATGTCAAGCATCATTGCGAGGATAAAACTGGATGCTCAAAACTTAATTGCGAATAGTTGGGCTGCTTGCGTTCAGCCCCAGCAGAAGCCTATACACAGATATTAGTAATACACCCAGCGTGATTGAGGGAGAGAGCACTGAGATGCCAGCTCCTAAACGTATGCCTCAAAACCATAACACAGGGAGGGCTATATCGTGCTTGCAAATTACTGGCCATAGGGGGCCAGCAGGCTTGCATCTCTCTTCTCACCACAATTAGAACTGATTTCTATTCATCCCTAAACACAACACTGGCCTGGTCTGCCCCCTTTCATTTACATGGTGGCCTCTTCCGTCCCTATGCAATCAGGTACCGGTGTTTTTGCTCCCAAAAAATTCTCCCTGGTCTGTTTCGCGTGGTCACCCTCCTATGGCCTCCCACGGTCATTAGTACGGCTTGCAATGCATCGGTCTCTCACTGCCCCCTCACAATCAGCACCGGCCTCTTGCAGTTGTGGACAACGTGCTGCAGGTCAGGAGGCAGTGGCAACGTGTGTGTGTGCATGTATGTATGCATGTATGTGTACATGCGTGTGCATGTGTGTGTGAATCACACTCTGTGAAGAATCTGCAGCAGCAGCATGCAACAAGCAGAGGGAAGTCAATCCGCAACTGCAGCACAGGGTACAGCAGCACCAGCCTGTCATAACAAAGGCACTCGTTATAATTTGCCCATAGGCCACCAACATTGCTAGGTATCTAAAAATAGGTGACATTCCTTCTCTATCTGAATGACGGGTGGATGGTTTTACTGCTCATGTAGCTGTACCCACACCATTTTATGGGTTTGCCAATCTGAATCAAGAATGCTTCACCTTTGCCCTATCTTTGAAAAGGTATAAAATTACTGTTGCACAATGAAAGCCAGAGTGGATTATGCACCACCGACATAACGACCTTCTGGGTGAGAAATAAGGGGAGAAAAGTGGCCACTCCACCTGCTCCGTGATTTACTTCTCAATAGTACCTGTTCAAGATCAGACACCCACGAAGACCATGGATGCAGAGTGCCACCTAGAGTAAGCTTTACTGGCCATATAATTTAGACACGCCAAAATTTAAAGCTACCTCGAACAAAACCATCCCAACCATTTGCACTCTTACCTGGGAAACGGAACCAAGGAAGAATTCTGCTACAGAGCCCTTGTTGTGGTTGCCCATGCAGACCATGGTGGATCCAAGGTCTGTGTGAGTGAAGGTTTGTATGCAAATGGTTATGTAACCTGTAACCTGTGCAAATAATTGCACAGGGATATTCAACAACACACGCACACATCCGGAGTTGAATCTGTGTGGAAGAGAGGGCAGAGAATGCCCAGCTGAAAACAACATGCGCACGCTCACGCATTCGTTCATTAAGAACTGTAGGTAGACATGGATCTCCAACTCCAAATTTTCCAGATATACCTCCAAGGCAGCAAGAGGTGAAAGTGTAGCCTCTTTCTGTTTAAAAGTTTAGAAACTGGCTTCTGCTGCCTGTGTCTCACTTGCTTTTCCTCTTTTCTCCACAGACAGGCAAGAGGCAATGCTTGCTTTTGCTGTTGCATAATATGATATACAGAGTCTGCATTTCAGACCACCTTGCTTGCATTTCAGACCCGCTTGCTTTTGCTGTTGCATAATATGATATACAAAGTCTGCATTTCAGACCCCCTTGCTGGGTGCCTGTACAGTACAGTCAGGCAAGCATCATGACAAGTGGCAAGAAAGGAAGAAGAGGGGAAGTCAGTATGCTGCAAAGTTATCCCGTAGAATTATGCTGTATGAATAACACAAATGTTGTTCATACACACATGCTGCAGACAAGGGCAGAAGGTACGCCCAGTTGCCTCTGACAATTAAAAAATTTCACACTGAACACAGTTCATGAACGGCCAACAGGGAGTTTGGCTTTGCTGTGTGACAGCTCAAGATGATGCTCCTATTCAGACTGACTGCCACCTTACTTTGGGCTGCACAGTCATGTGGCAAGAAGCAGCTGAGCGCTGTACGGATGACACAGGCTGGTCGTTCTATAATATGCACAGTTTTGCGTCCGTGAAGGAGACCTAAAACCACATTGTCGACATCAACAGAGGGAAAAGGGAAAGAAGCTGGTGTTCAGCGTCGTGCACTGTGTAATCAAGTACATCAACATGAAACAAGTGACGAACAATCCAGTGGGGTAGGGGGTATGCAATGTATCACTCAAACCAACGCCATAGCTGACATTTGTGTAGTTCTGAAAAGCGTTTTTTGCATAGGTCTCGAGGTACTTGTGCACTTCTGTGCATAGCGGACTAGATTGCGGCCTCCTCTTAGGATGGTATCCTTAATCCCCTCATGGGGGCGACACGGATGTCTCTTTGTGTCCAAGATTCCTATCATGTATCATGGCACGTAAGTCTCTCAATTCTTCAGGAACTCCACGTCATCAGGACATCCTCATTTGAAATTGCACTCAAAACTACAGGGGAAAGGGCACTGGGCAAGAGTCCAAAAATGCTCTTTCCTTGACGTCTAATGTTGTTTGCAAATTTGTACGTGGAAGTGTGGAAATACCAAAAATGGCGTACACGAAAAAGCTACACATTCGCTATCTGAGACTTTTTCTTGACATGCCTTTGCATTGAAAAGATGTCCACTCACACGCCACTTCATCAAATTAGACCCATCCTAGCTTCAATGATTTGGATCAATTGCCCTGCGTACACTTGACAGGACAAAAGGCACATGGGGCACCTATACCCTAGTCCGGTGCTTTCCATGACAAATGACGACTTTGCAAGAACTCCAAAAAAACACAGAGAGTCAAGCAATTCCGTGCACTGAGTGGTCAAACAGTACATGGGTGCTTGATAAGTATAGTTCACGCCGTGGTGGATGAGGCATGTGCCCATGAATTGCACTTCTCGAGCTCAACTCGGAACCCTGCCCAGTTTAGACCTCAGTATTCCCCTTCTGTTTTGATCCCTCACCCGTTGGCCAGCAAAGGCCCATGCAGGAGAAATCAAAGCACCAGATCCTTTCTTAAAACAAGGTCAAATGCGTTCTCTACAACTGAATGAAGGTGTGGATTTTGGCACAGCAGTTAGTAGCCAGCTGTGGAGGCCTTCCTTTCGTCTGTACAGATCACAATGTTCTCATCTACCCTAACACTCACAAGAAACCGCTCCCCCACCTGATGCCTTTTCACAAATGATGTGGCCCTTGCTGGCGCTGTCTGTCTCGCTCTTGATGATGTGCACGATGGGGGTGGAGTGGCAGTCCTACAGTTAGAAGAACCGGGACATGGGCTGTTGCTTTGAACAGGTGTCAACAGAAAGAGGTGTTGGTGAGGATTTGCTCTTGATAGTGTGCACGATGGAAGTGCAGTCCTGCAGGCACAAAGAACCGGTATATGGGCTGTT
>Ga0307942_1002090_pt1 | contig 16134 bp, 21 predicted proteins | sample OrgLakmetagen175_FD_201846 | JGI IMG/M metagenome (GOLD analysis project Ga0307942, IMG submission 201846) | Saline water microbial communities from Organic Lake, Antarctica - #175 | ecosystem: Environmental > Aquatic > Non-marine Saline and Alkaline > Saline | place: Antarctica: Organic Lake...
GTGTGTGTGTGTGCGTGTGTGTGTGTGTGTGTGTGTGTGTGTGTGTGTGTGTGTGTGTGTGTGTGTGTGTGTGTGTGTGTGTGTGTGTGTGTGTGCGTGCGTGTGTGTGTGTGTGTGTGTGCGTGCGTGCGCGCGTGCGTACGTGTGTGTGGTTGTGTGTGTGTGTGTGTGTGAGTGTGTGTGTGTATGTGTGTGTGTGTGTGTGTGTGTGTGTGTGTATGTGTGTGGGCACAGATGTACAAGTGCTGGCTACCCACCGAACTTCTCGGCCAGCTCCCCCACAATTTGGCTCTGTGCCTTGGTCCGCACTGTCAGCATTTGCCTGCTCTGTCTGGTGGGCGCGACGGACCTGGTGCGAGAGAGGAGTTACGGGAGATGTCCTTATCCTTCCGCGAAAGCGGATGGCGGAGCATCAAAGGCAGATATGAAAGCCGGTTCGTGATCATATTATACCTGTGCCCGGAAGCCGCTGGCCTCATTTTCAATCCTTGCTGGAGCATCATGGGCTAGCCGATGAGACTTTAAACAAGCTTTGCTTGCACGATTTTAAATTATATTTAGAACCTGGTGGTTGCAGGGTCATGCAATAGGTACTTTTTGCTCGATTTCTTTTCTTTTTACACAAGATGATGTATATTTGCCAAAATTATTATACTAACACTTATGAACAACAGACGGACCTAGGCCTAGGCTACTAAATAAACCGCTAAGTGCATGCCCCCTCCTCGCTCTCCTCTGCCTAAGTAAGATACATTAATTTCTGCGAAACATGCATGCTAGCTGGGCAGCTGGGCCGTACACATCTAAAAGGCTTGCTTGTTTACAGGACCTCGAGAGCTCTCCTTTCCTGAAATACCAAACAGACATAACAGACTTACCAGACTGTACAATAGGCTATTGAGGTAGTCCTGGGGTATTTAATATAATAGCTGTAGGCACGGGCTCAAAACCCAGCTGCAGCCTTTAATGATGAACATCTAAATATTTTCATCCTCCTTCCATCCATATTGAATCTTAAAGGTAGTGTGTATGGTAGTCATCAAGCGTGGCATCCTGGATTTTACAGCCGGTGAAGGAGACTTCTAGCTTGCAGTCTACTTGATTTTTTGAAGAGCGTGTTTCATGTGAAGCGGACTGCCACCGTCTGGGTTGTTATTGAGAGTGTGGAAAAGAAGAAAAGAAAAAGAACGCAGATAGTGTAAACACTACCGACCTAAAGACCTAAACAAAACTCGGCGCGACATCCACCTCGTCGAGATCAAGTACTGTGAGGACACCAGACCTCAGAACCAGCTGAACGCCGCAAAGGAACAGCACAAAGACCTTTGCAACATTCTCCAAGGAGTCTCCGTTACTCTCCACATCATCCTTTTGGGTGTGGGCGGCACCATCTACAACACCCGCACTCTGAAGCCTTTCAAAGAACTGGGTCTCGATTCTCAAAGAGTTAAGAAGCTTGCCTCTAAGCTCCATGTGTGTGAGCTACATCCGACCATCTCACTGCCTCCAGCATCTCCTGTCACAGACTAAACTTTTTGCTCAAACTCAGAGCTTGGTTGTGCCCTCGCTTTGTTCTGATTTCAGTGTTTCACATCTTTGCGTCGTACTTTTTCAGATTAGCTTTGAACGTGGTTTGTATTTTTTGATTCTGGTTGACCTGTTTCACCAGTACTATTTGCCTATAAGCCAGAGACCCAGGCTTCACAGGCTCAATGTAAACCCCCTGTAAACCCCCTGTAAGCTCCATGTGCACTCTGTGAACTTCGCTGCTAAACTTGTCCATACCAGACGTGCCCTTTCCAGTACTGTTATCAATTCTCATCAGGAGCCGGTTTCAGGCCAAGCCTGCAACCCTCTTGATCTTCATTGATTTTTCCTTTCCTTTTCGCGGTGGAGGAGCTTTACGGTACTCGGTACCAAAGTGGCTCCTTCTCCTTAGTTAATGTGGGTAGTGGCTTTCACTGCCTGCGTAGTTTTTCTTTTCTTTTTCTACCATGAAACTCGTCCAACCAAACTACAATCTCAGACCTTTATAAACACTTCAGTACTGTATAGGGGGAATAGGCAGTGCGCAAGCAAGCTCCCAAAAAATCACCTGGCTCCTGAAGCTGATTGAAGCAGACTACCTCCTTGTCAAAACAGTTTCTAGTATGCCCAGCATATTACGCGCCATACAATCCGTTGCTGCCACTTGTTAGGCATTACAACGCATGTAATGCTTCTACCCAAGGCATGAATTCCCCATCATGCCCTGCAGGCAACCAAGTACGAACTTCTTGCCCTTCGGGCCTCAACAATGTTATTAACTCCAGGCTCTGGAGTTACCGCAGGCTCACCTACGCCAAGGGCAGTCACATCAGAATTCCTTTGGTCCCCTACTTCAGGCTTGAAGCCCATCTCCTCAGCAATCTCAACCCCTGCATGTTTGACAATCTTTTTACTGAGCGCTTGTTCAGCAGTTTCCCCCATTTAACTTGATTTGTTACATAGGGAACAGTACGAATACAACAAAATACTCACAGTTAGGTGCATCAATAACATCCCACCCGTTCTCCGCAAAGAACTGCAAGCAGTATATGTCAGGTGGAGGTGTAATCAGATGGAAAACGTCATTGGTTGAATCAAATTGCAGCAAACCTTTGTAGTATTAACAAAGAGACACAATCGGAGAGAAAAAGTCAATGGATCCAATTAAAAGCAAACAGTTGCAGTGCTGGTTAAATAGTACCTTTTTGGGGTCCCGCGGACACCCCCAAAGAAAAGCTGAGGAAATGTTGGGTGGTCCGCTTCTACTACCCTTTTTGGTCTTTTCCTGAACTCATAGAAACATATGCACATCCGGGTTTCGAAAAGATGAATACAAGGCCAGCCAAGAAAAGGCGAGAGGTAAGAGCATATAAATGCGCTCAGTTTCTATTTTCTATTGAGTGGAAAGTAAACATGGAAAGCCTTCTATTGCCGTATTCATGCGGGTGCATTTCCATGCACAGTTGTGCATGTGGGCGGCAACACACTTGCGCATTTTACCCTGATCCTTAATTTTAAATCACACCCAAGGTTCTGTGCCAGGAGTGGAGAAGTAAAGCTTTAAAAGCGCAAGCTTAATATTTCAAGCGGGATTGTGAAACCAAAAGAATGAAAAATGGAGCACGAGTGCCCACCTGTATTTGCTGCACCATCTCTTCCCCAACTATCGATGCCACCATTGACGATCCGTCTCCAGACATCGCAGCAGTCTCCTACAGGGGCGAAACGGTTGTAGCGTTAGCGGTACTCTGAAGGGGAAAGTCATTCTGAGCGGTGGAGCCTGCAATAATGAGAACCCTGAGCAACTTTGAACCCACCTGTAATAGGTTTGGCACCGATTCTGGCTTCAAATAATAAAGCAGCCCCTCAATAACCCAAGCAGTAGCTGCACAGGTGTCAAAACCTTGTTTCTTCAACCCGTGGGACAAACAACCGGCTTCTTCAAGGTTTGCAATCACACCTGATGGAGGGAGGAGGGAAAATGGGCAGAAGTCGAGTTGTGCAGGCAAAACATCATAATATTTTATTGCAGCAAGGTAGGAGAAGACTTATCCACGGTCTTATTTTCCATTATGAAAATGACCACGGAATTTGAGGGCACAAAGTCCGATTCAGCAAAAGCAGCAGCTAAGCCAAAATGACAAGTCTTGAGCAAAATCATTTTTGGCAATTTTTTGAATTCTACGTGCTCATTTCAAGCGTATTCAACACGCGCTGTAACGGTCGGCGCTCGATCCTGTGCAAAAAACCTCATACGGTTCAAGTTGACCGAAGTAAAACTTTTTGTTGGTACACAATAGCTTATTTGCTGCATGCAATTCCAAGCAAATCTCCCTCACCTTGACCCCAGACGCTATGGTTGAGTGCACAAACTTGAGCCGGATTCCAGGTAAGCGGATCATGCAACAGTCTCTTGCTGATAAAACAGTGCCTATTTCATTGTTATTTAGCACTGACAGAAATATTTCATCAGGTGTGCAAACCCGATGTTGACCGTTCCCCTTGTGTTTGAATCCCATTACGTCAATTAAAACCTGGAAGATCCTAGGTCATGGACTAAATGGCCACCTGTTTTTGGCCTTTCCTTGGATGCCTTATTTTTCCTAAACAGGTTTAAAAAGCACTGACTTGAAAACGAGCTGCACTGAGGCTTCAGCACGTTTGATGATGGCGCTCCAGGGTTGCCTCCCTCCACAGCAAAAGACGCGCCTGCTTCCTCCATAACACGTTTTTTGGTCTTAATTACTTCGCAAACATCGACCTCAAACCAGTTGACCTCAGGAGGAAAGGCTAGCCTCCAGGCACGGGTGTCCATTCCAGCGCCTAGTAGGACAACCTGTTAGCAATTTAAACTGAGAATTGTTAAGCCCTGCAAAACTCTTTGTTTGGAAGATGGCTGACAAAATATATTGAACATGAATGCAGCCTACGACCGTCACTTACCTGCTTGCACGTGTTAGAATGCTTCTCCAATGAGTTGACCCAGCCCCGCAGCATTTTGCACTGCAACGCTCTTTGCCTGTGCGCTTCAAGAAGAAAAGGAGCACCGACAGCTAAGCGCACAAAGTCATCAACCTGAAATGCAAAAATAGCAACCCCAGCAATGTGACTTAAAGGTGTAAAAAGTTGGATCCAAGGAGACCATCCAATGAGCCACAATAATGTTACGAGACACACTTTCTTGGCTTCAAAAGAAGCTGGAATAAGTGCTCGCTTTCACCATGGCATTCTCCTCACCTTATATTTAACCCTATGGACATGTCAATCCATGACGGCTGTTAATGAGAACAGGTTGGAGAACCAGATATCCGCGGTGAACAGGGTTGTTCAGTTCGTTTTTTTGGGAGCAAGGGTTCGATAAAGTTCGTGAAAGTTCTAGAACTCTTGAACTGTTTGAAGGGTTCGATGTGCAATTTTGGAAAACAGGCCCTTGGGCTCCTTCTCCCACCTTCCCATCTTCCCAATCAGTTGTATACGTTTACAAATAATTATAGGAAACGAAAAGGGGCCGGAATAAGACCATGTCATCATTATTGAGCAGAAAAAGGAGAACCCCAGGGTGCAGTGCAAAAGCTGAGTTCAACAAGTCCTTAGCTGTTCAAAAATCAAAAATATGCGACAAGTTTGGTCTTAAGAAGAACAAGGAAACCTCCTGGCCTGGTACAGACTACAGAACATATTTCATATGTTAATCATTGAACATGTTACTTTAATGCAAGGAAACAGTGGGACTGAACAGGGGGGGGCTGCTGTCCCTTGCAATTTTGATATATGCATGCTGTAAAGTTCGACGAACCCCAGGGTATGCAAGCAATTGCCATCATATTGCCGGCAAGTTTATGAAGCCGTAGAAAAAAACTCATCAGATGGAGCAAATCCAGCAGTCGATTGGTCATTATCAATTACTATTCAAGCAAGCATTGCGCTGGAGCGGCGGACGAGCTCAGTGATTATAAAATTTCATGCTGCGTGTGTGAAAGCAAGTGTTTGTTGATTTATGGGGAGGGGCAAGCAAGCCTCATTTGGCAGAAAGTGGCGGACGTGTTTTGGACTGTACTTGTGAATCCATAGAAAAGAGGACCAGTTTAAGCCAACTGCAAAGAAAACCCGTGACTTCACCTGCAAGTTCAAGGTCCCGAAGCTCTTGAGATTAAGCAAATTTAAACAAAGCAATGTTTGCAAAACGTCCAAGCAATAAACTATGCCAATGAGGCACTTCTCTCCGCACATCCGCTGTTTGTGACCTGTGAATTACGGCCCACATACTTAATGTTGGGTAACGGCAACATGGCAGAATAGAGTAGTCCTGAGGAACTTAAGATTATGGTATGGGCCGGTTTGTGTCTTTCTTCGTGCTTATCTGAGATGAGCTGAGAAGCCCTGGAATTGTGTTATTCTGTCAGACCTGGCTTATCGGCATTGCTGAACACGATCAGAAATGGTCGGAGCTACGAGAAGCTGTCCCATGCGGGCTGTATCGTTGGCATCTGCTGCTGTTGACGCCCTGCGGGCTTGCAGCCAGCGGCTTGAAATTAATCAGGAATGAATGGGGCCCCTAGCGAAGTTTGAATTGAGTATGAATGAAATCGTTTCTTTAGACCTCGCAGATTAAATTTTTTAACACAGTAGTTTGGGACCTCCTGTGGACTCCAGTCGTTTCAAGGGGTATGCCAGCTGCTCGGGAGAATGCAGCTCGCTTGGGACCCTGAGCAACAGAATTGCTTGCAAGCAGAATCCTCCCTGCCCCTGTCGGAGGAAGCACAGTGGGCAGACATGCACACAGCCTTTTTGGTGGTGCCCATCCAGGAGTGAGCATGCCTGGGTTAACTGAGCAGCAACGTGCGGGAGGAGCACCAGGCTTGCATGCAGTAGGTAGCTATTCTGAATTTATCAGAAGCAGCAGCAGCAGTCCATAAGCAGTCCTAGAAAAGTGAGGATGATGGGAGGGGAATGCAGTTAACCCCCAAAAATCACAAATCCTTAGTTATTGAGGGGGTTTACAATACAGCTAAATGCTCGCCAATTAATTTTTGTAGTTAATCGGCACCTTGCAAAACCTAGGGCACGCAAACCATAAGGATCAGTGCAGTACTTTATACCAAAGTAGCTCCTCACTATTTAACGTGGGGAGTGAACTTTCACTGCCTACATAGTGTTTTTTGTACACTACATACTGGGCTGCAAACATGTAAGCAAAGGCTTGAAACCTTATTCTTTCGGCCTTTTTGGAGCGTTCAAAGAAAATGCCATTTACCACGCACCAGCAGTGTGCGTAGGATAAGCCGATTTATTCCCTGCACTCCAGGCTGCATCCCCTCCACGTTGTTCTGGCCTGTCATTCGCTGCATCAAGGACGCGCAAAAATAATGAAAACTGTTGGTCACCAGGAAAGACTGGGTGTCTTGAGGTTTTGCCGACTAGGAAAGGGTGTGCTTGAAGGTTCATAGTCGTGTCAGTGCACTTGAAAGGAAGCAGTGCCCCATTTGGTACCACACAGATTGATACAGGGGGAGAAGGCAGCAGGACGCAGCTAGTTCGGATTTGTGAGGAAGGTCAAGCCAGGGACAAAGCCCTACAGTCTGTTTGGCACACCCGAGTACTTGCTAAAGAGATTGTTAAGGAACAAAGGTCACCATTCATGGCTACCGCATTCGGCCGCCCACAAACAAGGAGATAAAAGCCAAGGTCAGACGTAAAATGCAAAACGTCCTCGCAAGGTATGATTTACATGCAGATTTAGGAGCGAAAATATAGCCACTATCACAACAGGCACAGGCCGTACTTTCACAACAGGCACAGGCCATACTTTCACAACAGGCACAGACCAACGTCCTCACACACACACACACACACACACACACACACACACACACACACACACACACACACACACAGCTTGCTTGCAGTGTTTCGATTAACCGCGACACGTCTCTTAGGTGTCGCATTTTGGTCATTTTTGGTAAGACAGCGACGCCCGGCAGGGTTAGCTCCCAAGTTCCTACCCCTCTCGACCCCTCCATGCCCCTTTCATCCATGCCAGCAGCTCCAAAAGCACAAGCTGCAGCACCTCCCCCAGTAGCACCTCAATCACTCCCTGCACCACAAGCTGCAACACCTGCTGCATCACCTCCACAGCACAAGCAGCAATGGCAGAAACAGATGCATCACCACAGGCATCACCAGAAGCAGGAGAGGGGGGTAAGCGCAGGCAATGTGGACGCGTGATTGGCTACCTCAGCAGCAGAGTCCTTGAGGACCATCGCCAGTACTTTGAAGAGCGAGAGGGGGGTATGGTTAAGTGCTTGCCAAGCACGTGGCAAGCCCAAAAGCAGGGAAGCAGGGAGGAAGTGCTCATCATGCTGGACAAAAAGGGTAAAATTTACTCGCACCTGGGCCTGAAGGTGCGCGAGAGCATAAGGCAGAAGGATCATGAGATGCAGCTGGGAAAAGCAGCAGGCCCGGTTTGACACCGCTATGTGCATACCGCTTGCTCCCTGGTGCAGAGCGTGTGGGCAAGCCTACTGTGTCCTTTTGGCACACTGGCAGTAATAGCGTCGAGCTCAAATGCAGCCTTAGCGATTGGCTATCCTTGGCCAACACAGCACTAGTGCAAGTGTTTGGCTCAGTGGAGGAGGAGCGGCTCTTCAGCAAGCTTGCCTTTATCAAGGAAGAGAGGCGTAACCGCTTGCTGTCAGATCACTTGAACGCATGCCTTGTGCTTGCAACCCAGCGCATGTGGGCGTTTAGGGACTTTCCCTTCTTGCGAGCAGTGCAAAAGTGGTTTGAAGCAAAGAAGAGGCGCACAGCAGCTCATTCACAGCAGCGGCGGCGGGAGCCAGAATTGATGGAAATTAGTGAAGAGCGAGGACGCAGAGTAGAGACTTAAGGGGGGAGGGAGACAAAGGGTTCAACAAATATACAAACTTATTACAGTATCCAGTATTTATATTGAACTCGAATACATTATTCATTCACACATGCCAAAATTTTGGCAGCTTTTTTGGGGGTGAATATTCAGTGGCTACACTCTTTTTCAGCAAAAGCACCCTGTGTAGCCATATGGCTACACTCCCAAAAACCTTGATAGAAACACTGCTTGCTTGTGTCTTTGTATTGCTGGAGACGTGGATTAACTGATATGTGCATGTTACAGCTCTTTAGTTTGGCCGTCGATGGAATATTGCTCACCTACTTGTCAACAAAACAACACTGTTTTCTTGAGAGAAGTGTTACGTGGTGCAAAAGCTCGTCACTGGGATTGGGGAAGGTCCTCCATTTTGCACGACATTTGCAAGCCCGCTAGGCTTTATCTTTTTCATATGCCGAACCAAACCATATACACGGGTTAGAATTTTGATACAAATATTGCACGCGCAGGACCAACATCGGTGCCCAACAACCCTCGTTAAAAAGATTGACAGGATTTGTCCCAAGTTCAAAGCTGCTTTTTCCGTTTTTGGTTTTTATAGTGAAACGATAGGGTGGTGAATCGATGGCTTAGATGAAAACACAATCCAGACAATCACCAAAACCAGCAGGAAGATGTTCAAAGAGTGGATATCAAATTTAGTGTGCGAATAGCTTAAAATTGCGCACCTATACTATATCAATTGCGTACCTGCAGTGCTGCCTGCATGGCCTCAGGTCCTGCCAGAGCTTCTGCGAGCGGATCTTTCACAATGCCATGTTCTTTCCTTGACTCAATAGCACGTTGAGCTGCGGAAAGCAAAATGGTTGCGCGGTACAATTGTTTGCATGTGCCTGTTACGACGATCGTCATGTTTTCCTTCTAAATCAATTGATTCCAACATTGGGTTGCAGGTGGAATCATTTGAGTTGATTATTCATCCTTGTACACGACTGCAGTGCATGCAGCTTCACTCGCTAACCCCAACTTGCCTGCAATGACGCGTGCAGAATACGAGACCAAGGCTGCAGATGAAACGGTGAAGGACGTTTGGGAAAATGACAGGCGATCCATCATATACTTGCAGGCATGAAAAATAGCAAGCTTACAGTCCATTCCTCCAAATTGCCGCTTTTTCCTCCTGCGAAACACGTAGTACAAACCCCCCAAAGCCCCAATGCCAGCAACCATAATGGTGTGGGCCCTTCTCATCTCAGCAGTTAGCAAGCCATACTGATAAATGCACACGTAGTTGCCTATCTAATGTGCGGTACATAAATACAATGAATTTTACATTTATATATTTTACCAAACCATAGTGTTGTAGTCGTTGGGAACGGAGCCATGCTGGGTCTCCACAGAGGACAGCTCTTGACCCAGAGACAATGCTGTGCACCTAGGTGAGTGCCTGCTCGTTGGGTGGGTGTGCTCTTGTAGCCCAAGTGCTGCCGGGTGTAGGAGCTTGCGGTTCCGGTGTCTGTGTGTGGCCTTGTTTTGCCGTCCGCATTCGAATAGTGCAGCAGCCACGCTATTTAACGTAAGGACTCAACGTCGTTTTGCAGGAATCTGCAAAGGAGCAGTTTAGTTCGCCCTCTTAATGCTGATTCCGCACTGTCCGGACCCTGCCTACAGAAAGCTGCCAAAGTGCGTTCAAGAACTCTCTCTTTCTCTCTTCACACTCGTAGCGCAATTGTTTACGATGCCGCAACGCTCGTTCTGCCTTTCTGTGCGCGAGGCTCGCGTGTGTGCGATGGGTGTGGTGACTTTGAAGTGCACTGTGGGCTACACACAGCTTACAGCTGAGGCAGTGGTTTGAATCCTTTCACAGCAATACAAGTGGATGCTGGAGTGTGTGCACGCTTGCACCTAAGACGACCCCCACTCCCTGCGCACACACACACACACACACACACACACACACACACACACACACACATACACACACACACACACACACACACACACACACACACACACACACACACACACACACACACACACACAACCAAACACACACACACAGGTACTCAGATGTAGCTCATCAACAAGAGCACTCGGCTCAGACAGCTCCAAGTCCTCCAGTCTAGAAACCAGCCCTGAGGCAGGCGCCAGTAGCAGTGAAGCCAGCCTGAAAGTCGGGGATTCCGTAGATGCAGCCGTGGGCCAGAATAGCAACGGTAGCAGCAGCAGCACCAGCAGCAGTAGCAAGAGCAGCAACCAGCAGGTGTTTGTTGATGGGGTGGATGCCTGTGGGTGCTTGCTTGGTTAAACGTGTGCAGCTGCATCTCGTTCGCTGTTGCCTCTGATTTTTGTATGATCTTGCTCATTACTTTGCCCTCCAGGAGACCGATGCTTCCGCTTCGGGCAGTAGCTCCCCATCTCCTCCGAACCCCTCCCTTTCTCCCACCGTCATGGCGGCTAGCAGCAGCACCCCCTCCAGTAGTAGTAATAGAGGCGGGAGCAGTAACAGCGGGGGTATGCTGGAGAAAGAGTCTGGTTGGAGGCGAAGGTGGACCATTGTGCTCCTATGTTTCTTTGCATTTATGCTATGGTGAGTTGAGCGTGAGTGGAACGGCTTGCAGGTATATGTAGAGGTGTGTCCTTTTTCCACACAGCCTGGGCATCCCCGTGCATAATAGCAGCCTATTTATAGGGTTGGCCCAAATCGTGTATGTATATATACGCCGTATATATACGTATGTATAAATAAAAATATTAATAATTTTAATAATTTTCTCCGTACCCATATTCGTATACACCGTATGTGAATTTTAGCCGGCGTATATATACGCCGTATTATACGTATGCACGGTTTTTCCGTATAAATACGTATATATACGGTCTGAATGAGTTGTCGAAAAGTGACCTTCCACTGGACTTTGAGACCACAAAGATCCAAAGCCCTGCATCCGGGCTACTTAACAATTGTTTTTGTGGTATTGCCGTGTCCCTCGTGGAATAGAATCCGTGATGGTCCAACAGCAGCCAGTGGTTCGACAGCAAAGGGTTCAGAAGCAGCGGCACCAGGAGCACCAGAGTTTGAGTATTAGCAGTGCATGCAAGCCAACCATTGAAGGTTTCCAGGGCGGAGAGGATGCAGGATCAGAAACGACACACGCACACTCTTCACGCATATGTGCATGCTCCCACCCCCGCATGCGCGCACATCTGCATTCACGCACCCCTGCACGCGCACACATGCATGCATGCAAACCTGTGTGCGTGCACAGATGCACACACTAAAACACACGTACGTGCGAAAAGGTACATGCACGCGCATTTACACATGTACGCGCACGCACACATACACGCATGCATGTACAAACCTTAGCACGCACGCAAATGTATACGCACATGCACGCACCCACGCATACATACAACCATAAGCAAGCACGGCACACGCATATTCGCGCTCACGTAAGCAAGCACACGCATACACACATGTAAGCATGCACACACACACACACACACACACACACACACACACACACACACACACACACACACACACACGCACACAAGAAAGCATGCGCACGAACACGTGTACATGCACGCGTGCATGCATACAACCATAAGCAAGTACACGCACACGCATATTTGTGCACACGTAAGCATGCATACGCACACACACACACACACGGAAGCATGCACACGCACACGCACACGGAAGCATGCGCACGCACATGCAAGCATGTGCACGCACACGTGTGCATGCACGCGTGCAAATGCACACACACATGCACGCACACGCACAAGTACACGCGAGCATGCACAAATATCAGCACGCGTGCATATACAGACGCACGCACAACAACACGCATGCATGCATACATGTACCGCTTTTCACACACACACACACACACACACACACACACACACACACACACACACACACACACACACGTGTGCATACACAAGCAGGGTATTTTGATGGGGCGGGGGAAGAGGAGGGGTCTCGTGACAGTGACCGTGTATGCCTGTGTGTTTTGGCCTCTTTGGGCAAGCATAGCTTCCCAACCTTTGATTTTTTGGCACAACTAAATTGGATACATTTATACAGTTCTTCAAGAGCTACAAAATGACCCCCCCAAGATTAAATTCTGAGATGGTCGAAATTTCAAATTTACGGAATATATATAGGGTTGGCCCAAACCGTATATGGGATTTCCGTCTACGTATATATACGCCGTATAAACCGTATATATACGTATTTTCCGTATAAACCGTATAAATTCCGTATATTTGAAATTTCGACCTTCTCAGAATTTAATTTTAGGGGGGTCATTTTGTAGCTCTTGAAGAGCTGTATAAACGTATCCAATTTAGTTGCGCCAAAAAATCAAAGGTTCAGAAGCTATGCTTGCCCAAAGAGGCCAAAACCCTCAGGCATGCACGGTCACTGTCACAAGACCCCTCTTCTTCCCCCGCCCCATCAAATAACCCTGTTTTTTTGCAAACGTGTGTGTGTGTGTTGTGTGTGTGTGTGTGTGAAAAGAAGTACATGCATGCATGCGTGCTGTTGTGCGTGCGTCTGTATTCACGCCTGCCGGGATTCATGCATGCTTGCGTGTACTTGTGCGTGTGCGTGCATGTGTGTGTGTGTGCATTTGCGCGTGCGCATGCTTACGTGTGCGTGTGCGTGTGCATGCTTCTGTGTGTGTGTGCGTGTGCATGCTTGCGTGTGCACAAATATGCGTGTGCGTGTACTTGCTTATGGTTGTATGCATGCGCGCGTGCATGCACACGTGTTTGTGCGCATGCTTACGTGTGCGTGTGTGTGCATGCTTACATGTGTGTGCGTTTGCGCGTGCTTTCTTATGGTTGTATGTATGTGTGTAGTGCGTGCATGTGCGTGTGCATTTGCGCGTATGCATGCACATGTGCGTGCGCATGCATTACATGTGCGTGTGCATGCTTTGCAAACATGCGTGTGCGCGGGCTTGCTTATGGCTGTATGCATGCGTGCTGAGGTTCGTACATGCATGTGCGTAAGCATTTGCGTGCGTGCTGAGGTTCGTACATGCACGCGTGTATGTGCGTGTGCATGCACGTACGTGCGTAAACGTGTGCGCGTGCATGTACCTTTTTGCACGTACGTGTGTTTTTGTGTATGCATCTATGCACACAGATTTGCGTGCATGTATGTGTGCGCTTGCAGGGGTGCGTGAATGCAGATGTGCGCGCATGCGGGGGTGGGTGCATGCACATATGCGTGAAGAGTGTGCGTGTGTCGTTTCTGGTCCTGCGTCATCTCCGCCCTGGAAACCTTCAGCAATGTTGGCTTGCATGCACTGCTAATACTCAAACTCTGGTGCTCCTGGTGCTGCTGCTTCTGAACCCCTTGCTGTCGAACCACTGGCTGCTGTTGGACCATCACGGATTCACTTCCACGAGGGACCCGGCTGTCTAATACCACAAAAATAATTGTTAAAATTTGCCCGGATGCAGGGCTTTGGATTTTTGTGGTGTCGAAGGCCAGTGGAAGGTCGCTTTCGACCACTCATTCAGGCCGTATATATACGTATTTATACGGAAAAATCGTATATATACGTATTATACGGCGTATATATACGCCGGCTAAAATTCACATACGGTGTATACGAATATGGGTACGGAGAAATTTTATTCATAAATACGTATATATACGGTACGTATATATACGGCGTATATATACTTATACGGTTTGGGCCAACCCTAAATATATATGGTTTATACGGAATATACGTATATATACGGTTTATACGGAGTATATATACGTAGACGGAAATCCCATATACGGTTTGGTCCAACCCTACCTATTTAACATGTTGTGCAAAAAAGTATACTGTATGTTGCACCCCAACCTAAGGCTTGAGTCGCCCCTTTTCTAATTTAGGTACTCTACCTTTTGAACTGATAATGTTTGCAACCTGCGATTTCCTGTTGTGCCTGCTTGTCTTGGTTCTCAACAACACTCATCCAAGTCTGTTGCTTCAGTGTTTTGATGTGCACGGGCAACAATATGGTTTGGTTGCGTTATCTCACTGCTCTATACCTCCCATTAAACACGTGCAGTAATATGGACCGTGTCAACATGTCGGTAGCCATCCTTCCCATGAAAGCAGAATTTGGGTGGGACACCACTACCATGGGCTTTGTACAATCCTCCTTTTTCTGGGGCTACTTGCTCACACAGGTATGACACATTTAAGGCTGGCCAGAACCGTACACGTATACACCGTATATGACCGTTTGAAAGGCAAACACCCTGCTACTAATACCGATGCATGGTGCATATGAATGGCTCTGGCCTTTCCTAGGCATATTGTGAGAGTAATTGGCGAGTATGCGTATTGTACCTTTCCTATGACACCCCGCATTAATATCGTTTTTGGCCCTGCGGGGTGACTGCGATAAGCAATAATGCATCTATTTTTTGAACCTGCGGGGCTGTGTGGGATTGGTGTATTTGATGTATATTGGGTTGCAAGTAACAAGCGACAAGAGGCCCCCCGGTCACCTTCCCGCCCCCTCCCTTCCCCAGCAGCAGCGACAGCTGCTGCGATTGCTCCAAAGGGGATATTCCAGCGGGACGCACGCAGCTTATTCCACAGCGACGGCTGAGCAGAAAGCAGCACTTCAGCAGTAAAAGGAGCAGCAGCTGGCAACCGACCGAGCCAAGCTGCTACAAGCAAAAGAGAAACGGGCTGAGCAAGAAGCGCAGGAAGCAGTGATAAAGCAGCCTCCTGGCAGGCAAAAACAAACTGTTTCTAATGGATTGAGCTGCGGTGCTCGCGCACGCAGAGCAAATTAGAGCTGCCCAGCAGCTAACAGATGAGCAGGTGGGGGAGCTAATATGGAAAACAATTGTCACGCTCCAAGGCTTTTTGCACCCATGCCGCACCATCAGCACGTGCAAGCACAAGCAAGGCACCCAGCAGCAGCAGCAGCAGCGCGGAGAGCGAGGAGAGAGCCAGCGTCAGTGGTAGTGGCTAGAAGAAGTGGAAGCAGACTTGGGGGGGGGGAGGGCAGAAAAGGTATAGGGCAGGAAAACAAATAGCGTCAGGCTTAAATGCAAGCAGCATGTTGACTTCCCTTTCCCTTTTATGGTGCTCTCTATTATTTAAAGCTTGGTGCTCAACAGGGTAGATAGTTCTGCGGGATGACAGCGGTAAGGGCAAAAAGTATTTATTGTTGGGGTGCACGAAAGTGTGAAATTCAACAAAATATTTCTGAAATTGGGGTGCAGGATGAGTACGGTAAGGTACGGTACGTGCAAAATCTAGAAATGTGTTTTGTTTTTTGGCCACTCTAAGCATCGCTGATGCTACTATATTTTCCTTTGTGAGGCACCACCTGCCAACAACGGCCCATCTCAAAGTGAAACATGGTTATACCCTCTTAAGTACAACCCTGCTCAAGCCCATCGTGTACTCTCTCTCTCTCTCACTCTCTCACTCTCTCTCTCACTCTCTCTCTCTCTCTCTCTCTCTCTCTCTCTCTCTCTATCTCTCTCTATCTCTCTCTATCTCTCTCTCTTTCTCTATCTATCTCTCTCTCTCTCTCACACACACACTCTCTCACACTCTCACTCACTCTCTCACTCACACACACACACACACACGCACACGCACACGCACACACACGCACACACACACACACGCATACACTCATTCAGGTGGCTGGTGGCATTTGGGCTCCCTCTCTCTCTCTCTCTCTCT
>Ga0307942_1002092_pt1:0-7500 | contig 16124 bp, 16 predicted proteins | sample OrgLakmetagen175_FD_201846 | JGI IMG/M metagenome (GOLD analysis project Ga0307942, IMG submission 201846) | Saline water microbial communities from Organic Lake, Antarctica - #175 | ecosystem: Environmental > Aquatic > Non-marine Saline and Alkaline > Saline | place: Antarctica: Organic...
CACCCACACCCACACCCACACCCACACCCACACCCACACCCACACCCACACCCACACCCACATCCACACCCACACCCACACCCACACCCACACCCACAGCCACACCCACACCCACACCCACACCCACACCCACGCCCACACCCTCACCCACACCCACATCCACACCCTCACCCACACCCACGCCCGCACCCACGCCCACGCCCACACCCACACCCACGCCCACACCCACACCCACACGCACCAAATCCCACATACACACCCGCACCCACGCCCACGCCCACACCCACACCCACGCCCACACCCACACCAACACCCACACACCAAATCCCACATACACACCCGCACCCACGCCCACGCCCACACCCACACCCACACACACCAAATCCCACACACACACACACACACACCCATCCCCCTGCACAAAAAGGTCACACACACACTCAAGCCCACGCCTAGACGAACGCACTTACACCCACCACTACAGAGAGCAACCATACAACACAACACGTGCACTTGACGTGCGGTCAAGGAGCGTCCTTGACTGGCCCTGCAAGCGTCGACAGCACATGCTGCATCATCAACACAGCACAACATACACCCCCACACACACACGCTGCATCAACACCAATCAACAACAACACACAGCACACACACTCACACCAATCAACAACAACACACACACACACATGCTGCATCAACAACACAGCACAACACACACACCCACACACACACGCAGCATCAACACCAATCAACAACAACACACAGCACACACACTCACACCAATCAACAACAACACACACACATGCTGCATTAACAACACAGCACAACACACACACCCCCATACAGCATCAACACCAATCAACAACAACACACAGCACACACACTCACACCAATCAACAACAACACACACACACATGCTGCATCAACAACACAGCACAACACACACACCCACACACACGCTGCATCAACACCAATCAACAACAACACACAGCACACACACTCACACCAATCAACAACAACACACACATGCTGCATCATCAACACAGCACAACACACACACACCCACACACACGCTTCATCAACACCAATCAACAACAACACACAGCACACACACTCACACCAATTAAGAACAACACACACATGCTGCATCAACAGCACAGCACAACACGCACCTCCCCACACACACACACGCTGCATCAACACCAATCAACAACAACACACAGCACACACACTCACACCAATTAACAACAACACACACACACATGCTGCATCAACAACACAGCACAACACACCCCCACACACCTTATTGTGCAATCGAGGAGCGTCCTTGACCGGCCCCGCGAGCGTCGACAGCGCATGCTGCAGCGCCATGTGTTTAGTGTGTGTAGTAGCGTCAAACGAGCTGTTCTGCATGGTGGAGTCAAATGCACTGTTGTGCTGTGGGGTGGGGGGTACGTCTACGGGGCCTTGCCATTGCCCCTGCTGCTCCCTCTCATCCCCTTGACACCTGCGTGTCATACCACCGTGTGGATCTGGGGGCGATCTGGTGTGTCTCTGTGGCACGCTTTTCTCATTCTGCCAGATCCGACTCCCACGTGGAAAGCTGCCTGCAAAAACGGTACCACCTCGTTCTCCTTCCAGAAGGTTGCCTAGGCTGCTGGAATTGTGAGCCTCTGTGATGGGGAGGTTGGTTTTTCCGGCAAGCGCAGTACGCATAGCGAGCTCAGATACCTGTGAATTTAGTTTTGTGTGCATGTGAGTGTGTTTGTGTGTGTGGTGTGTTTGCTTGTATGCCTGTATGGGTCTGTATCTGTATGCATGTGAGTGTGTTTGTGTGTGTGATGTGTTTTTTTGTATGCCTGTATGGGTTTGTATCTGTATGCATGTGAGTGTGTTTGTATGTGTGGTGTGTTTGTTTGTATGCCTGTATGAGTCTGTATCTGTATGCATGTGAGTGTGTTTGTGTGTGTGGTGTGTTTGTTTGTATGCCTGTATGGGTCTGTATCTGTATGCATGTGAGTGTGTTTGTGTGCGTGGTGTGTTTGTTTGTATGCAGCAAGGCAGTTGAGTTTCATTGAAGCAAACGTGGGCCCTTATGCCTAATTGGCCGCGGCGCGAACTCTACTTTTCAGGCACCCGTGTGCTGGATCTGACCAACCGCTGTAAACATCATGCCATTACAAATGCATTTAACTTTATTCTATAAATAAATATCATTGCAACAAAAATGAGGGGAAAAGATCCATTGGGTTGCAGAGATACAGAATTCCAGCCATTTCCCTAAGAGAAAATCAGCCAAGAAGGTGCCAAAAAGGTCATTTTTTACCTCCTTGTATCTTATTTTTGAACATGCAGGATGGTCGCATAGTATAAGGAATCATAAATACTTAGTTTCGGGAATGAAAAATGGTCCCAGGGCGGAGCTGTGGGCTTATTTGAGGTGATCTGAGGCCAGAAGTGTGATCTGGGGTCATCCGATGTTCACCATTTCTTGGTGAACGTGATCTTTCTTGACAAAACTTAGGTTGACATGGTTGCAAGTGGGAAAGAAAATCAGGAAGGAACATTCCCTGCAATTTGGCCAGTCAACCCCCTCTGGTATATATGTATATATACATGCGCATGTACAATGTAGACAAGCTTACAGTCTTCCTCCCCTTTCCTTATTTATGCTGGTAGCGATGACGCTTTCTACGTTGATGTACCCCTTTCATACACAAAACACACAACACGATGACGCTTTATACTTTGATGTACCCTTTCTACACAGAACACACGACACCAAGTTTATCATGTACATCCACCAACCTTCTCCACACGCACAAGCCTTTCATGCGTATGCCAGCACTATACACACATGTCAACACAATTGCACTGTGTAGGCAGGTGGTGTCATACACACACACACACAAACACACATGTTGACACAATTGCACTGTGTAGGCAGCTTGTGTTACACACACATTTCAATACAATGCACTGTGTAAGGCAGCTGGTGCTACACACACACACGCACACATGTCAACACACCGTGCACTGTAAGGCAGCTGGTGTTACACACACACACACACATGTCAATAAAATTGCACTATGTAGGCAGCTGGTGTTACACACACACATGTCAACACAACCACACTGTGTAAGGCAGCTGGTGTTAACACGCTGGTATAACGCTGAAAGTTTTTATAATGTCTGCGCAAATCTGGCCAACCCTCATCAGTTTTGGTCCGTAGCCACTCACATGCAGGAACAAGCATTTGCGTAACCGCCAGCTTCTGGGTAACCTGTTGTGCGTGCTGCTGCCAAAACGCTTAACATCATTTAACAACGCTGAACATGCCTAACGACGCCTGATCTGTTGTGCGTGCTGCTGCCACAACGCCTAAAATTGCCTAACAACGCCGAACATGCCTAACGACGCCTGACCTGTTGTGCGTGCTGCTGCCACAACGCTGAACATCATTTAACAACGCCTAACATGCCTAACGACGCCTGATCTGTTGTGCGTGCTGCTGCCACAACGCTCAACATCATTCAACAACGCCTAACATGCCTAACGACGCCTGATCTGTTGTGTGTGCTGCTGCCACAACGCTTAACATCATTTAACAAACCTAACATGCCTAACGGCGCCTGACCTGTTGTGCGTGCTGCTGCCACAACGCCTAACATCATTTAACAACGCCTAACATGCCTAACGGCGCCTGACCTGTTGTGCGTGCTGCTGCCACAAGCGAGCAACCGCATCGTCAAGCCAGTCAGCAATGAGCTGGGTTTGGCGTCGCACGCTGTGGCGCTCTGATGCCAAGGCTCCCTACAAAACATATGGGTGGGTTCATACTCAATGTCGTCATTTCAGTTTTTATTCAGCAATGCTCGACATCGCACGCTGCGGCGCTTCGATGTCAAGGCTCCCTATAAAATCAGGATGCTTGGATTCAAATGCTTGCGTTCACACTCTATGTAGTCATTTAAATCCAGTTGAGCAGTAGTGCCTGGAGTTGCATGCTGTGGCATTTCAGAACAAGCCTCCCTGCATAATGCAGACACAGGACTTAGAATTGTTACGCTTATATGCTACGGCGCTCCGATACCAGGGCCTTTTGCACAAAACAATTAGAGAGGTGAGAAAGAAGTAAGTGTGTACTCCAATGCTAGCAACCCCTGCAAACGCAAACCGAGCTATTAACTCGGTAAACAACTTCTTTATGATCGTAACCAGTCGTCCGATAAGTACAAGCAGCCCTTCAATTTAGAAGTGGTGTCACAGCAGCAGGAAACTGTAACACACAGCAGGCCTACACGTTACCGCACATACGCACACAAATACGCACACACTCGTGTACGCACGCACACACACATATGCACACACACATACACACACAAACACACGCACACACACACGCACGCACACACACAAACCCACCAGCGTCACAGGAGGCCCCCCATGAGCAGTCCCTGCCGATAATGCACTGCCCGCCAGCGTCGCCCCTGCTGTCGTGGCCCTAGGTCCAAACCCTGCTGCCAGCCCACTCCTCGACAAATCACGCGCCACTGCTCCTGTAGCCCTACTTACTTCTTCACCATCCCCTTGCTGCCCGTGCCCCAACCCTTGGCCCCCATTTGCGCCTGTTATCCCTCTCCTAGCAGCCCAGTTTCCACAACTGCCAATATTAGCAGGTTGGAGCGTGCCACTGCTTAGATGCTGCGACTGCTGCTGCTGCTGCTGCTCCCCCCCACCCTGCGTCGCTGCTGCACTCCCTGCAGTGTGGCTGGGCGGAGACCCGCACTTGTCATGTGGTGAGTGTAGAGAGTGATGCGGCAATGGAGAACGCAGACCGTTCACGCCACCTGCTGGGATATTGGGCCCCCCGGCTACTTCAACGTACAGCCCTTTGTGTCTGGCCCGCCTTGAAAAACCACTCCCTCCTGCGTCATTGCTCCCTCCCTCCCCCAACATGGTCTCGCTACTAACCCGCCCCAGCCTGCTGCCGCTGCCCCCGGAAGGAGGGGCAGAAGATAGCGGCAGCAGGGGCGGCAGGAGCGGGCTTGATGGACTGCCCCCTTGAGGCAGATCCAACCTCGTCGCATGATTCGGATGCAGTGGCGATAACGCGCTGCCTGGGCGGCTGCTACCTGTTTGGCAGAAGGGACACACACACACACACACACACACACACACACACACACACAGGGGGGCACAGATGGTATGAATACCTGGTACATCTCATTTACAGAGAGGGACCGCTTTTGATGACCCCTTGCATTTTTTGAGGAAATGCAGGTCATCACACGCACACCAACAAAGAGCATTATACCTAACGGAAGTCACTCTGACCTAAGGAGCAGTACAGCGGTGTGAGTGAAAATACCTGGGTACATCTCATTTACAAAGAGGGACCGCTTTTGCTGACCCCTTGCATTTTTTGAGGAAATGCAGGTCATCACACGCACACCAACAAACAGCATTATACCTAACGAAGCCACTCTGACTCAAGGAGCAGTACAGCGGTGTGAGTGAAAAAATATTTCTTTAAGGTGAGCTGAGCTCCAGCTGCGAGGTACACAAGAAAAGTTTGCTCATACAAAGCACGGGCCTAAACAAAGCACGCAGAGCACGCATAGCAAGCACCTACACAAGAAGACTCATGTAGTTCCCTGTCCAACATGTCCGAAAACTGTTTGCTCGTCTAAAGCACGGCCCTACCTGCTGTGCGAGGCCGCTGAGTCCTAGGACTAGAAGCCGCTGTGCGGGCTGTCACTGCCGCGGCGGCTTCAGACGGCAGTGCTAACCGCGGCATGCCGCTGACTTTCAAATCAATTGCGGCCTGGACAGAAGCTTGGCTCGCGAGATCTGGCAGGCTCATGGCACTAAGGCTGGGAGCACCCATGGGTGTGTGAGCAGGGTACTGGCTGTGAGAAACGAGTGGCACATTCCAGGACGGGGTGTCGAGTGCGTTTCGTGCGTTGAGGGCCCCATCCATGGGTGGTGCTAAAGTGGGGAAGGAGGCACCGTGGGGAAGTGGAAGGGGGGACAGGGTGCTGGCATGGGGGCGGGGCTGTGCTTTGCATGACACACGCGCACCAACGAGGTTAGTGCTGGTGCTGAGGTGCTGGTTGAGCTCCGCTTTCAAATCCTGGGACACAAACAGTGGATGTGTCGGTGGACAAGCAAGTGCGGGTGGGTGGCCATGCATATACGCGGAGGGTGACGGCCGAGGGGTTTGCTGGTATGGAAGCCATGCAGCATGGATTTGGTAGGGTCACGCATGAAAGCGTAGCCGCACACACATATCACACACGCACACGCAAACACACACACATACGCCAAACAAACATTGCACACACACTCTCTCTCTGTGTCTCTCTCTCTCTCTCTCTGTGTGTGTGTCTCTCTCTCTCTCTCTCTGTGTGTGTGTCTCTCTCTCTCTCTCTCTCTCTCTCTCTCTCTCTCTCTCTCTCTCTACACACACACACACATATATATATATATATATTAAACAACTGGTGACCCCCGCGCCTGCATGCTCAGCCATGTTATAATCCTTATGTACGGATGCCCTGCACCATCTTGTCTGCAAGTAAACATGCTGAAACCAAGAGACACCTGTGGCTAACCCCACGGGGCTTTGGAGATGTGAATAGACTGATCAAAGCAGCTCCTACTCCTCCCTTTGCCACAAATTTTGTCTGGTATGTGAAGCGCATCACTGGGGTTGGCCAGCACCTTACAAACACACCTGTTGGTCTATACATGACCGTATGTATGTTAGCTTCTCTGCTAAAAACACCCTTGCGCACGTACAGTATAGTTTTGGCCGACCCTACACGTGACCCTGTTATTTTAATCATTTTTCATTACGAGGTTTGTGAGGTTTGCCTCGTTCTTGTAGGTTGAGCAGACACCCCAGGTCGTCTGCCACAGACAGTTAATTGCTACAGCCACCCCAGGTCGACTGCCACAGACAGTATACTGCTACAGACAGAGACAGTTGACTGCTACAGACAGTTGACAGCCACAGACAACTGTGACCCAAACCAAACTTAACTGCACGTGACTGTTGCTTCAATCCAATCCAATCCAATCCAATCCAATCCAGTCCAATCCAATCCACTCCACTCCACCCCAATCCAATCCAATCCACTCAAATCCAATCCAATCCACTCCAATCCAATCCAATCCACTCCAATCCAATCCACTCCAATCCAATCCAATTCAAATCAATCCACTCCAATCCAATCCACTCCAATCCACTCCAATCCAATCCAGTCCAATCCAATCCAAACTTAACTGCACGTGACTGTTGCCCCACCTGTAAAGCTTGTGGGTCACACCCAGGTGGCAGCACTAACTCCAGCTGCTGCCAGTTGCGAGGCTGCAGGCCTGCGTAGGCGGGGGCGGCCTCCACCACGGACTCAAATGGGTTTAATGGGTTGAAGCCAAATTTTGAGGCGTTCAGGTGGTGTACTGACGAGCGACCTGAGAGAAAGAGAGGCGGA
>Ga0307942_1002092_pt1:12500-16124 | contig 16124 bp, 16 predicted proteins | sample OrgLakmetagen175_FD_201846 | JGI IMG/M metagenome (GOLD analysis project Ga0307942, IMG submission 201846) | Saline water microbial communities from Organic Lake, Antarctica - #175 | ecosystem: Environmental > Aquatic > Non-marine Saline and Alkaline > Saline | place: Antarctica...
ATTAGCTCATAGGACAGCTTCAAACACACACACACACACACACACACACACACACGTACAAAAGTTGCACATTTGCAAACACAGGTACCCCAAGCAGCCGAGCCCACTGCCTGGCCCTGTCGGGGCCGCAGGCCCCCTGCGCCGCTCAGCACGCACCCCCAGTGATTCAAACAACAACAACAACAACGGCAACAATGGGGCAGGAGGCACATTAGGTGTGGGGATGGACAAGCCTAAGACTCCAATCAGGCACAGACGGCACGCGAGTGGAGGGGCAGGCTCCAGCAAGAAGGTGCAGCCTCACCCCCCCAACACACCGCAAAGGCCGTCCCAAATGTCGCGCCAGTTCTCTCTGCCACCTCCACCACCACTAGCACAGCAGCAGTCACAGCAGCAGCCACAGCAGCAGCCGCAGCGCCAGCAGCAGCGCCAGCAACGCCAGCAGCAGGAGCAGCTGCAGTGGCAGCAAGAGTCACAACAACAACAACAACAACAACAACAACAACAACAACAACAACAACAACAGCAGCCACAGCAGCAGCAGCCACAACAGCTACAGCAGCAGCAGCAGCAGCAGCACCCCGCCCCCCCTGCGTTTCACAAGCGCAGCTTGCATTCGACGTCGGTGGCCTCAGATGTAATGTCAATCGAGGGGGAGCAGCCAAGAAGTGATCAGACGCTCCTCAGCACCGGCCTTGCCCAGCAGCAGCAGCCGCAGTCACAGCAGCAGGAGGAGGAACAGGGCGACGAAGAGGACCAGGCTCTAGAAATTGTAGCAGAGGAGTACAGCAGCCATGCCAGTAATGTGGGCAGCCAAGGAGTGCCTTGGGCGAGGAGTTCGTGTAAGGGTGGTATGCAGCACACACACACTGGGCCTGCCAGCTCAAGCAGACCACTCACACTTTAGTCCTTTGAGGGTGTTTGTGTGGGTGTTTGCGTGCCTTTTTGTATGTATGTGTTGTCGCCTGCAGCTTTTCGTACTCATGGTAGTAATAAGCTCAAGCAAAGCTTGCAGAATTTTAAGGAAAAGGCAGGCACGCTTACCTAGAAGAAATAAAATTGGTTTCCAATATTCCAAATAAGAATGCCAGAATGGGATACTGGATGCTCTGGATGGTGAGCAAGCTTTATCTGGTTGACAAAGAAACCGAGGATATTACAGGTTTTGAATGTTGATGAAGGAAAAAGATGCTTAGAACTGGTTGGTGGTCACCTTTTTTTGGTGCTTTGCATGTGTTTGAATGGATTCCACGGGATTCACTGATTTAGCTGCCCCAAAAGCCTAGTGATCCGTGGTCAGACCAGACTCTTTGCGTTTGGGTTTCAATTATTTGCCTGGTGACGCGAGTGCTTGGGATGTTATCATCGCTTGAGTATATTTTATACTTGGTGTGTAATGCTGGAGGGCCATTTGACCATTTACAAGGTTAACAGAATTTACATAAAGCCATCAGTCAAAACGTGCGACTGCTAGGCTGCGTATGTAAAACATGTGAAAATTGTGAAAATTGCTGTTGTAGCACCACACTTATAGCACCTACCAAAAAAAACTGGCAAGGGAAAAAAGGCACAACGCTGTTTGTGATATTGCAGCACTGAATAAAACCAGTATAAACACTCAAGCAACTGCCAGGACCAGCCAATTGCATTAAATCAGAGAGGGGGAATCATCTGTGTGTTTTGGGCACATGCATGGAAAAAAATATGGACTGTCACACTGAAAACACCAAAAATGAGGGAGGCAAATATTACTATGCATAAACTCATGTATGAGGAGCAGCACATGCACAATTAGAGGGTCTGGAACATCAATCATGGTCTGGTTCATCACTCTTTAGCTGCGGGCCCTGCTGCTCGATGAACTCTGAACCAGCACTTGCCTGGCTAAAACTGTAAAATCGTGTATACAGAGCGAAATTGAAATCAGAATAAAACAGATTAGCAGGCACTTCCCGTCGTTTGTCTCCACCATTCACTGGCACTCGTATTCACATGCACAACTAAGCCCACACACCCCACAGGTTCACACTTTGATCGTTATTTTATGTACCCAACACCTCACACAGCAAAGCACAATCAGGAGAACCCAGAACTTGTTCAATTGAAACAGCGTACTTGACTCTTTCTATCTGCCTTGGAACCAACAGCACCTTGCAACCAAGATGTAATGATGTTTGTTCTTAACATTCTCACAGGGAATGCACTGCTGTTCGTGCAAGCAAGGGTATTGTGCTCAGGCAAGCGCCACCATGAATCTCTCGTGTATGCAGCACACACCACGTCCTCCGTTCTGTGAGCCACCCATTTGAGTATTGTTATCAAGCGCTTAAGCACTGGTGGCACCTCAGGTGAAGAAGCGAATTCGTGGTTCGTTGTAGAGTCTGTGCCCCCTCTCTCGCCTTAAAGAAAAGCAAGAAAAAGAACGCAGATAGTATAATCACGCCTGGTGCGAGCACCTAAGTAAGCCCCTCCCTTAATCATGCTGGCTGTATCACCACTACCAGCGGAGTCTTTTCTTTTTTTCTTTTTTTCTTTTTCTTGTAACAGTATCGGCATGGATTAGGAAAGGTTGCTAGAAGGTTGTGTCCTGCACCACCCGATGGATGCAAAGATCACAACACCCCGCCACCTGGAGAATATAAGTGTGTCCTTGTCCTTGTGCCCATAGTGTCCTTAAAAGAGGAGTTTTTTAGTGGGGTTCAGGTGGTTGGGAGGCAGAAGCCTGCACATCATCAGGAGTAATGCTCAGATACTTGTGGGATTTGTGTTCAATGTCTCGCCTCATCTGTTGTAGGCTCTTCTCGTAAGACCAGTGGCTGGTTGGAATAACCACACAAAAAAGCTAGTTTCCTCTTACAGGCAAATAACATATGTGCGTCTGAGTGCGCCATCACGGACCAGACAATTTACACCAAGCTATGCACCAGCACGGAAAAGGCGAAAGGGCATGCCATGCCCAATTGTTGGCAGTGACAGATCGTGTGATTTGGTTAGTTGGTTTTTCAGTTGAGCTTATTTTGCCTAGTCTCGTTCGATAAGCTGGGGAAGCCAGTTTATTGAAGATAGCACTTTCTGGTTTCGATATTGCGGTATTCAATGAGCTCAGTAAACTACTTAATGATGAAAAATCATTCTAAACAGCGCTACCTTGAACACATTTTCACTTGCCCCCTCGTCCGCTGGGCGGGGGGGCCGAACCATCTCAGGCAAACAGCGAATCGGGTTCGGGGCAGCAGCAGGCGCACAGCAGCTTTACAGCAGCATCACACAAGCACGTAGTGGGACAGCAACCCCTTTAAACAGCAAAGCACACATCACCGCCAGAGGGACCTTCGACGGCTGAGTTTGCAGCTTTCGAGGGAGGGACGGGAACCCTGTAAACAGCAAGCATATAGCATCAGCACACACCGGGACCCCAGGACGTCATTGGCCAAGGCGGGAATGGGGATGGATAGAAACCATGCAAACAGCACTAACTCGCATATGACCGCTCGCCTTGCACAGCATCGACGAGGGGGGGACAGAAACCCTTACAGAAACAGCATAGAGCATACAGCATACAGCATACAACGGGACCCCAGGACGTTTGAGTTTGCAGCGGGAATGGGGATGGATGGAAACCAT
>Ga0307942_1002095_pt1 | contig 16104 bp, 18 predicted proteins | sample OrgLakmetagen175_FD_201846 | JGI IMG/M metagenome (GOLD analysis project Ga0307942, IMG submission 201846) | Saline water microbial communities from Organic Lake, Antarctica - #175 | ecosystem: Environmental > Aquatic > Non-marine Saline and Alkaline > Saline | place: Antarctica: Organic Lake...
CCCCCCCCTCCCCGGGCAAATAGGGCCAATACCCCTGAATTGGGCATATCTCCCCGACCATTCCACCATTTTAGGAGCTGAAAGTTGCGCGTTGGATAGCTTTATTTTTCTTTACTGCACACAAAGAAAGCAGGCCGAAAGACCCAGTGTGTGTCTCGCAATAAATAATTTAAAAATGTAACGCTACAAAAACAGACACCATTGCTCATACACTGCACCAATCCACGCCCTTTAAATTTTTTAGGGCTTGATTATTCAGACCGCAACTCTGGTGTGAATTCAAGAGTTTATAATGGAGCCAGTAGCACAGGCGGAAATTGCTGCATTCTATCGTAGCTCCATATATTAATATTTTTACCCGCAACTCTGAGAGCAAAAATCGGGCTGAAACTTGCAGCAGGTATGGAGCGACAGATTTATCTGTCTATTTCACCTGTGTCTCTTGTGTGAGTGCCTCCCACTCGCCGGCTTTCCCAGTACCCCTGCCTTAAGTTCAACCTTGCAGCATTGTTATACAAAATTTATAATGCTTATATCCTGAAGCAGAGGTTGATCGGGGCAACTTCATAAATGCACCTTTTCCCTGCCAAAGTGGGTGCAAAATAGCAGTGGGCCCCACAGAACCCCCCAGAATGCCAAATTTCCAGCAAATGTCAATGATTTAGATAACATCAAGTATTTACCAATTAGGTGAGGAATAGGGGGCTTTAAATTGGGTGGGGAGCTAAATGAGACTGGTAGGGTGGGTTTTTCACGGGGGCGACCTGCCAAAAATACTGTATATATGTGGTGCTGGCCAAAATTACTAACATGCCCTGAGTGCCTGTGTGCCCATGTCCTGTTTGAGTGTGCCCTGTGTAGGAGTAGCTATTAAACTGCTCTGTTTCTAATGTGCCTTGTGTGACTGGGCAACGCTCATCCCTATTTGACTGCGCGCCTGTTTGCAATCATTATCCCTATATGACTATGTGAAGGTAAGACTGTGCAATCAATATCCCAATGTGGCTGTGTGGCTGTGTGACTTGGCGATCCATGTCTCTATTAGACTGTGTGGCTGTGAGACTTTGCGATCAATGTCTCTATTTGACCGTGTGGCTGTGTGACCAAGCGACCAATGTCGCTTTTTGACTGTGTGGCTGTGTGGCTGTGTGACTGTGCAATCAATATCCCAATGTGACTGTGTGGCTGTGAGACTTTGCGATCAATGTCTCTATTTGACCGTGTGCCTGTGTGACCGAGCGACCAATGTCGCTTTTTGACTGTGTGGCTGTGTGGCTGTGTGGCTGTGACTGTGCAATCAATATCCCAATGTGGCTGTGTGGCTGTGAGACTTTGCGATCAATGTCTCTATTTGACCGTGTGGCTGTGTGACCGAGCGACCAATGTCGCTTTTTGACTGTGTGGCTGTGTGGCTGTGTGACTGTGCAATCAATATCCCAATGTGACTATGTGGCTGTGTGACTGTGCAATCAATATTCCAATGTGACTGTGTGGCTGTGAGACTTTGCGATCAATGTCTCTATTTGACCGTGTGGCTGTGTGACCGAGCGACCAATGTCGCTTTTTGACTGTGTGGTTGTGTGGCTGTGTGACTGTGCAATCAATATCCCAATGTGGCTGTGTGGCTGTGAGACTTTGCGATCAATGTCTCTATTTGACCGTGTGGCTGTGTGACCGAGCGACCAATATCGCTTTTTTACTGTGTGGCTGTGTGGCTGTGTGGCTGTGTGACTGTGCAATTAATATCCCAATGTGGCTGTGTGGCTGTGAGACTTTGCGATCAATGTCTCTATTTGACCGTGTGGCTGTGTGACCGAGCGACCAATGTCGCTTTTTTACTGTGTGGCTGTGTGGCTGTGTGGCTGTGTGACTGTGCAATCAATATCCCAATGTGGCTGTGTGGCTGTGAGACTTTGCGATCAATGTCTCTATTTGACCGTGTGGCTGTGTGACCGAGCGACCAATGTCGCTTTTTGACTGTGTGGCTGTGTGGCTGTGTGACTGTGCAATCAATATCCCAATGTGACTGTGTGGCTGTGAGACTTTGCGTTCAATGTCTCTATTTGACCGTGTGGCTGTGTGACCGAGCAACCAATGCCGCTTTTTGACTGTGTGGCTGTGTGGCTGTGTGACTGTGCAATCAATATCCCAATGTGACTGTGTGGCTGTGAGACTTTGCGATCAATCTCTATTTCACTATGTGGCTGTGTGACTTTGCAATCAACACCTCTATTACACTGTGTGACTGTGTGCCCGTGCGATCAATGTCGCTATTTGACTGTGTGGCTGTAGCTTTACTTGCATTGTAAAATAACAGATTGTTATGCTGCAAGATGTTTTTCACGCTGGCTCTGGTGTGTGATTGCAGTACAACACTTTAACTCGACCATGCCTGCATACACATGTATTCACAAATACACACACACACACACAAACACACACAAACACGCACACACGTAACACACACCGTTTCTAGTACGCCTGGCCGCTGCACTTTGACAGCCACAGGCTCACCAGTACCACGAAGCTTGCCCTTGTACACCTGTAACACAATGTGTGCATGTGCATGTGTGTGCCGTTGCCTGTGCATGCACTAGGTGTGTGTGTGTGTGTGTGTGTGCGCATGTGTGTTCATAAGATCGTGAAAGCATGTTTAATTTGTGTGTGTGTGGGGCGGGAGGGGGGAGGGGGGGTTTGTGAGAGTGTGTGCGTGAATTTGTCTGTGAGTGTATGAAGCGTCTGAATCAGCTCAGCATCTCAGTAACATCTCAAAACGCTTGCTACCATACATCGCGCCAATCCAGTGAGCCCAAAACACACCATCACACGCTCTCCCTTGGCCAGCTGCATTTGGCTCTGGTGGCGTTCAGGCGAATTGTTAGTGCTCTACACTACTGCAAACGGGTGCGTGTATGTACACACAGAAAACCACACACACACACACACGCACACACACGCATACATACAACACACACACCCACACGTGCACACCCACCCACACACATACACACACGTGCACACCCACCCACACACATACACACACGTGCACACACACACACACACACACACACACACACACACACACACACCTGGCCTAACGATGCAGCTGCGATGGGCTCTGGGGTGAGCTCCTCGTAGATCTCCTCCCACGGCCTGCCCAGCTCCTCCTTTAAGACCTCCATGGCTTGGCGTGAGTCAAAAGAGGGCACCTGAAAGATAATGCAGGGAAGCAAGGTGTTTTTCAGGGATTGATGAGTGTGTGTGTATATACCATGCTCGGCTCCTCCTTTTTGACCTCCATGGCTTGGCGTGAGTCAAAAGAGGGCACCTGAAAGATATAGCAGGGAAGCAAGGTGTTTTTTTAGAGGTTGATGAGTGCATATGCGTGTATACCGTGCTCAGCTCCTCCTTGAAGACCTCCATGGCTTGGCGTGAGACAAATGAGGGCACCGTAAAGGCGCAGTAGAGAGCGCAAGATGCACTTCAGTGTTTGACAAGCGTGCGCAACTCAAACAGACACGTGCCAAACACACAGGAGATGAGGGCTGCGGCAAAATTGTTTGGAGTGGCACATTAGCCTGAGTTTTAATAACATGAGTTTTAAATCTTCGAATTTTTATCGGTCACATAAGGGGCACCATAACTAAATATATATAGTTATATATGTACTACAAAATGGGAGGCACATGCAAGCGGAGGCAACACAAAAAAAATATGTGTGTGTGTGTTTGATTGTGTGTGTGTGTGTGTGTTTGTGTGTGTAAGTGCGTGTGCATGCGTGTGTGTGGTGCGAGGGGGGACCGAGGCCAGCTGAGCCTTTTTTGCCTCATAAGAGTGCACTTGGGCACACCAAGCATAAGGAGAACAAGTGCATCACCTTTTCACAAGCGCATCACCTAGTCACAAGCGCATCACCACCACAAGCACATTACACAGTTTTTGGAGCTCCACCGCACACGAAGCATAAGGGGAACAAGCACATTACCTTGTCACAAAGCTTTTGGAGCTCATTCATGGCGGCGGGTGATAGCAAGTCTGGTCGGATGGACAGCGCCTGCGTGTATGCACATATGCACATACGTACGTGGACGTGTAGGTGCGTGTGCGTTTTGTGATGTGTGCATGCATTCACATGTGGATGTACGCATTTACGCGAGTGTTCATGCTTGTTTGTGTGTGTGTGTTTGTGTGTGTGTGTGTGTGTGTGTGCGCGCGCATGCAGATACGTGTCTCTTAACGTCCAGCACACAACAGCCGCTGCGGCTCAGTGCTGTTTGACACGCATCTCTTCCCGGTTATGGTGCATAACCACATACGTGGCTGGATTTTCACAGTGCACTCAAGAGAGCCACACTTTTTTTTGCCTACCAATCTTTTCTTTTGAAGCGGAACTCTTTCTTTATTCTCCAATCACTTACTAAGGTGTCTGTCAAATTAGGCTTCAGGACAATCAGTAACACTCTGGTTCTGTCCACCAAGCAAGACCAAGCATGATGCTTATCAAGTCATTATTTTGCGCACAAGCACTAAAGCAAGCATCCTCCTTCCTGCACTTCGTCCTACATTTCATCCCTGTGTCATAGGGGCCTACCTATTTTCAGTGCGTGCATGTATGCTTGAGCGTGTGTGTATCCGTGTGTGTATGGGTGTATGCATGTGCACGTGTGTGGGTGCGTGTGTGCGTGTGTGTGTATGCGTGTGCACGTGTGTGTGGGTGTGCGTGTGCACACGTGTGTGTGTGTGTGTGTGTGTGTGTGTGTGTGCGTGTGTGTATGCGTGTGTGTGTGTGCGCGTGTGTGAGTGACATGAACATGTTGACGATTTTGAGCTTCCAGCTAGGCAGCCAGCTTTTTCACTTAATTCTATGCTTCTCCCGTGCCGTATCTGGCCTACTCCATTTCGGTACAGTCTGCAATCATATTTCAATAAATAATCCCAAACAGATGATGATGGCCTATGACTATGACGTCTCGCCTGGCCTGGCTTAGTCTGGTGTACGCAGGACCTAAGCTGTTATTAGATACATCATTGTAGCACCCAAACACACCCCTTGCAAGCTAAACACGTCCTCTTACACACACCCCGGTACTACATCATAGCATCGCAATACAATTCAATCGACACATTGATTGTCTGTCGCAAATCGACGCATTGATTGTCTGTCGCAAATCAACGCATTGATTGTCTGTCGCGAATCGACGCATTGATTGCTGCAAATCGACGCACTTGCAATTGCAAATACACGTCCCTCTCACCCATTACCAAGTCGCTTGATGTGCGTAGCCTAACCAACCTAGAAATGTAGGCCTTAAACTGGCCTTCGCTCTGGCTCTTATTCTAACATACTTCTTGCAACCCTGATATCTACATCCCTTTCAGCTAGGGTTGGCAGAACCATATACTTACACTGTATATACAGTATTATGGGCAGGGAAATCACCGAAATTACAGTCATAAACGGTGTATATATACGGTTCTGGCCAACCCTACTTTCAGCCGTTACCAATTTGCTTGATGTTCATAGATCTTAGGCTGACCATCAATCTGGCTCTTACTCAAACATAGCCCTTGCAACCCTATGTACCTACACATCCCTCTCACCCATTACCTGGCCCAATTTGATGTACGCAGGTCCCAGGCTGGTCATGATCTCACGCAGCTCAATGGCGCGAGCAGTTTCGGTTTGCTTCAGCTGGTTCCGCAAGGAGTCCCACGCTAGACGCATGATAAAGCCACCAGCTATACCTGTGTGTGTGCATGTGTGCATGTGTGTGCGGGTGGATACCTGTAACACAATGCGTGCATGTGTGTGTATGCGTGTGCGTGTGCCTGTGCCTGTGCATGTCTGTGTGTGTGTGTGTGTGTATGTGTGTGTGTGTGTCTGTGTATGTGTGTGTTCATGTGGGTGTGTATGTACTGCGTTCGAGACGTGTGCAGGTACCATTGCGATGCGGCATTCAGACATTTACGCGCACACACTCATGCACTCATACACACACGCCCGAATGCACTCACGCACCTGAGAGTTGTAAAATACGGCGCACCACAGACACAGGGCGGCGACCCCAAAAGTCTGCTATTTGCTGTGGATTGTACAAGGTGGGCAGGCTGTCTCCTCCCTCTGTTGCTCGAACCTGTGGGGTGTCGCGAATGAGTGTGTTTGTGTGTACCTATGTGAATGTGTGTATGCATGTGTGTGTGTTTGTGTGTGGTGGAAGTGTACGAGTGTATGCATGCACAGGTGTTGCGTGTGTGTGTGTGTGCATATGTGTGTGCGTTTGGGCACACGTGGGTGTTGCGTGTGTGTATGTGTGTATGTGTGTTTGGGCACACGTGGGTGTTGCGTGTGTGTATGTGTATGTGTATGTGTGTATGTGTGTTTATGAGGGTGAGGACTTGAGCATCGCTTTACAAAACAAAAATGGGTGCAAGGACGAAACTTAATTGTCAGTGCTGAGGCGTTACCAAAGGGACCACCTCCCAATGCAAATGGGTGCAAGGACAACAGTCGATAAAAGTCGTCAGTGCTGAGATTTAACCAAAGAGACCACCTCCCAATGCAAATGGGTGCAAGGACAACAGTCGATGAAAGTCGTTAGCGCTGAGATTTTACCAAAGAAACCACCTCCCAATGCAAATGGGTGCAAGGACAACAGTCGATGAAAGTCGTTAGCGCTGAGATTTTACCAAAGAAACCACCTCCCAATGCAAAGCACGCAGCCAGTCACAGAAAAAGGAAAAATTTAGCTCATGGTGACGCTAGTCAGATCAGCAGCCTTCCCTTCATAACACATCGTCAACAGAAACTGTGAAGCACAACACGCATACGTGCATGTGATACAAGACAGCACATGGCTTCGTTGGCAGTTCAAGCACACGCTTGCAAGTGTGCACAAGGTCTGTTCATGCTTGCAAGCAAGTTTGATGTGAGCGCTACCTTCTATGCCCAACTTGCAAGCAGATGATGTGAGCATAATCCTCTCACCCCTTAGAGGAGAGAAACAGACAACTTACGGGTTCTTGGTGCATGCCTCTTTCACGGGCAGTGAAGAAGACCAGAGCCGTCCACATGGTACAAAGATAGGTACAAAAAAGAGCTAACAGGGGAAATCAGGTTCATACAGTTTTGCCAAACCCAGTGATGTGCAAATCCGACATAGGGAGTTCAAGTGGTTCAAAATTTACTCAACCCTTTAGAGTTCTTTCCTAACCCTGACCTGTTGTGGTCTACATCCCAGGCTAAATGATTTACACGAGGGACCACACAAGTAGTGTGTGACATGAATGCTGCTTTTGCCAGAACAAGTTGTATGGATGCTTCCCCCTACAAATGCTCCACTTACTTCATTCCAGCTGATCCTCGACATACATGAGACCGCGCCAACTCCTGAAAGCATTAAATGCTCCACTTGCTTCTTTCCAGCTGATCCTCTCACTTTGATCCTCATACATACATAAGACCACGCTAACTCCTAAAAGCATCAAATGCTCCACTTGCTTCTTTCCAGCTGATCCTCTCACTTTGATCCCCATACATACATAAGACCGCGCAAATTCCTAAAAGCGTCATTTCCGGCCTGCTACGAGTCATCCCAAGTGCACCCACCTCCATGAGGTTCATTTTGGTGGTCGTCAACGCAAAGTCTGATTCGTCCATGTTGCTCCCTCGCAGCCCGGACATGAGCGCCTGCGCATATGTATGTGTTTGCAAGCATGTGTGTGTGTGTGTGTTGTGTGTGTTGATATAGGGAGGGAGGAAAGAAAAAGTGTGGGGACGCGCAGCAGGCCATCCTAACTTGCACTTTTTTAACGCGCTAGTCATACACATGCACATGCAAACGCACAAACACACACAAACATCCCCACCCATGCCCACATCCACGCACAACCACCCACACGCGCAATCCCCCCCCCCCCCCGTCCCTACACACACTTACACATACTCCCTCTACCGACACACACATGCGCACACACGCACACGCACATGCACGCAAACACACGTGCATGCACGCACGCGCACTTGCACACGCGCACGCACACATAAATTAATCATCCCCGCCCTCACCGCAAGTTGCTCGTCCTCTGCCATTGCGCTGCGCATCTCCTTAATCTGCGCATTCAGTGCCCCTCGCCTCGTCACTGTTGCTGAAGCAATGGTGGCTTTCCTAATCTTTGGGGATCCCAGGCTTAAGCTCCTGACAGGGCGTGGCGGGGCGTGCATCCTGGGAAGGAGTTGTGAGCGGCCGTGTGTTGCCGCTTGCGTGTTCAAGTGTGTATGCGTGTGTGAATGCGTGTGCGTATGTGTGTGTGCTTACAGATGTGTTCACGTGTGTATGCGTGTGTAATGTGTGTGCACTGTCTTTATCAATTTAATGCCACCAAAAAGAAGCTGAATGCTTACTTGGCACCACAAACTGCCTTTGGCACCCGGGCAGAAGTGTCCAGCACAGACGGGGTCTGTGCACGCAACATCTTCTAATGCAGGTGTAGAGGCCTGTGGTTAAACCAGTGGGTGGGGAATGGAGCCTGAGACTACTGGAAGGGCATCGCTTTGGTTGTGCTACCTCAGCCCTTTTCCCCTTATTATATATATAAGAGTGAAATATTGTGCGAGTGAAAAAGACACAGGGCAAACCCAATCTCCTTCAAACCTCCGAATAGAAATTAATTTACTTAACATGGAGAAAGGTGGCCAGATTTCTAGGCGCGGAGCCGTATTTTCGGGATGTGGAAAGCTTATCCTTGCACCTTGTTCGACGAATGTAAATCTGTTTGCTACTGCTACGGGTGAACTTGTTGGGCATCTCGAGGGCCACGCCGGGGAGGTGTGCTGCGTGCAGCTAGATCCCAAGGAAAGCAACACGCAAGTGAGTGGTTCCTCCAGTTGAAGGAGAGTCTCCTGCAGTCTTTAAAACTCTTAGGGAATGTGCATGGACCGGCATGCATCCAGGAGCTGGGTCTGAGCGCACGCACACAGCCGGCAGTTGGCACCTGATGCTCACATCTTGAATTACTGTACTGCTCCTGTTGTTGAGCAACCAGCTGTTGCATTGGTTCATGCGCCAGCCTTGCCTCAAATCCGGCGGCAGAAAAATAACAACTTACACTCGTGCTTGCATGCACACACACACACACACACATACACACACATACACACACATACACACACATGCACACACACACACATATATACACACACATACACACACAGACGCGCGCACACACATACGCGCACACACACACACACACACATACACACACATACACACATGCACACGCATGGCACACGAACACGCACACACACACACGCACACGCACACACACACACACATGCACACGCATGGGCACGTGAACACGCGTACGCACACGTATGGGCATACACACATACACACGCACACGCACGCTTACCTGCACTCACGCATGCATCCCTGTATGCATATGTGCGCACATGCACTTCACATACACACACTCATAAATTGCAGGCATACACGGCGGGTCGAGACGGCACGCTTCGCCTGTGGAATTACCAGACTCAAGAATGCATACGTGTCTTGCTCGTGCGGGAGACTGTCAGGAGCATGGTACGACGTGTTTGTAGCCGACAGTACCAAATTCTCGGATTCTCAGACCAGATTCTGACCTTCACACCTGTATATCTGGGGATAGGTCCTCATACCATTAATTTTAAAAGTTGCTTTTTGTGCGGGGATCACCTCTTGCATGCCCTGTCCAGAAAACGAATGAGACCTACCTTGTATGTAATAACATGTGCGTGCTAAGCTCATTGGGTATAGACAAACACAACATATGCGCGTGCACACATGCACACACACACCACATTTCCCTTAATGCTTGCAGGCAATCCATGCCACGTTGGGCGTGGCCTACTTAAGCATCGAGTGGCGAGGAGCCGAGTCGGGACGAGTGATCTGCTTCAGCCTGGCTAAGGGGCACGCAGGAGCAACAGCTATGAAGACACGCGCGGCAGGCCCCCTGGCTATGAACCCTCACGGTGTGTGTGTGTATGTGTGTGTGTATGTGTGTGTGAGTATGTGTGTGTGATATATGTGTGACCGTGCGTGTATGTCGATAGATTCTGGGTAGGAGGAAGGATAGGCGTGAGGGAGCGTGTGTTAATGCGAGCGTAGGTGGGTGGGTGCGTGAGTTTGGGAGTGGGTATGGAGCAGGTTTTGGTCCTCAAAGCGCTTATCCCCTGCTTTATAATATAAACACGTCAAGTTAGTACGCAGAGCACATCAACAGCACTCATCATCCGTTGCTCCTTGCCACGATGCAGGTGCTCTTGTAGCGACCATCGACCGCCATTCCATGTTTGTGTGGCGAGTGGGGCACGAAATCACGCAGCCCCTCAACCTGCACCACACCAAGCCGTATACGGTGTGTCACGCGTGAATGTGTGTGTGTGTATGTGTATTTGCTTGCCGAGTATATGTGAGTGTTTTTGCACGTGTGTACGTTTGTGTATGTGTGTGTATGTGTGTATGTGTGAGTGTGTGTGAGTGTGTGTGTGTGTGCAGTGGCTTGATGCTGTGTCTCAGCTCAGGCGATACGTTGCAGTTGCTTTTGATCACTGCCATAATGCATGCGTCAACTGAACGTGGGCCCTTAATGTTGGACGCCTGGCATGGGCACACAACACTTGCCCCCATCACTCCCTGGTGACCTCTTTCGTCCGTTCACACACACTCATTCAAAAATTGGATGCCTGGCCTCGATGTAGCATATCATTTGCCCGTGTCACTCCCTGGTGACCTCTTCTGCTCCTCCTTCCCACACAAACACTCCCTTCTCACACGCTGCCACTTCCCCTTATCACATTTTCTCTGCTCCTCGTCGCAAAATTCCTCTATTTCATGTCACACATAAACAACACACACAAACACATAAATACACATGCGCACACACACAAACACATAAACACACATGCGCACACACACGCACACACTATTTTCCTGCTTGCGTGTGTGTGTGTGTGTGTGTGTGTGTGTGTGTGTGTGTGTGCAGTGTGTAGCCCTGAGCTCCGATGACAGCGTGCTTGCTGCTGGTGACGTGACGGGGCGCGTGCTGATCTGGCGGGACTTTGCTGCTGCTGTGCCGGCTGATCTGAGGGAGGGGGTGGCGGCAGGGAAGCGCAGGGTGGAGGTGGGTGCTGGCTTGGGTTGTGTGTTTCTGTGTGTGAGTGTGTGTGTATCTGTGTGTGTATGCCTGTGTGTGTGTGTGTGTGTGTGTGCAGCTGGACCGGTAAAGGTAAAAATGTTGTGTAAGAGACACACATGCACACACACACACACACACACATGTAAATACACACATGAGGCACAAATGCACACATACACACGCATGTACACACCTGAGACACACATGCTCACACACACGCACACATGCTCACACACACACACACAGGTCCCTCCCCCCCTCACTACCCTACACTGGCACCCTGCACCTGTGGGATGCTTAACTTTCAGCCCGGACACAACTTACCTCTTGTCGGGCGGGAGGGAGGGCGTGCTGGTGCTGTGGCAGTTGGAGACCAACCGACCCAACTTCTTGCCCAGGTAGGGTCAAATCAAAAAATTGCTTTGTGTGTGTGCATGCGTGTTTTTGTGTGTGTGTGTGTGTGTGTGTGTGTGTGTGTTTGTATGTGTGTGTATGCACGTGTGCGCGAGTAAGTGTGTATGTGTGTGTGTGCATTTGACCTCATGTGCTCCTGAGCTGCTGCTTTCTGAGTCTCTAACTACTGACGAACCCATGATTCCCGCGATCTTGGTTAAGCACGAGCACACACACACACACACACACACACACACACATACACACACACGTACACACACACACGCACGCACGCAGGATGGGCGGCCCCTTGGTAGGCCTGCTGCACAACCCTTCTGACCCTGCGTTGCTGCTCGTGCGCCAAGCAGATAACACCCTGCGCGTGGTGAACACCGCCACGATGAAGGTACGGGCGTTGAGACACAAAGCTTGTTCAAACCACACTGTCTGCCTCTGTGTTTAACGGGTGTGTGTGCTGTTTGCTGTGTGCCAAGCAGACGACACTGTGCGTGTGATGAGCACAGCCACAATGAAGGTACAGGTATTAATATGGTTGAGAAGATCTCAGCCACAATGAAGGTACAGATATTGATGTGATTGATAAGATGACAGCTACAATGAAAGTACAAATATTGATATGATTGAGAAGATGAAGCTTTGTGGGAAACTGTGTCTGTCTGTACTTTTACGTGCCAAGCAGAAGGCACGTGCCTCTACGGTGATGGGTCCTCCCTGCGCACACACACACACATACACACATACACACACACAACACTCACACATACATACACATGCACGCACACACACCTACATACACTTGCTCGCACACATATTAGTAAACACACACACAAAACACGCACACACACTCACACACAGTAATACACATACGCACGCACACAGGTGGAGTGCAGCATCTTGGGCGTGCGGCCCCGCCCCTCTAGCCTGTCTCCCCGTGCTGCTGCAGCCGCTACGTGCCTTCAGCCCATCACTGGCTTGCTGGCTCTGCCCACAGCAAACGCGACCCTGCAGTTGTTTGATGTGCATCGTCACCGTCATGTGGCACTGCTACAGGTGTGTGCGTGTGTCGGTGTGTGTCTAGGTGTCTGTGTGTGTTTGTGTGTGTGTGTATGTATGTCGGTGTGTGAACGTATGTGGTTGCGTTTGCGTTCAAACCGATTTAAGCACCAATCTTATAATCGGGTGGAAGGAGGTGTTAAACAATGACGATGTTTGACGCCTCCTGCATGGGCCGCATCTTGTTCTTCTAAAGTGACAATGGTCAATTTATTTTAGCTTGTAGTAGTAGTACTACCACAAAAACGAATATGCACGCACGCTCGCACACACACACACACACAAGCTTGTACGCACACACGTACACACATACGCACACACACGCGCACACGCACACACACATACACGCACACGTATACAAGCACGCACGCACGCATGCACCCATGCACGCACAGACACGCACGCAAACACATACACACGCGTAAACACAGATGGCTCCTCGTAATGTGGTAGCCCCCACTGCCGGCGCCAACGCCCAACCCAGCATTGGTTTGGGCTCCGATATGACGGACGCACAGGGTCTGGTTGAAATAGGCGCACAGGCCGGTAGGTTGAAAGGTTGAAATAGGCGCACAGGGTCTGGTTGAAAGGCCGGTAGGTTGAAAGGTTGAAATCGGCGCACAGGGTCTGGTTGAAAGGTTGGTAGGTTAAAAGGTTGAAATAGGCGCACAGGCCGGTAGGTTAAAAGGTTGAAATCAGCGCACGGGGTCTGGTTGGAAGGCCGGTAGGTTAAAGGGTTGAAATAGGCATAGACCGGTAGGCTCCGTGTGTTACCTTTTACCTTTTACACATGCACGTGTGGAGCTATGTGCCTGATGTGTGATCAGAAGCGTTAGCCAGAACCATATACCTGCACCGTGTGTGACCGTATGTGTGTTGATTTCCTTGCTAAAGGCACCGTATGTACACCGTGTGTATCTATAAATGAGTGGCTTTGGCCAACCCTAGCGAGCAGTGAGACACGCACGCACCTGAAAGACGCTACGTCACGTCGGGCGTGCCTGAAATGCGCGCGCACGCACACACACACACACACACACACACGTACAAATGCACACGTACACACATACACACAAGATGTTGTTTGTATGTTACACACATACACACAAGGTGTTGTTTGTACGTTACACACATACACACAAGGTGTTGTTTGTACGTTACACACATACACACAAGGTGTTGTTTGTACGTTACACACAGTACCTCACCATCTTGTGTGTGCTAGTACCTGTGTGGACGTGCGTGTGTCTGGAACATGCTGAAAAGGGCACCAAATGCAAACAGCTGGCTGGCAAAAGGCACGGACTGGACAGATGCGCAGGGCCTGTTAAAAATAGGTGCTCTAGCCAACAAGGGACTGTATGGTGTGTATGTGTTGTGGGTGGCTGTGTGTCTGTGTGTATGGATTGTGTGTGTGTATAAACAATAAGCATAGTCAGCCTCTTGCCTAAAGCAGCTGCCACAAGACTGGGAGATATTAGGCACTTATGGCCTGAAATGCGCTCTCAAGTTTGTGAGAGGCATTGTTCTGTATTGATTGTGGTTGATGGCACTAATAGATCACACACTTCAAAACACACACACATGTAGACACACACATAAACACACACACATAAACACAAACACAAGCACAAGCACCCACATGCACGCGTTCACACACACACACACACACACGCACACACACACACAAACACAGGTGTAGATGGAGGTGTGCTAGAGCCATGCGTGGTGCACTCTGCCTTTTCCAGGGACGGCAAAGCCCTGGTTACTGTGGAGGTTCGACCAGATGCAGGTGCGTGCGTTAGGAGTAAAGGAGAGAATGGAGCCACTCTGGGACTGCTCCTCCACAGAAAGTGTTGGCTGGTGTGTGTGTGAATGTGTGTGTGTGTGTATGTCTACCTGTCAGAAGAGAGCAAAACGTGATAAGAAACATACTGACATAGGTAGTGCAAACACATACAGTGATCAATAACCACACTAACATAAATACGTATGTAAGATGTCTGTAAACATAGTACAGTGCAACCACTCCTTATGTCAATGATACACACGTGCACACACATACGTATACACACACTGCAGGTTTCCTAACACATACATTTACACTCATCTTGCACACACGCATGCATATACACTAGACACTTCTTATCTTACACACACACACACACACACACACACGCGCACACACACACACACGCACATACACACACACACACACGCACACACACGCACATACACATACATACTGCAGGCCCCTACGGCTCCAGTGAGGCCGCTCTACGTTTCTGGGACAGCAACAGTGCTGCCGGCACTCGCAGCAGGGCTGCTGCACCATTCACCCTCAACACACGAGTGGATGAGCCCCACAGGTGTGGCTGGCTGCAAAGCACCACACCAGTGGTGTGTGTGTGCGTGCGTGCTTGCGTGTGTGTGTGCGTGCTCGTCTGTGTGTGTGCGCATAAACTATCATTTTGGTGTAGTACTGGGTTGTCTTTGTACAATTTGCACATGAAGACACACTCACGTACACGTACACACATTCACACATACATACATAGGGGAGGTGTGACCAGCGTGGCTTACCACCCAAGCAGTAACGTGGTAGCAACCACAGGAGGCAGTGTAGACCCAGGTGAGTGGATGTGTGTGTTTGTGTGTGCTTGTGTGTGTGTGTGCTTGTGCGTGTTAGAGACAAGTATGGTGGGTAATTGAAAGAGTTGGGTTATTAGAGTGTGGTTGGTAAAATCAGGAAAGGTGGAATGTTGTGTTATGTTAGTGCCATACATTGTCTATTGCATCCACAGCCAGGGAGTTGAAGGACGCATGATTGTTTGCGCAAGCTCAAGATCTGGGAACACAACCGTTCCAGCTTTGTCGGCATGCAAGCGCAGCCATAATCCATTTCGTCAACATTACCACGTCTTTCTTTCAACAACACAGCCATGCTCATTCTTTATTCACAGCATTACTGAGGCACTGGGGCCATGGAGGGGGCAAAGCTCATCATTTTGCAAACGTACACTCCCCATCTTTGTCGCAACGTACTCACAACATTTCCTTCTTAACACAACCCCCAAGTTTCGGAGCCACCGGGGGCATCCATGGAGTGGGAAAGGAGCATTTTTTCCAAACGTTCCCCCCCTTACCTTGATCATGACGTAATCACAATCAATTTAATTTCGGCAATGCCCACCAGGTTTCGGAGCCAGTGGGGCCATGGAAGGGGGGCCAAATGGCCCATGCGAGCTCAAGATTTGGGAGCAGATATCTGCACCCCGTAGGCCTGGCAGTAAGCTGGAGTCTCCCACGTGCTGGCGGTGCAGGTGTGTGTTGTGTGGGTGTGATGTGGGTGCGGAAGGACGGTGGTTTTGCTCTTGAAATGTGTGTGTGTGTGTGAGTGTGTGTGTGTGGTGGGGGTCGTTTTAGTGTGGGTGGGTGGGGTGTTTGTTGGTGGAGTTG
>Ga0307942_1002102_pt1:0-15000 | contig 16072 bp, 14 predicted proteins | sample OrgLakmetagen175_FD_201846 | JGI IMG/M metagenome (GOLD analysis project Ga0307942, IMG submission 201846) | Saline water microbial communities from Organic Lake, Antarctica - #175 | ecosystem: Environmental > Aquatic > Non-marine Saline and Alkaline > Saline | place: Antarctica: Organic...
CCCCAGTCCCCCCCCCTCCGATTGGACCCATTCATATACGAATCGAAAGCTCTCAAAGTGAGGATTTCAAATATGTAATTTTTTATCGGGATTTGTACAAAAGTTATGCTTCCTGCAGCCTCCTGGATCCTTGAACTTTTAAATACTTCTGTCACAACCATATGATGGTGCGCATGCAGCACTCGCGATGAGTTCAGTAAGTGTGCTACATTTTTTGCCGTGCAGGTACTGGCTGTGCTAGGAGCCCTGAACTTCATCATGCGTATGGCCCCTGACACCATTAAAATGGCAGTTGTTGTCGGGATGGGACTGTTACTGTCCTTCATTGGTCTACAGGTATGGCTGCATGTAACGCAAAAAGAATAAGCGCTTGCACAAGTAAACGTACAATCGTACATTTACCCACCAAAATATATTTTGTTGAAAATAGGTAATAAATTGACCTTGTTCGTTCCTAATACTTATCTTGGTTTGGTCAGACAAGCAGCAAAGTGGAAAAATCGCTTTGGACTCAATGGCTTTTTCCCTTGACCATAGTAATAAATCAGTGACACAGTGATCTCAGGAGGACCTGATGAAGAGCCCGCCGTTTGATTTTGAGCCCGTGCTTTCGCATCCATTACTCTTGCAGTTGATCTCTGGCTTGCTGTTCTCATACAATGCAAACCTGCAGGCTGCGCATCTTACAACGGTCTTAAAATCATCACATGCTGGTTCCATGCAACACTTTGTGCAGACTATTCTTGATCTCTTGAGTGATGAATTGTGACCCTGCAGGCTGCACACGTGGTTGTGCCTGTGAAGGAGACGTTGGTCGGCCTGGGCGACCTGCGGTCAACAAACGTAAGTGATTCCTTTGTATATGCAGCCTAATTGTGGCGGATGCTTGGCAAAGACTTCTAATGATAGATCAGCCCCATTCTAGCGCAATTTGCTTTCCTTGCTTTATCTTCCTACTGTGATTTTCAATGTGGCCTAAAGCCTGGGGTTGAGGAAATTTTGGCCTGAAAACTGGATTCAATTTGGACTCTTGGATCATGAAGGCTGCTGAACTTGCGAGGAGACGATCTAAATTGTGCGAAACAAGAAAAGACGGAGGAAGTATGAGAGACGCAGATCATAAGCAAGGGTGACAGAGTGACACATTCCTTTTGCTGTACTGCATGATATTTATCCAAAAGGGTTTTGCACTGAACTCAGCAGGTGTCAAGAGGTGTTCAAGAAGCTCCTACTCGCTGCTCTTGTTGCACCATCTTATTACAACCCTTGAACCAAATCTTACCAAACACAGGTCATTCCCCTCATTTTTTTAGCAAACCTGTTTCGTTTATTATTTATCATCACAGCTCCAAGTTGTTTTACTCTGACATTGCCTTGCCTCCCATTTCTTACATCTTGTAATGTCTTGTGTGCTTTCCTCTAACTGTTCTGGAACTCAGGTCTGGTTGGTGGTCTTTGGTCTTGCACTGATCGTCGCCCTTCAGGTGAGTCGAGCATCCACTCACCATTCAATAGATGATCGCATCACCAACAAACAATCACAAACAAACGTGGCCGCACGTGTACATATTTCACCTCCCATATCAATCAATATAAGGGTGCGGGTTAAGTGTCAGTCATCAGCCTTAAAATTGCCAGATTCCACAAATCCAAATGGCACTACACACCCTGTATTGCTAGCACCAAACGCCCTGCATCATAAGCACCACACACCCTACATCTAAAGCACCACACACCCTACTCACAAGCACCACATGCCCTACATCACAAGCACCACATGCCCTACATCAAAAGCACCATACACCCTACTCACAAGCACCACACGCCCTACATCACAAGCACCACATGCCCTACATCAAAAGCACCACATGCCCTACTCACAAGCACCACACGCCCTACATCACAAGCACCACATGCCCTACTCACAAGCACCACACGCCCTGCTCAAGCAGCATACCTATTCAAGGCTGTACTTTGTATTTGTCTTTGACCCTAAATTCATATAGTGTGGTCTGTGCACCGGTTTATTGTATCACTTTCTCCTTTAACTGCTTTTTTAGCAATGGTCTTGTAATGCAGCCATCTCTACTCACGAGCCTGCCGCACCCCCCGCTGTTTCTTAACAGGCGTGTTATATTTGATCACACTCAAGCTCCAGCCGTTTAGTCACCATTGCTACATAGCGGCCATCCTTTTTGATTTGCCATATCTGTCCTTCCCTCCTGCATAAAACAGGACAGTATGTTTGCTGTTATGACGCACATCTTAAGGGTTGGCCAGAACCATAAATCTACAGTGTATATACGATATTTTTGGCAGGGGATTCACTGAATTTACAATTTACAATCATGCACGGTTTATATATACAGTTCTGGCCAAGGCTACACGTCTTACACATGCCCATCACCTCTGTCCCCCCGAAAAAGGAAAAAACAAAAACAAAAGTACGCAGGCGGGCAGGCAGGCAGTGAATATCACTCCCTTCATTAGTAAAGGAAAAAGAAGTTCCTTGGGTACCGGGCACCGTTAAACTCTCCAACACAAAGGACAAGAAAAAGATGAATGGGGACCAGGAGGGCCGTCACACCTCGTTATTGCATCACACTTTGTGATCTGCTTCACACCTTGTTATGCATCACACCTCGTTATTGCATTACACCTCGTCATTGCATCACACCTTGTTATGCATCACACCTCGTTATTGCATTACACCTCGTCATTGCATCACACCTTGTTATGCATCACACCTCGTCATTGCTTCACACCTTGTTATGCATCACACCTCGTCATTGCATCACACTTTGTGATTTGCTTCACACCTTGTTACGCATCACACCTCGTTATTGCATCACACTTTGTGATTTGCTTCACACCTTGTTATGCATCACACCTCGTTATTGCATCACACCTCGTCATTGCATCACACCTTGTTATGCATCACACCTCGTCATTGCATCACCTTGTTATTGCATTCCCATCATCGCTGCTACAAAGCAGCCATGCCTTTGTTATTTGCCTTCTCTGCTCGTCATTTTGTTCCAAGGCCAGAACGGTATTATGTTGGTTCCTGTCTACCTCCTCTGCCACACGTTCCCTCAATCCTCCTGCCTTTTCAGCACCGAGGCTACAAGGCGGCCATCCTCATTGGAGTGGCGGCAACTGCGTCAGGGTAAGTGAGGTGGTGTTGCACTGCGCACCACACAATTTGTAGGGAAGCATTTGCAGCAGTCCATCACCATTCCTCACATCATATTGAGGGTTAGGGAAGGGTAAAACGCGTAATGCTGCTCACCACACATTTGAACAAATATGGTAGGGTTGGCCAGAACCATGTAATTTACGGCTGCTTAATTTACGACTGCTTAAGGGCGTCCACTCGCCCTTAAGCAGTGGACACTGCAAATGGTGTCCACTGCTTAAGGGCGAAACAACGACCCACACCAGAACTGGCCCTTGTGTTTTATTATTTGGAATCCCCAAAGCCTGCTTCAGTTGAAGTTTCCATGGTTGCCTTGAGGTAAGTGCCACTGTAAACCATTTCCTTGTTCCTACCCACTCAGGCTCTGGCACTGCATTGTCAACTCAAACTGGTCAAATTCCATCACACCCATCCCGTTCTCTCACACATGCTGGAACGCCTTCTTTGGCATAAAGTCCGGCTGGCTAAATCCTGCAATTCCCACCTTCCTGCTTAACTTTCGCTCACCACTTCACTCTCCCTGCCTGCAAGACACTTCATCATCAACTCCACATGGCCGACGCATTTCATGGCCCTACCTGACTTCCAGCTCTTCCCTCTGGACTTTGGTCCTCTGCTGAGCTTGGATGGCCAGGCTTATTCTGCAGTCTTGGCCTACGTTCTGGTAAGTAGTGAGTGAAACAAAACCATCTGGCAACAAGAGGTGAAATCCCTCGTGCTGGCAGTGACAACCAGCCCTCACATTAATCAAGGAAAAGGATCCACTTTGGTACTGGGTACTGTAGCGCTCCTCCCCAAAAGAATAAGGAAAAGACCAATGGGGATCAGGAGCACAGGGAAGGGATTGCTGAGCTTGTTGTTCCTTCTGGTGTGTAACTTTTGAGCTCACGTTTGGCTTACATGATTCAACAAGTGTGGCCTCAAACGCGTACGCGCTGGCTCGTCAACTTCAGCATGCATTGCTGTGCACGCGTACTTGTGCACATCACACGTGTAGTGCTTGTGATAAATATCTTGGTGATAGGCAAGTCGTGGAAGCAAGCGTGGAAGCCACACAGAGGAGAGTTGTATATGTGTAGTCATTCTACGTTAATGTGTGGATCGGCAGACCGTGCGTGACCTGCGTTATGACACATTATTGGTGTAATGACACGTTATTGGTGTAATGACACGTTATTGGTGTAATGACACATTATTGGTGTAATGACACGTTATTGGTGTAATGACACATTATTGGTGTAATGACACATAATTGGTGTAATGACACATTATTGGTGTAATGACACATTATTGGTGTAACGACACGTTATTGGTGTAATGACACATTATTGATGTAATGACACGTTATTGGTGTAATGACACATTATTGGTGTCATGACACATTATTGGTGTAATGACACATTATTGGTGTGATGACAAGGTTATTGGTGTAATGACACATTATTGGTGTGATGACAAGGTTATTGGTGTAATGACACATTATTGGTGTCATGAAGCTGTTGGTACAATTGTGGTGTTATGCCACATTATTGGTGCCATTATACTCGTGAACCATTAAATGCATGACGATTTATACACAACAGTGTTGTGCACCTGACGCTTGACGGCGTCAATGGTAAATGACGCTGGCGGCGTAATTTTCGTCAAATTGACGGTGAAATTAGTAATTTACGCCGTCAATTGTCAGAGTTTAGTAATGGTAACGCCGTTTTTTACGATCGTTATTTACGGTGCCATTTTTGAATGACGCCGTATGTGCACAACACTGATACAAAAATGGGTTGGTTGTGGATTGGCCAAATGTGTGTGATTGGCATCATTAAGATGCATTATGATGCTTGCATACCACGGAGTGCCTGACGATGCATACAAAATAAGAATAGGCAGTGCATTGTGGCAAATTTCATGATACATTGTGGCAATTCAGTCAGCAAGTGCAGGGTGGTGCATGTTGGTCTACCTTATTCTTGAACAAGTCTACCTTGCACTCTTCTGAACATCAAGCGCGTCACCTATCTAGCTTCAGAAGTGGATAGTTAACAAAGTACTGTGGAATGGCATGTCTACTTTGTCCTCATCTTAACATCAGGTTCAAGTGCATCACCTCCTCTTGTCCTCATCTAAACATCAGGCACAATCACATCACCTTCTCTTGTCTTCATCTGAACATCTGGCTCAATCGCATCACCTCCTCTTGTCCTCATATTAACATCAGGTACAATCGCATCACCTCCTCTTGTCCTCATCTTAACGTCAGGTTCAAGTGCATCACCTCCTATGTTTGCCTAACCCAGGTCATGGTGTTTGACATCGGAGGGGCCCTCTTTGGGCTGTCCACTCTGGCAGGCCTCGTAACACCTGAGGGAACGGTGCCAGGCACTCTATCTACCTACCTTGCAGCCGCAGCAGGTGATTGTTTACTTGTACATTGCCAGGCACTCTATCTACCTACCTTGCAGCCGCAGCAGGTGGTTGTTTATTTGTACAGTGCCAGGCACTCTATCTACCTACCTTGCAGCCGCAGCAGGTGATTGTTCATTTGTTTGCCTTCTTGTTGGTTTGTTTGTTTGAGCAAAACAATATGGCTGTACCACAGGAGGGGTCATCACTGATTAATCGCTGGAATAATACGTGCTTCAGCATACAGGGATGACGTGGCTTGTACCGTGGCTACTTCGTCACCAAGGTTTTTCGAATTACAAGACCTTAATCCACCTACAGTCTTGCTGATCACAAGTTGACTTGTCTGATTCTAACACAATTAGGCTGCACTTGTCTGATCACAAAAGCAGATTCACCTACAGTCTTGCTGATTACAAGACAACTTGTTAGATTACAACACATTACAAGACCTCAGTTTGCCTACAGTCTTGCTAATAATAAAACATCTTGACGTGCACTCATACGTGCCCATCCTTCTTCCTTTGTTGTGACTGTTTGCTCAGTATTGCATTTGGCTACTAGGATACTAAAATCTACCTCAGAATGAGTTAAAATACTCCACTTTCCTGTCCATCTGAGCTCTGTATATGCTTGCATTCCTTCTCAGATGACAATATTATGCTTTCCTTCTTAAATAGCTTTGTGTTGTGCCTATGAGCAAGTTCAGATGTGGGCAGAATTCTACTCCTTACAACCTCTTACGTAAAAGACAAGTGTTCTTCCTTCTTGCGGACACTCATTTTGAGCCTGTAGGCTCGGCATTTCGAGCCTCCATCAGGAGTGTTTTCCTTGCTTGCTCTGCGTCTTTGAGACGTTATTGCTGCTTTGCTTCTTGCAACGCTTTTGCTTGTGCTTATAGCCTCGGCATTGGGAGCTGATACCAAGAGTCTTCCTTCTCACAAGCTCTGCAGTTGAAGTGTGCTTTCTTGTCTTCCTTGTTCCCCCTCTTCAGAACACTCAATTTGCGCTTGTAGGCTCGGCATTGGGAGCCGCCACCGGGACATCCCCCCTTATTCTTGCGGCAGAAAGTGCGGTAGGTAATGACATCCCCCCTCATTCTTGCGGCAGAAAGTGCGGTAGGTAATGGAAAGCAAAGGGTAGCAACAACATTCCCGCTTCAATGCAATAAGAAGCTTAAAACATAAAGAGCTACCCAAAAAGGTATATGACATATGACATATGACCCATGTAAACATCCATATTTACTAGCTCTCTCTCATGGGTATTTACTAGCTGATGGAAAATTCTGCTGTCTTGGCACATACCAGGGTAGTTGATTTGCCAGATCTGCATTAGCTTTTGCTGTTTAACTGAGGCCCTGGCTAGAAAGTGTGATGGAGTGTGTTTTCAACATCTCCTCCTCCTATTTATGCCTACACATACATGAAGGCACGCATTCACACACACACACACACATACACACACACTCACACACGTACACAATCACTCACACGTACACACACGTGTGCTCACGCGTGCAGGTGGGCATTAAACAAGGAGGCAGGACAGGCCTGGTTGCCGTCACCATCTCTGCCTGCTTTGCCGCTTCCATTTTCTTTGCTCCTGTGTTGCAGGTGAGAAATGTGTAGGAGTGTGGGGTGTGCGTGTGTGTGGTGGGTGGTGAGTGGGTGGGTGGGCGTAAGGAGGGGGGGGGAGGGTAGATATGTATCAGCGAGTAATATCGGTTGCTTGCGTATATGATTGGCAAAATTGCAAGCAGTCTTGCATTCATTGAAAAAATTCGAACGGATACAGCTCACGCTCTCACTGTCATTTTTGACATGTAAGCGGCTCATACGCTTGTGGCACTGATTCAGCAGCAGAGGCTGCTCATGACTCATGGCATTTCTCTTATTGGTGCCTTGAAGTGCACTTTTCTTAATGGTGCCTTGAAGTGCATTCTTTTTCTTTATGGTGCCTTGAAGTGTACTCAATTTCTTAATGGTGCCTTGAAGTGCATTCAAAATTTGCAGGCTTTAAAACACGAGTCTCCAGAGTAGCAGCAACTCCCTCCTCAGTCTATTACAGTACAAAGTATGCATTTTCACTCTGCTGTGGTGGCGTGGCGTGGCGTGAAGATCAGGGTCACTCTGCTGTGGTGGCGTGGCGTGTGTCATAGGGTCATTCTGTTGTTGTGGTACGTACGTGTCACAGGGTCATCCTGCTGTGGTTATACGTACGTCAAAGGGTCATTCTGCGGTGGTGGCGTGAGTCGCAGGGTCACCCTGCTGTAATGGCGTGGCGTGTGTCATAGGGTCATTCTGTTGTTGTGGTACGTACTTGTCACAGGGTCATCCTGCTGTGGTTATACGTACCTGTCACAGGGTCATTCTACTGTGGTGGCGTGAGTCGCAGGGTCACCCTGCTGTAATGGCGTGGCGTGTGTCATAGGGTCATTCTGTTGTTGTGGTACGTACGTGTCACAGGGTCATCCTGCTGTGGTTATACGTACGTCAAAGGGTCATTCTGCAGTGGTGGCGTGAGTCACAGGGTCACCCTGCTGTAATGGCGTGGCGTGTGTCATAGGGTCATTCTGTTGTTGTGGTACGTACGTGTCACAGGGTCATTCTGTTGTTGTGGTACGTACGTGTCACAGGGTCATTCTGCTGTGGTGACGTGAGTCACAGGGTCACCCTGCTGTAATGGCGTGGCATGTGGCATATGGTCATTCTGTTGTTGTGGTACGTACGTGTCACAGGGTCATTCTGCTGTGGTGGTACGTACGTGTCACAGGGCTGTGGTGGCGTGGCGTGTGTCATAGGGTCATTCTGTTGTTGTGGTACGTACGTGTCACAGGGTCATCCTGCTGTGGTTATACGTACCTGTCACAGGGTCATTCTGCTGTGGTGGCGTGAGTCACAGGGTCATCCTGCTGTAATGGCGTGGCATGTGTCATAGGGTCATTCTGTTGTTGTGGTACGTACGTGTCATAGGGTCATTCTGCGGTGGTGGCGTGAGTCACAGGGTCACCCTGCTGTGGTGGCGTTTGTGCCTAAAAGCCGTGCCTAGTCATCATAACCTATCAATGCACCAGCTTCCGTCATGGAATTATTCAAGCAGGACCCACACCGTCAAATGCACACCGTCAAATGCACATATCTATATACCAGCTTCAGCAATATATGCATATTCACCTGTCCATATATCATATATATCCGCTTTGACAAAAATTGTAAGCAGGGCTCACACCATGAAACACTGCATTGTTAGGACGCCGTGTCATGTTTGATGCCATTGCTTGGACAAGGCTGGACCAAGTCGCTTCTCCTTCCTTGCTACCCTACTGCTGTTTGACAAGTTACCAACTAACAAGTTCCTGCTCCCTCCTTGCTACCCGACTGCTGTTTTGCCATGTAACCTACTGACAAAGTCCACGCTCCTCCTTTGCTATCCTACCGCTGTTTTGACGTGTAACCGACTAACAAAATCCATGCTCCTTCCTTGCTACCCTTCCTACTGCTTCAACATCTGACTGTTGCTTGAAATCACCTGGTGCCTGTTTTGTTCCGCTTGCAGGCCATTCCAAGCTTTGCAACATCCCCTGGTGAGTGCACACGTTACACACTTTCTAGATACTTTACAAATGCTTGAGTGGGGTCTCTGACAATAGATGTCTCCATTTCCCACTCACCCTTCTGCTTGTTGTTGTGTTTGTACTGCTTTCTGTTAACAATACAGCCTTGGATATGAACATGGAAATCCTCAACGAGCCTGTAAAACTTCAATGATGCTCTTATTCTGAGGATTGGTGGCCATGCAATAGCAATTTTCATGCAGTGACGCTGTTGGTGCTTAAAATGCATACGACTCTCTCTCTCTCTCACTTACTTTCTCTCTCTCTCTCTCCATATATATCTCTCTATATCTATCCATCTCTATTTTCTCTCTCTCTCTCTCCATCTCTCTCTCTCTCTCTCTCCATATCTCTCTCTCTCTCTCTCTCTCTCCATATCTCTCTCTCTCTCTCTCTCAATATCTCTCTCTCTCTCTCTCTCTCTCCATCTCTCTCTCTCTCTCTCTCTCTCTCCATATCTTTCTCTCTCTCTTTCTCTCTCTCTCTCTCTCTCTCTCTCTCTCCATATCTCTCCATATCTCTCTCTCTCCATATCTCTCCATATCTCTCTATCTCCGTATCTCTCCATACCTCTCTCTCTCTCTCCATATCTCTCTCTCTCTCTCTCTCTTTCTCTCTCTCCTTCTCTCTCTCTCTCTCTCTCTCTCTCTCTCTCTCTCTCTCTCTCTCTCTCTCTCTCTCTCTCTCTCTCTCTCTCCCTGTCTCTCTATCTAATAGTGGCAATACAAGTCAGGTCAAGCACAGGTGGATGCATGCACTTGTGGACAATGTGCAGAGCTGTTGAATTAAGTTGCAAGTACAGATCTCTGCATCCCGTGTAATTCCATGAACGGACAGATATCGAGGCACCCAAAGAACTCTCTTGCAGCATTTTTGCAGGATATACAAGATGATGTAGACACAGTTGCGGGGAAGGGGCGACTCTCATAAGCTTATCGCCTTCAGCCACCTTATCACCTTTTGAACTTGAATTACCCCCCCCCCCTCCCCCCCTCTCCCCCCTTTGTTCTTTGAATTGTGTAAAGACCGCCACGCACTGAATCTTGCCTCTGCACAATCGTGAGGCCTCAGTCAGTGATCATTTAACACGGCACTCCTTGCAGCAATTCCTTTTCTGCATACTATATCGCTTTGGATTCCAATTTTTATGCAGGCCATCACACACTGGAGCGTGCCCCTGCACAGCCTAGGCCCTGCAGGTGAGGTGCAAAGCTCAAAAAAAAGAAACTACGCAGGCAGTACAAGTCAATCCCGACATTAAGAAAGGAAAGGAGCCACCACAGTTTTTGCCCAAACAACAACTTTGCTTTAGTAATAAAGTGTTTCGTGCATAATCATGATGGATGAGCCCTTATGAAATCTCCTTATATCCAGTGCTGCTCTTAAATGGGTGTTCTAAACCCAAGATCGGACAGGATCCTAAATTTGGACAGCACTCAATCCTTCCCAATAGCTGCCCAATTACAAAGGCACTGCTTGCATGCTTGCGCAACTTCCCCAAACCACCAAGTGTGCACAAACTGTGCACTAAATTGTCAGGCATACCGTGGTTGGCCAGCAGTATTTGCGCCGAGTCCACAAGCTCAGGTTGCTGAGTTTTTCGTGTCTTGGCCAATCTATTATACGTACAGGAGTGGTTTTTTTTGTCATTGTAGTTTCTATTTTCCTTTCTATATAAATTAGACCTATGTGATTGCTGCCTTCTCAACTGGTTCTTTCTTTATGATATGGTTTAAGAACGCTGTTCAGCGAGCAGTTCTTAGTTTTACCTCAATGTACTTTGGACTTGAAATCCCCCCGCATGCCTTCTAGGCATTTATAATGTGAGTCTTTGCATTTCCAAAAGCCTCAAGCTGCATGACATATGCATGGTGAGGGTTTGTTCTATTGAATACCCCAAAGCTCTCAGCAAGCAAGTAAACTGTTTGCACTGGGTTTGTGATCTATACCCTCCACGCCTTCTAGGCAGCTGACAGTGCAAGGCCTTCTAGGCAGTTGACAATGCATTTTCAAGAGCGTCGTGCACGGTGAGAATTTTCCAAATCCATCACATCAAGGCGAGTGGTGGATTGTATGTGAGCATCACAAGCAACTTTCCTGCCTTTTGTGGTGTCGGCCAGAACCACGTATATGATATTTGGTGTAATAAGGTATTTTTGGTAGGGGAATTACTAAATATACGGTCCATAAAGTGTGTATAAAAACGGTTCTTGCCAACCGTAGCCTTTTGCCATCGATGAATGGAAAAATAAAGGTTTCTGACAGGCTTAAGAAGGGGAAGAAAGGGCCAAAGGGTTTCATTATACTCCAGTAAACTACGTCAGTTATTGTACATTGTATTTGCTATACAATAGCCTATTGCAGCAAACTTCAATATACTGTTGTCCGATGCATTTTTACTTCGTCTACCCAGGCAGTGGCCTCCCCCCCGCTTTCAGTGCTGCTGTGCGTCAGCTACTGCTGGGAGCAACTGAGCAGCAGCAAGCTGGACGCGGGCAAGCGAGCGAGAATATGCAGGAAGTGACCGAACAGCAGTGCCTGCTTCACTTGCTCCCCCCTGAGATCATCGAGCTCATCATCAGTAAGGCAGCGCTGCCAACGTGGGAAAGTGGGCCTTGCATTCCTTCGCCCCCTCCTGTGTACATGAAACGTGAGTGTGTGTGTGGGGGGGTGGGGGTAGGTGTGGGGGTGTGGGTGTAGGTGTGGGTGTGGGTGGGTGTGGTGTGGTTGGGGGGAGAGTAGGTGTGCAATTATTTAGTGTGTGTGTGTGTCTGATGTGTAGATGTAGGTGTAGGTGTAGGTGTAGGTGTGCATTTATTTAGTGTGTGTGTGTGTGGCTGAGGGGAGAGTAGGTGTGCATTTATTTAGTGTGTGTGTGATTTCGAACCACTGCTCATGTCTGAGACGAAGGCTCACAGGGTTCCTTGTATTGCTTATGTTGATGTGAGAGGAAAGAGCGCATTGTTGTCTTTTGGCACCTTGCAATGTGCACAAGTGGAAGCACACTCTTTTCTTCATGTATATCATGTATTGCGTGGTGCGTGAATGGGAGCGAGCGAGCACATTCCATTTGAACACGCTGCACAGAGTATGAGCAGAAGATAGAAGCACACTCATCTTCTTTTTGTGCATTGCGCAATATGCTCTTTGGGGGAAGCACATTTCTCTGTCCTCGTGGTACAGCATTTTTCTTTTGCACATTGTGTTGTGCACAAACAGGGTTGCATTTTTTTTCTGCACATTGTGTCGTGCACAAACAGGGTTGCATTTTCTTCTGCAAATTGTGTTGTGCACATTGTGCACATTGTGCACATTGTGTTGCATTTTTCTTCTGCACATTGTGTTGTGCACAAACAGGGTTGCATTTCCCCCTTACCCTTTTGATTGGGCTGGCTTATACTTGAGCACTTTGAGCACTAGCTTTGAAACATCCAAATGTATGCCGATCCTTGTCAGGAATTACGTGATACATTGACTTTGCCCAAATCAGTTGGTGACAAACGCAGACTTAGACCTACCCTGACACACACTTACTATATGATGAGGGTTTGAATTAGGAAAAATTACAAGGCAAATTCAGTTGCCAGCTGACGCACAATGGAAGACTGAGTAGAACCAAACTCATACTCATTGATTTCTTAGGTCTTGGACAAAAATAATGTTAATGTAATATGTAATGCTGCTGTGAGTCTGTTGGTGCCTTTCTAGTCTCTTGGTGCAGTTCTCAGGGCATTTTGCCCCTATGGATTGCTGCGGCAAGCATTTAAGTACATATTTAGAGGGTGCCGATTGGTGCGGACAGGATAACAATAATCTTATAATCTTTTAATCTTTTTTTTGAGGGGTGCTGAATGAGTACATGATTATATGGTAGCCTGTGCTAGTGGCAAGGCACTTGTGTGAGCGAATAATGTGTGAGTCCATTCCTAAGTCAATCTTGCCCTTATAATTGACGGACAGTTACGTGCACACACACAGGCACACACACACACTCACACACACAGGCACACACACAGGCACACACACAGGCACACACACACACATACACATAGGCACACATACACACACTAATATACACACGTATACCCACACGTACATGCATACACATTTACTTATGCACACACACACACACTCATGCGTGAAATCCGTCATTAAAAAATTGCAGGAGTTGGCCACCCTGAATCTAAAAAATACTGCAGCTTGGCAGACGCGCCTTTAGTATTCTCAGGTAAAGGCTTGCTGTGTTGTGTTGACCCATCTTTTAGCATTTAAAATTGACCAGCAATATCAGCTGACATTGTTGTTGAGCCTTTGTCTAGTGAGGCTGTCTGACTCTGCCGAGTCCTGGCGCCCTCTCTTGTTTAACCCAGGCATATCGTAGATCTTTGATCCCCTCAAATTTAATTAATTTATTTGGTAAAAAGGAAAAATGGAGTGATCTTAGTAGCCCTCTCCAACCTGGCTTTAAAGTCAGATCCTAAATATCTTTAGTGGTTCTGGGGGTGGTTTTAAAATGGCCTCCCAGTGAGCTAGAGTGAACCCCTGGCTATATACTTGAAGCCCCAGTCCCCAGCTGAAAGGCTGGCTGCTCAGAAGAGTGACCATGAGCAACTGCACAGGGAGAGGCAGCTCAGGGAGCAGGCAGAGGCTGAGGCAAAGGCAAGGGGTGAGGCTGTGTAGGCCTGTAGGGCGTCCACGCGGCTCTGAAACAAGCCTCCTCCTCTCACTGCCCCTTCAGACACTTCTTCTTGGACATCCATACAACGTGCGTGAAGATTGTGAGTTGGCAGGAGAAGGTTGCTTCTCTGATTGAGAGAAGCACACGTGCAGACACTCACAGCTGTCGGTCTTCCAATGCAGCCAATGGGCAGTCTGCCCAGCAGTTTGTACAGCAGCAGCAGCAGCACAGGTGGACTCACGAAATCACAAACCAATTCCTGGCAGGACCCTCGCGAAATCTTTTTGAACTCAAAGTTTTACCCTCAGACCCCTTACCACTTCAAAACAAAAACCATTTTTGAAATTTGGTTTTACAAAGTGATCAAGGATCTACAGTACGTCATCATTTAAGTGCGCTCAGGAAAGCACCCTCCCCCTGACATGTTGCTTGTGCAGTATCTACTGCCCAAGTAGAAAGGGCAATGTACGGGTTATGCTCCTGCTCAGCTGCTTGCTTAAGGGTTGTCCATTTTAGGGTTCTTGACCAGAGCCGTGTGACTATATATATATTTACGGCTGACTATATATATATTTACGGCTGTATACATGATTTTTTGTTGTATCCGTGTCCGTATGACCGTATATGGGTTTTACCCAGAGGTGTATATAGAGTTTTACCTAGAGGTGTGTATAGAGTTTTAAAGAGTGGTCATAACTGACCTTTCACTGGCCTTCACGACCACGAATTCCAAATCCCCTGTTTTGGGGCAATTTTTAACAGTTGTTTTTGTGTTAAAAGCCGTGTCCCTCATGGAAGAGAATCCCCAATTCACATGTTCCAACAGTAGCCAGTGGTTCGACAGCAAAGGGCTCAGCAGCAGATACAGAACAACAGCAGCAGCAGATACAGCAGCAGATACAGAACAACAGCAGCAGATACAGAACAACAGCAGCAGATACAGCAAAGGGCTCAGCAGCAGATACAAAAGCACCATAGCACCAGAATTTACGCGGGGTTGCCTTAAGGGCATGCAAGCTAGCCCCACTGAAGGCGGAGATGATGCAGGAACACGAACAGCACACTCTCAATTACGCACAAGTGCATGCACGCACCCCCGCACGTGCG
>Ga0307942_1002105_pt1 | contig 16066 bp, 15 predicted proteins | sample OrgLakmetagen175_FD_201846 | JGI IMG/M metagenome (GOLD analysis project Ga0307942, IMG submission 201846) | Saline water microbial communities from Organic Lake, Antarctica - #175 | ecosystem: Environmental > Aquatic > Non-marine Saline and Alkaline > Saline | place: Antarctica: Organic Lake...
GAGGTTGACTCTTGTGTGTGTGTGTGTGTGTGTGTGTGTGTGTGTGTGTGTGTGAGAGAGAGAGTGTGTGTGTGTGTGTGTGTGTGTGTGTGTGTGTGTGTGTGTGTGTGGTTGTGTGTGCATGTGTGTGTGTGCGCGTGCGTGCATGTTTGTGTGTGTGTGTTTGTGTGTTTGTGTGTGTGTGTGTGTATGTGTGTGTGTGTGCAGGCGTGCGCACGCGTTTGTGTTTTCAGTGGTGTATGCAAATTTTACTAATTGTACTAACATAGATCACCCTCCTTGTTGTTTGCAGGTGCCAAGAGCAGCTGCACTACCTAGAGAAGGCTCGGCTACTGCATTGGATCAACTGGGTCAATGCTGCTGCAGTGCAAGCTTTGAGCGAGGAGGTTTGCCCTGGCAAGCAGTTTTGGTTGCGCAAGTGGTTGCTGATTGTTGACACAATGGCAGCGGAAGTCAGCAAGTTTACATGGTAGATTTTTTTAGTCAGTGTGTGTAACCTTGGTTGCACATCTAATTGTAGAGAATAAGATTGCTTTGGCTACGTAATGGACCTTTCCTTATGCACACACCCCTTGGTTTCTCTGTTAACTTTCTTTGTTTACCAGCAAACATTACCATAATGTGTGTCTGGTGGTGAAGCACTTGCATCATGTGAAGAAAACGAATAGCTTAGTGGGCTACTATTACATGCTTTGCTTGTTAGGTTGCCTGATGTCCAAAGGTACTCTAGCCTGCCTTCTCTCTGACTCCAACTTCTAAGGTTAGGCCTTTTTCTGTCTGTTCTTCAGACACACTCTCAGCTTGTGCTCTTGCGAGCATGGGCCAATTTCTCAGACTGTGGGTTTTCAAGGAGGGTTTTTCTGTTTAGGCAGGAGTTTTCCTTTTCCCAGTCTTATAGGTTTTTTCCTTCATTCTGTCAGGCCCTTGCTGAGGACCGTGCAACCCCCACCAAAAAAAAAAAAATATTACTCCTGAGCTTGTGGATTCGCTCATTTGTGGCGGTCCGAGACTAGTCAACAGCCGATCAGCCAAACAACCTGGCTGAAGGTCACCCCCCATTGCCACCGTTGCCAGCCTCTATAAGAGCTGGATCCGGTCTTCCACCTTCTACGTCCCTTCCAGGTATTTTCCAGCTCCTTATAATGTCCCACGTTCTCCTGGGGATGGCAACTTGAAACTTCCACAAACTAATTGCTTTTTATGAGCAGGCTAGTAGTCGCACTTCTTGACTAAAGGCCTTTTTTTTGTAAACCTTGTAGTCGCACTTTTTGACTGAAGCTTTTCTTTTATAAAACCTCAAAGGCATTTTTTAAAGACAAAGGCTTGTCATAATCCTTTTTACGACATCCCATTGTAGATTGAATTTATAACTGAGACCGTGCCAATTCCAATGTATGCATATTCGGATTATTCTGTACCATATTGTAGTATTATTTGGATTGTAACTGTAATTCATTCCAATTCCAATGGTGAAATTGCCCCCTTATATAATGTATCATGTTCCATAAATTTCCTTTTCAGCCTGGTGATCAGGCGCCCGTCGTTCTTGTTCCCATGACAGCCTCATTACCGGCCTTTTTTCTTTAAATTCGGTTATAAACCATTACAGATTTGGCCAGAGCCGAAGGCCACATAACGATAACAAGAGCGCTAGGGACGCTCTTAAACAACAAAGGTGTCAACTACACTCAAGCAAAAAGACAAGAAGTCAAAGCACGCAGTCGTCTCTCAAACAAATTCCACCTCAGATGGGTGCATGTATATATATGGATTGCAAAGGTACATGAAAAGTGTCAGCAATCATAAGTTAGATTCTTCGGTTGCAGGTGTTTGAGCTCAATGCTGACTTCATCACAAGCCGCACTCACATTTGAAGAAATGCTGGCTAGCATCTGCATGCCCAATTCTGCACACTACTAGCTTCTCTCACTCTATGAAGACGTGTAAATAAATTTCCTATAGATGTACATGCACACAGAGAGGGTGACTGCCCACCACATATCTTATTGGTCACAAAAAGGGCATGCACGTTTCAATACTGTCCGTGATGAATATACCAGAGGCCTGAAAGCGCCGCAGACAAGGCACTCAGTCCCTGTGTTTTTTCGAAAATGTCCACCTCACATACAACATTGCCTCTACGGCATCTCTCTACTACTAGCCTGAGTTCGTCTGTAGACTACGCTGGGTACAAAATACTCGATGGTATAACCTGTCTAGTACACTCTTCATCTTTTGTACAGCACATATACATCCTTCTAACAAGGCAATAATTCAGGCAACAACACGGTCCACTCGCTTTTAAAATGGGAGCCTCAACAACACAGGGCTGCGCACACTGTCTCTTCGTAAGCACAACAGACCACACACATACAGAACGACAAAAACGTGCGCTCACCAAACGAAACTTCTATCACCCAACACTCCTGCAATGTGCAGACTACTCTCATCAGTGTGTACTACCCTCGTAAGTGTTCCCGGCTAATGAAGGGACTGACAGAGAGCCTGGCTAAAGAAGAGACTGACAGAGAGGTGATGAACTCTAGGCTAAAGACAGCCAGCTCTCCTGCATGGTGCGGAAGAGAGGTGAGCAAGATGGCACATGTTAAGGGTTAGCCAGAACTATATATATAAAACAGTGTATATACAGTAGTCTTTGCAAGGACTTGATCAAGTATACGGTGTATATATATACACAGTGTATATATACATACGGTTCTGGCCAACCTTACATATGTTCATGTTTAAGACACTGACATGAGGCACACAAATTCATGGAGGGCCGCAGCTGTGCAGGCACAAGCTTCCACCCCTTGCACACATGCTGGATCAGCAGGCAGTGTGCGTGAGAGAAAGAAGAATTCTAAGTTTTCTTGCTCGCTCCCAAGCCTTGTCAGTTATAAAGAAACATGGCTGTTCCTTTATAGGGATTATTCCGTTCCGCCTTGTGACAAAGGGATTGAAACGTCCAGCCTCTACCGTGACTGGCTGCACAATTTGGATGTAGGTAAGCAAAGCGGCACCTCTGGTTTGTTTACTCTTAGGGCTGGCCAGGACCATGTGAACACGGTGTGTGTACGGTATTTTTGGCAGGGAAATTACCAGATATATTGTCATGTACAGTGCATACATGTATGGTTCTGGCCAACCCTACTCATTCTTGAGTACAGCGATCATTGTGCCTGAGTATCGCACGTTGCGTCAGGCAAGGAACACACAAGACCCCAGGGGACAAGTTCCGTCATGAGGGGGAAAAGCATTCGCAATTTTGTTTCATTTCACACACACACACACACATGCACACACACGCACACCTGCAGCTGCTGGTACAGCGACCGGCCCTGGCACACACGCGTCAGCGAGAACAGCGTGCACGTGCAGCTGCCCACTGGGTCCACGTTTTGCGTGGTCTTGAGCACGTAACAGCCATCCACGTTGGGAGACAGGGCATGAGGGGTGCTGCTGCTGTTGAGGTTCACACTCTGGTCCTGCCCATTGTTTAGCGCACTCAGGGCCACTAGGCCGTAGTATGCAATTTCCTGCTGAGCTCCTGCGCCCGCACACCCTTCCCCTGCCTTCGCCCCCTCCCTCTGTTCACTGCTGCTACTGCTGCTGCTGCTGCTGCTGCTGCTGCTGAGGCCGACGCTGTTTGTGCTGTCGATGGTGTTGCGCAGGCGGGCGCGGAAGCGGCGGCGGCTGCGTACACCTGGCATGCCCATGCCTGTGTGTGTGTGTGTGTGTGTGTGTGTGTGTGTGTGTGTGTGTGTGTGTGTGTGTGTGTGTGCACGCGCATGCGTGTGTGTGTGTGTGTGTGTGTGTGAGAGTGTGTGTGCGCGCGCGCGCATGCGTGTATGTGTGTGCATATCTGCACGCACGTGCTGCTGGCTTTGGTCTAAATGTCTAGCAGCTCTTCAAACAGGCACCTAAATATACCACGCCGTAACTGGGAGAGAAAACCTTTGGCCATGGACTTCAGCTGCGATGAGATGACTTCATCTCATCCAAGCAGACACGAGCAAACGACCGTGTTGCTAGCATTCAAGCGCTCGAAAAGATAACAGCTGACAGCATAAGAAGACCTACCTGTGCTGCTCCATGACATGGCAGAGTCGTTACCTCCGTAGCCACCTCCGTACGCGTAGCTGTTTTCACCCTCTCCATTTCCAAACACATGGCTGCTACTGCCGATGGTGTGGGAGCCTGTTTTGCAAGAGCGATTGTATGTGCATTTGTGTGTTTGTGCACATGTGTGTGTGAAGTGTGGCATGACACACACAACAATTTATAAAACCTAGTCAAACCTTTGACTAGTACAAGTATGTACTGCAAGCATACAGTGAAACGTGTGCAAAAACGCACACACATACACACACCCAGGCCCACCTGCTTTGGGGTCGTGGAAGGGAACGATGTGGGAGAGGTAGGGGGGTGGGTGGTGTTCCACGCTGCTGCTACTTTTGCTGCTGCTGCTGCTGCTGCTGTTGCTGACTGGCTTCTGCTGCTGCTGCGTGCTGTTTGGAGTGCCATCAGTAGCTGAGGGAGACGAGTGAGCTGCCCTCTTGCAGCAGTCGTCCACATCGATGTGGCCCTCCAGCTCAGGCACCTCATCCCTGCCGTACAAATCCAGCCCCTCCCTGCCATGAGCGAGTGTGTTTGTGTGTGTGTATGTGTGTGTGTGTGTGTGTGTGTGTGTGCGGCGTGCAGAACTCCAACTTCTACCAAGTAAAACGTTTCTTGCTCCATGGTGCCCAGTCCTCTCGCACAATGCGAACGCACCTGTACAGTGTGATGTCAGCAGAAGTGGCAGATGCGGCAGGGGGCGGATGCTGATGGCATGCTGTGCTGGCAGAACTGTGGCTGCTGCTACTACTGCTGCTGTCTCTACTAGGGCTCTGGCTGCCCTCTCCTGAGCGGAGAGGGCACTCGTTCGGCCCGGAAATGGGGCGCACAAAAATTATGCCTGCTGCATTGTTGTTGGCGTTGTGTGCCCACTCACGCCAGCACTGTGTGAGTGAGTGAGTGACTGAGTGAGTGAGTGAGTGAGTGAGTGTGTGTGTGTGTGTGTGAGTGTGTGTGTGCGTGTGATTGGGTTCACACTGAATCCCTTCCTGTGGGCAAGCACCAATAACACTTACCGTAGGATCCCATTGGTCTGGACGGAGCTGCTGCGCCTCAAACTCCAAGCCCCCTGCCTTGCTGAACACCCACTCCACCATGGGTGCTATCTCCCGCGTGCTGCTTCTACTCGAGCTGCTGCTAGGACCATCCCCGCTCTGCGCACGCGAGCGCTGCTGCTCGTTCAGACATTTAACGATGGAGGGCACTGCCTGCGCCACCCAGCTGTGGCTGTGTGTTTTGCTGAAGCTGGTGCCATTGTACTCTTGCTCACCCTGCTGCCCTTGTTGCTGGGATGCTCTCTCAGCCACAGCCCGAGGGATGCTGTGCTGGCGCTGCTGGACACTGCTGCTGGGCCGCAGAGGAGAGGCCAGCCTGGGGGTGTGTAGGGACCAACAGGAACCATATAAACAAGTTTGTAACCTCACACACCAGGAACACACACACGCCCCCTGGTTCTGAGTCATTGCACGCTGCTTTTCTCACCTGTGCTTGCTGCTTGACGCAACAAAGGGAGTTCGGAGGCAAAGAGGCAAAGGCTGTCGCCCCCACCAAACTGGGGAGGAGGAGGTGGCAGCAGGTGGTGGTGCCCCCCTCCTGGTAGCAGACAGCGTGCTTCTGTCAAAGACGCTGCTTCTTCCCTTTGAAACAGGCAAACGTTCCGATGCAGCAAGTTTTGAGGAGGACGACTGGCTGCAAACTTTCTGCTGCATTTGTCGTTGCTGTTGGACCAACTCTCCGCCGTAGAAAGTCTCTGTTTGCCCAACGCTGCTGCCTCGTGCACGCTGCTTCACACCTTGGTCTACTCTACGTGAGGAGGAGAAAGTTGTTGTTTTGAATGTGTGGCCTTTGCAAACACACAAGGTGGCACACGCCCGGCACACTCTCTACACGCACCGGCCTCACGCCTACATTCCCCCCCCCCTCTCCCTGCCCGATTTACGCCACATTCTAGTCCTGAATGACGCCCCTGGTGTGCTACTGCACAGAGCACGACTGACGCAGAACACGGGATGGGCGAGGCTAGCACAGCACTCACAGCAGGAGGAGGCAAAAACCTTACCTCGGCACTCGCTCACACAGCACTTGAGGAATTAAAAGCGTTTGCCATTCTTGTACTCCATCCTGCTCCAGTTTACTCTGTGGTGACGCATCATGGTGATCTTGCTTGTGTACCGGTTTATATGCTGGTCACTTCACAGAACTTCTGGTTAGGAGTGGACGGCGCGATCAGTTGTCATCCACCTTTACCCGCCCCGAGGAGCCTCCTTTACCTTTGTTTTGCACTTACAACGATCAATACAAACACCGATCAGCCATCTGCAATGGATCGTACTCGCTCCACAACTCTTAAACGAACACCAGCTTTAAGTCTAGGGAACGCTTGTTGTTGTATTTGGACCGATCCATCAGGCAGGAGGACTTCTGGCTGATGAGAAGCAAAAATTCTCTACTGCTGTGGTGGCTTACAGCAAGGAATTTCTCCTAAACACGGCAATTGTTGTCTAGTACTTTGCAAACCCTGTGCCTTGAGCTGTCTAGGAAAAGGAAAAGGAAAAGGAAAAGGAGGGACGTCCAGCGTGACAAAGTTTAAAAATCTTAGGTGGCACGGTGCCAACACACATTTTGATATACCTTTGGAGATTGCTCCTGGCTGGTGGGATGACAGAAAAAGAAATCATAAGCCTATGTTACCTATCTATCTTCGCTTGGATATTTCCAGCAATCTCAGCCGTGCACTTTCTTGCCTTCGCCTATCCAGCCATAACTTCGCCTATCTGGCCATAACTTTCTGGTCCAAAGAATGCGTCATAATAGGAATAGAAGGCCTTATGAGCTCAGGATCTGTGACAAAGGTGACTGGCACTCTGTTCAGGATGAGGAACACAATTTGCTGGACTGTCCGCATAAACATCTTGTTAGCCTCCGCACATAGCACCGCCAGCTGGTCTTCCCACCTCAATATGAAGATAGCCCAACTCGTTTGAGGACTTTTTTGAACCAACCTGATATTTATGGTGTGGCCTACTTTGTGGCTGAGTGCCTAGCCCTTTTCCCTTTATTATTTATAGGATCTTTTTCGTTTGGTTTCAGGCTTTTTCCAAGCTTCCGCTGCCTCAGATGTCCCCCAGAGGCATACATAGCTATGTAACCTTACCCTAAAACCACATCGGGAGCCCCCCCCCCTCCAGGACTGGACTCATATATATACCAATCAATAGCTCTCGACGTCCCAGATTCCGAGTATATAATTTTTTTATCGGAAAATAGAAATGCCGTCCAAAAGTTATGCTTCCTACACCTCCTGATTCACACATCGTATTATAAAGGTTATGATAAGGCAAGCACATAGTAGTATCGTGCATAACGATTGATTTTCAGTGTTTTTGCCTAAAAAACGCTTACCGCTTAAGTCCAGGCGTTTATGAGGTATGCAGCTCTTTGTAGATGGTACATAATAGTGAGTAATAAGTTACTCATCAACACCGATTGAAGTCTCACCTAGTAGTTGGCTCTCTGGTCCCGGGAGGCCAAACTAATACAATGTGAAAAGCTACTTTAACATTACAAAATCTTAACAATTTCAAGATAATGGGCAAAAAAGTTTGTTTATAGATATTGAAACAAACAATAGTTTCAGCAACCAATTTGTAGGAAATAATTGTTTTAGTTAGGAGGAAAATAATGTAAGACTGTAATTGAAGGAGTATCCAAGTGCAGCTTGGCGAGATTTCCAAGCATTTTTCACAGCATTTCATTTTGGCGGCCTTACGGTCATCATACATACCAGGCCCTAAACCTACCCACGTCTGCACTCTCTAGATCACTAAACAACAAAGCATAACAGCAAAGTCAAGCTGCCCGATGGATACAGCCGAGTAGCACAAAGCAAACATACATGGCAATTTCTCTCTCTCTCTCTCTCTCTCTCTCTCTCTCTCTCTCTCTCTCTCACACACACACACACTCCCAATCCCTCCCATACACACAAGCACATGCACACAAGAATGCACACACACACACACGAACACACACATATACTTCTGAGGTAGGCCCCCTCTCTGTACTGAGTGTCAGTGCAACTGAGGTGACCCTTCACAGGCACCAACCGCCATAAGGATTAAGCAGGGATCTGATGACTACTGGCGTGCAGCGCGTTCCCTGTTTGGGAGGGGGTTGTTCCAGGGACCTCTGTGGTGCTTGCGGTTGATATTTCAGCCTCCTTGCCCAGCCGATTAATGACCTGGACCAGACCATCCACCTGTGCGAGATGCAGCACATGAACACACAGCGTGCTTTTCATCGACCCGGTTATTCATCCGGTTAACCATTTTTGCCGCTACGCTACATATTTGGTATCGAAGCTTGACCATGGCCACCCAAACATTCACACCCGTGACTATGTAACATGCATAAGTAAAGTACATTTCACTTATCGCTCATTCATCCGGTTAACCATTTTGGCCGCTACGCTACGTATTTGGTATCGAAGCTTGACCATGGCCACCCAAACATTCACACCCGTGACTATGTAACATGCATAAGTAAAGTATGATTCACTTATCGCTCGTTCATCCGGTTAACCATTTTGGGCGCTACGCTACATAGTTGGTATCGAAGCTTAAGGTCCTCAGTTCTTTTCAACGACCTCCATCATCAGAAGACCTTTCACCTATGCAAAAAAATACTGCTGCATGATGACCTCAAATATCAGACCATCAACAAGGACACATACACACACACCTATATGCACACGCACACACAACGTTAAATAGAGGGTCGGACACTTACATTGGAGGCAGCTGTAAAGCATTGCATATCTAGGGTTGGCCAGAACCATACGTGAATACGTATATACATTGTGTATATATGGTTCTGGCCAACCCTATGTATATCGTTCTGCTCCTTAGAAGAGCAGGCAGTGAACAACCACTTCCCAAATTAATCAAGGAAAAGGAGCCACTTTGGTACCGAGTACCAGGAACCTCCTCTCTGCATAGAACAAGGAAAATGCCACTAAACAAGGAAAGTCAATGGAAATCAGGTAGGCTTGGCCTAAAGTTGGCTCCTGCTGAGAGCTGGTAAAGGCTTCTAGGAGTATTGCAACTACTTAATTAAAAGTAGTTTGGCCTGCTCGCAGTGTCGCATTGTCACAACTTGAATTATGTTTTATTGCATCATTGCATTAATCAAAAGTTGTTTATGTTTTATTGCATCATTGCATTGGTCAAAAGTTGTTTGGCCTGCTCGCAGTGTCGCATTGTCGCAACATGAATTATGTTTTATTGCATCAAATTGGCTGGCTTGAATGCGAAAGCAAAGTTTCATTATAGAAGCTTGTCATATGCCTTGTACCATTGTCGGCTGTCATTTACTTTGCTTAAGCCTTTGCCTAGCAACGGGGGTTGTGCTACAACTCTTTGTACAGACCTACCATCGGCTACTTTCAGCATTTGGCACTTACCATGCACAACTTTGTGTTTGAATTGTTTACTCTTGGCCGAAGCCTGCAGGTTCTGAGTTTGAATGCCTGCCAAAATGCACTTTTTTGCATTTATCCCAATCTCTTTTCCATTCTTGTAAGTGCGGGGATTTGCAGAGGTAGGGTTAGCCAGAGCCATGCATTTCTAGGTCTGTACGGTGCACAAACGGTATTCTTGCATGAAAGAAAAAAAGAAGCATGAGAATCACCATACATACGTAGTATACGGTGCAGATATAAGGTTTTGACCAACCCTATGCAGAGGTGATGTGCTGAGCAAGTGCCCAGTGTGTGCATGCTTCTTTTTGACGTACATGAGGCAACTTCTCACACACTGTCCATTAAAGTGGAATGAAGCTGACATTGTAACTTGATATTTACAAGTAGGGTTGGCCATTTATATATATATATATATATATATATATATATATATATAAATATTGGCCATTTATATATATATATATAAATATAAATATTGGCCATTTATATATATAAATATAAATATACGGTGTATATACGATGATATACAATTATACGGTCATATACAGTGCATATATACGGTTTGGGCCAACCCTATTTATGAGCTACCAGAGTTTTGCTCGATTCCAAGTAGGTCGCGCTGTGTGTACATTGATAGGACAAAACGCACACGTGCGGCAACTATATCCTAAACAGGTGCTTTCCATAGAAAAAAAAGCATGTCCATCGCATACCTCGCCAACCACTCGGTCTGTTCACTTCATTTCTTATGCGAACATTCTTTTTCAAGATTCAATCGTACGGGTTTAAACCATTAAGTATCGCTGGATTTGGTGCGGTGAGTGAACTCTTGATATGGCAGCAGAAAGTAGGGTTCACGCTGTGGCTTATAAGCCAGGCATGGTTCCCCACTAAGCAAGGTTCAGTGCTTTGGGTTGTTGCTTTTTCATGCATAGATTGAAGCTTGCTTACTTGATTGCCGTGTGCGGGGAGCATGCAAAACACGTCCCTTTCGGTATCTCCCCTCTGGAGAGTTATAAGGATGGAGGTGAGCACCAAACGGAGACGGAGAGCAGAGTACACACACAACGCCCAAATTTGCAGTTGCAAGGCTCTTGAGGAATGCTTTAGTTTGGCAGGCCCTGCAAAGCCCAAATACTTGCAAACATACACTGAGTACCATATGGCTCTGCTCAAATTCCTAGCTGTGTGTGGTCCTCATATTAGTTGTCCATTCGTAAGAAGCACACTCACACAAACACACGCGGAGGCTGGGGGAGTAGAATGCGTTTTGGTAGGTTGCCACCATAGCTACACACACACTGCGTATTGCATGTGCTTGTAGCTATTGTGCTTGAGCAGAGGGGGAAAGCTTTCCTGGAAAGGGTAATGGACATGCTGAGTGTGGAGGCAAGCACGCTAAGCACGCTGTGTGCTCTTAGGCGTACACACCTAACACTCATAGGCGTATACACCTAAAACAGTGTGCTCATAGGCGTATACACCCAAAACTCATAGGCGTACACCTAAACAGTGTGCTCATAGGCGTATACACCTAAGACAGTGTGCTTATAGGCGTGTACACCTAAACAGTGTGCTCATAGGCGTATACACCTAAAAGCGTGCATGCACACACAATGCAAACCCCATGAGCATCCTACACACATGTGCACACACACGCACACACACACGCGCACACACACACAAACAAACACACACACAAACATACACACATGCACACACACACACACACACAAACACACACACGCACAGCACCGAGATTGCACACCTCTGGGAAGTGCCGTGTCACATTTCCTGCAAGCACGTCTGCTCCGTTGGGGTACTCGTACAGCTTGCTGTTGGTGCCCCAGTCAGCCACAACACGAGAGCCTAGAAGGGGGGGCGTGTGCGTTGTATGTGTGCGTTGTATGTGTGTGTTGTGTGTGGTGTGCGTGTTATGTGTGAATGTTGCTGTTGGTGCCCCAGTCAGCCACAACACGAGAGCCTAGAAGGGGGGGCGTGTGCGTGTTATGTGTGTGTTGTGTGTGGTGTGCGTGTTATGTGTGAATGTTGCTGTTGGTGCCCCAGTCAGCCACAACACGAGAGCCTAGAAGGGGGGGCGTGTGCGTTATATGTGTGTGTGTTGTGAGTGTTGTGTGTGGTGTGCGTGTTACGCATAGTTTTTAGCTGAACCTAATTCAGGTTTTATAATACAACCTAATCCAGTCAGTCACCACACGAGAGCTTAGAAGAGGTGCCTGTGTTGTGTGCATGCTGTATGTGTGTTCAACTTGCACAAGCACACACACATCAAGTGCCTGCAGCAGTGCCATTCTCACCGTGCACACCGTACTCTGTGAACGCTCCCTTCACTTGGCTGTAGCTGAAGCCGTTGCCGTTCTGGCTACGCTGCTGCCGCCACCCAAGGATGCCTGCTGCCATGCCTGTGCAGACACAAGGGGGACAGTGAAAGTGTATGAGTGTGTTTACGAGTGTGTGTGTGTGTGTGTGTGTGTGTGCAGTCCCTATGCGCTGCTGCTGCCACCCAAGGATGCCTGCTGCCATGCTTGTGCAGACACAAGGGGGACAGTGTGTGTGTGTGTGTGTGCAGTCCCCTATTGTTAAGAAAGCGCTGCTGCTTCCACCCAGGGATGCCTGCTGCCATGCCTGTACAGACACAAGGGCGACAAAAGCAAATTTGCAAGCAGCGAGTGTGCATATGTGTGTGTTTGTGTGTGTGTGTATGTGTGAATGTGTGCGCACGCCTGTACGTTAACCCAAAGTATGCAGCTACCGCGCTGCATACACAAGGGCGCTGCAGGCATTGCATACACGAAGACGGAGAGCTACCTAAGCAACTATGCCTGCCTGAGCTACTGCACTTGCAGACACAATGGCTGGCGAAGCTGCTGCACTTGCAGACACGGGGGCTAAGCTACTGCACTTGCAGACACGATGGCTAGCGAAGCTGCTGCACTTGCAGACACGACGGCTAAGCTACTGCACTTGCAGACACGATGGCTAGCGAAGCTGCTGCACTTGCAGGCATGATGCCTGCACGGGGGCTGAGGCAGGCTACCTGTGAGTGCTCCGTCAGTGGAATAGAAGCCCAGGTCGGTGCCTGCGCAGATCCCTCCCGACATGAACAGGTCCAAAGCAGATTGGCTCACAAGGGCCATCACAGTCTGGGAGTGCTGGTAGCCTGTGTGTGTTGCATTGCGTGTGTGTGTTTGTGCGCTCGTGTGTGTGTGTGTAAGTGTGTGTGTGTGTGTGTGTGAGTGAGCCTGCGTACGTGTGTGTGAGTGTGCGTGTGTGTGTGTAAGGCCTCAACTATTTATAACAGCTCACCCATGGCAAGACCCATGCCGGCCTGTGAGATGGTAAAGAAGAAAGGCGGGCTCCATTTGCTGCAGCCGTCCTTTTCCTCGATGCCCAGCCTCTTAATAATGAAGCCATAACTGAGTGCATTTCAAACATTCATACATATGTGTGTATGTGTATGTGTGTGTGCGAGTATGTATGTGTGTATACGACGTATACTATATGTGCATGTATGGCAGCGTGTGCATGTAAATACAAGTGTCGTGCGTGTATTTACATATAAGCATTGTGTGTGTGTACATTTGTTTGTGTTTGTGTGTAGATGTGTGTGACTGCGTTTGTGCATATGGGGTTCATAAGTGCTGCAAGCATGAAATGTGATAACCACCTTGTGACTGCCGGTCAGAAGCAGTATTTGTTTTACAGAGCTGTACATTTGGCAACACTCACTCACCCATAGCCTCCAGTCAGTCCAAATCCACCTGCGAGTCAAGGAAGGGGAAGCAAAAAGGTGCGACTAAATACTAGGTGATGACGCATTACCGTGTGCACGCGCGCGCGCACACACACACACACACACACACCACACACAAACACACGCATACACACACACGCACACACACACGCACACGCACACGCGCGCACACACACACACACACACACGCACAAACGCGCACACACACACACACACACACACACACACACACACACACACACAAACACACACACACAAAAAAACACACACACACAAAAACACACACACACACACACAAACACACAAGCATACACTCGCACGCACGCACATGAACACACAGAGCACGAGCTCAAATTTGACCACGTACCCTTCTGTGCATTTGTGAAGCACAGGGCTTCACAGGTATTGAGGACCTCCTTTGGCAGTCTTGTGGGTTCTGGCCCTTCTGCTAGTTCCTCCAAGAGCTCAGCTGCCCAACAGGCCTGTGAGGCAGGTTGTCCAAGAGATTCTCTCAGGAGGAATTTTCAAGAAACTTGGAATCAGGAACCTTCACATTGTGCAGGTAACCTCAACACTTACCTGCTTGAATACATACGTGCGGCCCCGGGTGATCCGCATCACCTCGTCCCCGCGATTGTGTTTTTCGTCGTCTTGCAGGGTGGTGCTGAGCCGCCTGAACAGGTCATCATTGTGTCTGCAGGCAGGGAGGGAGAACAGAGATCACGATGGTCAAGGTGGACACGGCGACCATGTTTTTTCTTCTTTACCTGGTTGTCATTATTATTATTAATTCGGGTTTTATTTAGGTGGTCGTAGTACGACCACTGTAAATGTTTCCGTAGTACGACCACTGTAAATGTTTCCGGCGTTCCTTCTCGGCATGGGCTCTCACGGGGTTCGGGGTTCCTTCTCAGCATGGGCTCTCCTTGGGTTCCTTCTCGGCATGAGCTCTCACGGGGTTCCTTCTCAGCATGAGCTCTCACTCGATTTGGCTGTTATAGTTTTTAGAGAAAGGAAGATAGAAGACTCTCAGTTTCTCTAGCAATCCCTATATAGCTAGACACTTCGTGTCCTAGGTTCCAATTATCACAGTTTTCACACGTTCTATAGGGTTTTAGCAGCCTAGCAGTCGCACGTTTTGATTGATGGCTTTTTCTGTAAATCCTGTAAATCCTGTATGTGTTTCAATGTCCAGCCCGAGGAAAAAACGAGCGCACCGATTGAGGGGCACGCTTTTGTTTTCCCTCATTTGCCAAGCATTTCAGATCTGTGAGCTGAGGAAAGACTAAATCTTGATTGCCATAATTTGAGGACTTAAGTAGTAAGGCAGTTGAAGAAATCGAGAAAACACAAAAGCTGGTGATCTGGTACTGCTAGTACACCTCGCTAGGGTCCATTATATCTCAACAACTGCACGAATGCAACACAGTAGTCTTGCCCCCTGTAAGATCATGAATCAAGACTGAGGCGTCCAATCGCTGCCTGTTCGCTCCTTGATCAACTGATGCCGTGCTGCGCTTCTGCTGCTTGCACGATGATGGTGGATCCTTCAGGACAGGTTGCACAAGCGGCTGGAGCAACAGTGATGGCTCCAGAACTCGACATCTTGCTACCTGTTTTTGAGTGCATTGTGCCAGTGTGTGTGTGTGTTTGTGTGTGTGTGTGTTTGTGTGTGTGTGTGTGTGTGTTGGCATTTGCGCTTTTGAGTGCATTGTGCTCGCTGTGCTCTATCTTGGGTGGGCTTCCAAACATGGCATACTCTTGGATTTATTTTTGATGATGGCATACTCTTGAGAGGACATTGCACTTAAACCTATCTGACACTTGCTGCAGCTTACTAATAAAAAGGTCGGTTAGGCTGCCTACGCAAATTGTACAGCTCCACACACAGGCACTCCACCCGCAAATTGCACACCTACACACACAGGCACTCCACCCGCAAATTGCACACCTACACACACAATCACTCCACCCGCAAATTGCACACCTACACACACAGGCACTCCACCCGCAAACTTCACACCTACACACACAATCACTCCACCCGCAAACTGCACACCTACACACACAGGCACTCCACCCGCAAATTGCACACCTATACACACAATCACTCCACATACAAATTGCACAACTGCACGCACAATCACTCCACCCGCAAATTGCACACCTATACAAACAATCAATTCACCCGCAAATTGCACACCTACACACACAACCACTCCACATACAAATTGCACACCTACACACACAATCATTCCACCCGCAAATTGCACAGCCCCACACAAACCTGCACAAGCACACACACGCATACATTTCCCGTCAAAAACTTGCCATGATGCGATGCAAAGGGTGGCACAACGTCCCAGAGGCCTGTGCCTCAGGGCAAGACACTCCTCCAGCCACCAGATCACACCTGTAAAAAGATGTTGCCATGCATACGGTATGTATAGGGTTGGCCAGAACCATACATATGTACGTGTATACTGTACTGCGCTTGGTTGTTTTGCGAGTAATTAAATAATTATTGAGGCCCCTTGCAATAAGTCAAACCGAAAATAAATAAAGTTTTTTCAGACCTCGCAATACTTAGACTTTTTAATGCGGTAGTTTCTGGGTCTCCCCAATGGAACCCCATCGCCCTAAGGGGCAAGCATCACTATATGACCTAGGTTGCACCAAACGGAAGCGCACAG
>Ga0307942_1002108_pt1 | contig 16062 bp, 18 predicted proteins | sample OrgLakmetagen175_FD_201846 | JGI IMG/M metagenome (GOLD analysis project Ga0307942, IMG submission 201846) | Saline water microbial communities from Organic Lake, Antarctica - #175 | ecosystem: Environmental > Aquatic > Non-marine Saline and Alkaline > Saline | place: Antarctica: Organic Lake...
GTCCTCGTCCTTGTGCAGGGAGTAGTGGAGCAAATCACGATTAACAACATTTTTAAGATACATTACCAGAACAAAATGTCCTCGTCCTTGTGCAGGGAGTAGTGGAGCAAATCACGATTAACAACATTTTTAAGATACATTACCAGAACAAAATGTCCTCGTCCTTGTGCAGGGAGTAGTGGAGCAAATCACGATTAACAACATGCCCATTGGACGCAGCGTGGATGAGACCCTTCGTCTGCTGCAGGCAGTACAGTACGTCAAAGAGCACGGAGAAGTGTGAGTTGGAAGGAAGGGAGTGGCGTTTTGGGAGATAAATTGATTGACAAAGGACTGTGAGTTCTCTGGCTGAAAGTACTGGTTTGCATGAGGTTCTTTCTTCTTCTAGGGCCGGTATGGTGGATTCCTGAGGGCCCAACAAGAAGAAAGAAACGAATGGAATAGAATCACACCATTTAACATGCGCAGCATCTGAGCTCAAGTTCAGGTTTTAATTATAAAGGCTAATTCAAGGAGCGGATGGGAGCGATCTTATGGTTTCAGGGAGTTTTTGATCCATTTTGGCTCTATCACTATAGGTGCCCTGGAAAATGATGATGACTGCAAAGGAGTAATGAGTGGACACACACACACACACACCTACACACACACACACACATACAGACACACTTTTCCCTGCACAGGTGCCCAGCCAACTGGAAGCCTGGGATGCCATCCATGGTCCCTGATCAGGTATACCTAGGGTTGGCCAGAACCGTATATACACGTATGGTGATTCCCTGCCAAAAATACTGTATATACACCGTATATACCTATAAATGTATGGTTCTGGCCAACCCAAGGTATACCAGCTGTGTTCCTGCTAGCAACGCGACCTCAGATCCATGTGGCGTCCGTCATTTAAGAATTGGGCCACTGTAGGGATGGAAGTGTGCACCGTGTCCACTCGGACACTCGTCGCACTTGTGTGTACACTTGTGTGTACACTTGCGCAGACGCACACATCTTCGCACTTGTTCATCAATATCCACATCTTCACACCGCCACCTACGCACATGAATAACACACAGGAGAAATCGCAGGAGTACTTTGCCGCCAACGCTGCAGACACGGTAGGATCATCTGCTTTCCTTCTGTATCCTCTTAAAACAGCATCTACGCATTACCAAATGTCACATTTTTGTCAAGGTCCATTTTGAACTGGTTAAAGGTGACTGTTTGCTGCAGCAGCTTCCAGCGTGCCTTGTGACTCACAAGTTGTGAGTAAGCCAACTTCCGTCTTTTTACCTCTGACCTTGCAGGGCTCTGAGGCAATTGCATCCAAGCTACAGCCCATTACTTCCCGCAAGGAGTACGATGCTGCTGTCCAGAGCGGAGATGCAGTGGTTGTAGACTTCTATGCTCCATGGTAATCAGGAGTAAACCCAGCTTAATTGTGCCTTGGCTTGTTTCCTGGATCGCGCCTTGACAATAAGATTGTTAGACATTCCATGCTGATCAAAAGAAGCACGTGCTCTCTCACTGCTGATGTGAAACTGGTCGCTCTTGTTAAATTGGGCGGTGTAGAATGCAACACAACATCCTTCCCTAATCCATGCCGGTAGCGTTTATACGACCTGCGTCCTTGTTCTGTTGTTTTCATCGATTGTAAATGGTAAATGTGTGTGTGTATGCGTGTTTGATGAGCAGGTGCCAGAAGTGCAGGCAGCTGGGTCCGTTCCTGGACGAGCTTGTTGACAAGCATGGCAACGTGAAGTTCTTCAAACTTGATACCACCTCTGAGCCCTTGGAGCCATTGGTGGCAGAGCTTGGCGTCAAAAGCCTTCCCGCGTTCAAGTTCTACAAGGTATGAGCGTCTTAATTTCATCATCTACCAGCTTCTATACTTTTGCTATCTTGTCTAGTGTTTGGCACCAGAAGTGATGACACAGAGCGAAACTTCTTCTCACACAATTTTTTATCCTACAGAATGGCAAGGAGGTGGGCGAGACTGTGACCGGTTACAAGAAGCAACTCATTGCAGAGGCAGTACAAAAAATGGCTTAAGGAGAGGCAGGATGTACGTGTGTTGCTGCTCCTCTTTGACTACATGCAGCCAATAGCCTGGATTTGTATTATACGAGTACCCGCCGGTCGACACACAGGAATGTGTGGAGGCCCTTTTATGTAGTGTGTCATTCGATTTTGTTTGATGTAATAAAAGGATACGGTGATAAAAGATTAGGACTTGGCAATTGTTTCTAGCCATGAATGGCAACAGCTACAACCAAATATAAGAAAAGAAAAAGGATGCAGGTAGTGTAAACTTTGGAACATTAATGACATGGTTTAGGGAAGGGTGTGATTTTCTGTCCTGCATCCCCCGATGGATACAGAGCCATATATCATACCACCGGGGAAATAAAAGAAGAAGGATTTCAATAGGGACCAGGTGGTTGGGAGGTAGAGGCCTGCACACCACCAGGAGTATTTTTCAGATGATTGAGTTGATTTTCATTGCAGCCTGATGACACGTGAGCTTAGTTTCACGTGAGTGCCAGGGCATCATGTCTAAAGATTGGTAACTCTGAGGTTGTGGAGGAAGCTTCTTGTGTGGTTGCTGTTAATGGTACCTGTCGCTCCTAGTAGGATGTGTGGACGGTTTAAGGGCGCTAGACTGAAGGCCTTTTTTTGTAAACCTTAAGGGCGCTGGTAACAAGGAAAGGCGTTTTCAACCTTTGTTGTCCTTGTGCATTTCCTGCTTCTTGCTGGCAGCAGAAGGGTGAATACTGCCTTGTTGTACCTAATTGCACGCTGCTTGCGTCTGACTATGCTGTTGGCAGGCAAGCGCCCTCTCTGCCCCCTGTTGGATGCCTTCATACTATAATTCCAACTTTTTTAGAGGATGGCTTAGCCCACAGCGTGCTGTACTAGTTGCCGTCTAGCATCGGTAGGTGGGGCAGGTTGGTGGACCTTCTATGTAATTGTACTGAGTAGCACACATCTGGTTGTGTATCCAATCCGGGAAGTAGAGCAGGCCTTCTTTGCTTGTGGTAAAGGCAATACCTGCATCTGTCTAAATTGAGTTAACAACTACAACATCAATTGGTTAAACCGATCACCTTATTAGGGAACTGCCAAGTTGTTCGTGCAGCTCTTCACATGTAAATAGGGGGGAAAGGAAAAGGACTTGGACAATGCAAACAATACTAGAAAGATTAAACATCTAAATCCCTTAACCCTCCTGAAGACAATAAAACATTCTTCTTCCTTCTCAATAGCCACAACCCCCACCCATTAGCGCGACGCCACAGGCGAAGTGAAATGTATCCCACAAACAGTAGCAACCACAGTAACCAGGCAAAGTCAAATCCGAAGAGCGCGCTCATGAGAAACTCCCAAATACTTATGGTCACAGTCCATCCCTGCAGGAGAGGGAGGAACAGGGAAAGGGAAAATTGTGTGGCTAGAAGCAGGCGGCTTCGCCTTAGCATTAGTAATAGGCTTAAAAACACCTTCTCTGCTTGTTTGAGAGCCTCCTTTTAACTGTTTTGACCTTCCACGTAAAGCAAATGACCAAATAGAACACGTGCAGAACACTGACCTGCGTGTCATACATGCTCCCTTGGCAGAAGTGTGGACACAGCTGCAATGAATGAGGAGTGTTGAATATGAGCGAAGATGCTCTTTTGTTTTTGTTTGTCTATGAAACGCTAGTTTGTGTAGACTGGTGAACGCAATTGACAACCTGCATCTAAGAAGATTATAAACCGACACCTGTGCTGCAGTTGCTTACCTGAAGGAAAGCCGCGCCTCCCCAGCCAAGAAGCTCCCCAACGCGACTTTTAAACAAGAAACGAAACACAATCCCTGCCCCTAAACAAAGGACGAGCAAGCCTGCAGAAGGTAACATTGGACGGGTTTGAAATCAAATGGCAATACAAAAGGGATTGGATGTAGGATGGCTTTGATTATTCTGCATGCTTAAGAATTGAAAAGGGTTGTGCGCACCTACAGACAGGCGATCGTTGTATCCTTTGTGAAAGTAGGCGGTAGCTCTATGGCCTGCTTTTTGCAGGCGCTCGTTGAAGGCAACAAAAGCAGGACCTGCAGGTGATCACCATTGGATGTAAGAATAGGTTTTGATCATGTAGCTTCCCGGAATGATCTACATGGGGTTGTAAAATTGTTTTGGCCAAACCGATCATTGGTATGTGGATGGGTGTGCAGGATTACGGAAGGTACATATATGCTTGCTTGTGCATTCTTTTCGCTTGCGTGCGTGAATCACACAGTCAACTTGTGAGAGGTTGCCTTGTAAGCTCGTACATGCACTTTTCAAGGGTTTCTTGTACGAAAAACAGGACTTCTCAATGGGCTAGAGGGATGACACCAAGAGCACAATCAGTTTGAGGCAGATGGATTGCGATTGAGGAACAACCGAAACAAAGGCAATAAGAGGAGGATTAATGCCAACATGTGTTGTCTTACCTGTGCAGCTGGCAGCAAAGGCTTTTGCACACTTCTGCAAGCGGGGCACCGGAATGGTTGAAGGTCAGAACGGTTATTTGTGTTGAATGCAGGCCTTGGTAATTAGATGGGATTCACAGGGTGCCAAAACTAGGCAACGGCTCTGCGATGCTGTTTTGAGCTCACCGAGGTGCTTAGAACATCTGCAAACTGCTCTCGGTGAGAAAGTAAGCTCACCTCATCCAGAGAGCCACAACTGCACAAAAGGGTAGGATCACACACCCACCGCGTACGATGCATCAAACTTCCGCACGGACGGCAGCTTCATCGATTGTGAACGTTCCAGCTGCTCCTCACACTCCCCCTCAATGCGGCCACACACCGTGTTTGAAGCAGCCTCATTCTCTACCTGGCGGGTGTGCTTCTCCCTGGCGAGAACCTGAGGCAATTGTGCAAAATTGTGGGTGAGTGTTACAGCAGCTCACAGGACGAGAGGGGAGTCCCGCTCCAGCACCAACCGCTGCTTGCGCGTTGACCTGTATGGTGGAAATGCACACGACGTGGGCCTCTCTATGGCAGCGTCTGTAGGTGTGCACGTCCCTGGCTGTCGGAATGCAGGGGAATGTGCAACACATTTTTGGGAAGTCGTGTTTTAATGGCGTTAACAGCAACAAGAGACACCCAGCGGCTGCCTGCACAGCTCTGACTTACACACAAGTTATCATCACTGCGCATACAAATTCTCATCACTGCAAGAAAAGAAAGAAAAGAAGAACTACGCAGGCAGCAAAATACTCCCTGCATCAATAAGGAAAAGGAGAAATATTGGCCCGAAATGCCGTGAGTCTCCCCACCAAAGGAAAAAAGAAAACTAGTGGGGATCTGAAGGGTGGCTGGCAGCCCCCTGCTCGAGACCGAGACCTTGAGAGCAATTAGTTGCTCTGCATTGACTGCATGTACTAGTTCTTATCACTGCATGTACAAGTTCTTATCACTGCATGTACAAGTTGTTGTCACTGCGCATGTACAAGTTCTTACCACTGTGCATGTACAAGTTGTTGTCACTGCGCATGTACAAGTTCTTATCACTGCATGTACAAGTTCTTATCACTGCACATACCACCCGTTCATCTCCCCCTCCTCAGCCAGCATCAATTCCATACACGAATATAAAATAAACGATGCAGGTATTTTACAGGGCCTTTGCCAAAAAGAGGTTTAGAGTGTGAACAGCAGCTGCTTAGAATTCAGCGACGATATGCATCACTCACGCACCTTTAACAGCTCCTGCTCTAGAGCTGATCCAGGGCCTGCCATGGCCCCTAATTGAGAGCTTCGATATTTCTCAAGTGCATCAGATTTTGCAGTTTCACATGCTTCCTGCGCAACACGGGACACGAAATCATACGAAGAGCGTTCTTGTGTGCCTGCGTGCCATCAACCTGACTTGGTGGACAGTTCCGACCTGTCTCAAATCAGGCTGCCCGACATTGCATTCACACCCTAACGACTGTAGGATGCACAATCTGCACCCCCAATTTGCACTGCATGGCACGCTCCGGACCTCCAGCAAGTTTTCAGGCACCGGCAGTGTCAGCTTTTGCAGCTCCTCCACGTAGCTGCTCGTCACTCGGGACACCAGCTCCCGATTGAAGGCATCCAACATTGACGTCATGTTAGGGATCTCCTGTGCATTGAGTGCCTGGACAAGGCGCACCAGGACATCTGCCAGCTGAGAGCCTGTGCGGCATGCGGTGTACGATGTGGCATCAAGAAAGAAGGACGAAGGAAACACGAAGCAGGCAGGAAATACCATATCAGTCAAGGGAAGGGAGCCGCTTTGGCATGGGGTGACGGGTATAGCATATGATTACATCCTGGAGGGTGCTTGTGCAGGTTTGCTTAGGCTAGCTGGTGAGAGGGGTGTCGGGAAGTATATTGCTGTGCAAATCATGGGGAAAAGATTGGAGAGCACTACCTGTCACAGGGGCCCCCCCAATCAATTTGGGCCGTGCCATGCCCATAACGATGTCCTTCAGGCCTTGCCTCTGTTGGACGTAAACCGGTGACAGCTCGGAGTCCGGGAGGGAGCATAAGCGTGTGCGATCTACAATCAGGGGGTTCAGGGTAGGATCAGGGCCCAAAGAAGTGGAACATATTGGTGTTAGCAGTGTTAGCAGTGCAATCTACAATCAGGGGGTTCAGGCTAGAATTAGGCTAGGATCAAAGCCCGAAGAAGTGGAACAAATCAGTGTTTTGTGCTATCAGTGTTATCAGTGTTATCACTTATCATACCTACATTCTGACAAAGCACCTGCTGGCGTGAGTCTGTTGCAACGGGCACGCACGACTTGCATCCCTACTGACACTGCGGCTGAAGAAGCGCCACAACAAGGCGCTGGACGCCTCAGAACATGTGTGATACAAGGATCCAACATACTACACCTCCCCCACCTCTTCTGCTGCCGCAGGTCCAGCTAAAGTTACACGCTCAACACGTACCTAAACTTGGTAAGGCATACTTCAGGATTCAGGTTACATTTGTTGTAGCAGAATCCACGCACCTAAATGAGGCTGGACGAGTGAGTAGCCTGAGGAGATGGGCGCTAAGGATGCCAGAGACAAACGGATATCGTTTAGCTGCAAGTAATTGTAATTGTACGAGTGAGACGAGGCAGGCACGCAGGCAATCCATGTACGGTGTCCACATCTGCGCGTAGAGCACACACATTTATGCAGCAGTGCAAAGGCAGGCTTGCATGCAATCCATGTACGGTGTCCACATCTGCGCGTAGAGCACACACATTTACGCAGCAGTGCAAAGGCAGGCTTGCATGCAGTGTGCACACACATACAGCAAAACAGCACGTGTAATCCAATTCCATTCCCAAGTGTATACACCATACATACTGCAACTCACCACTTAAAGCATGCACAAAGGCCTTGCAAGCTCCCCGAGACCAATTACCAGCCTGCTTTCTGGCCACAAATCTGACACTAGGCACAGTAAGGCTGTATTTGATGGCCACAACTATGCTACAGGGCTCAAGCTGTTTCTGGCCACAAATTAGACACTAGGCACAGTAAGGCTGTATTTGATGGCCACAGGCTGTATTTGATGGCCACAAATCTGACACTAGGCACAGTAAGGCTGCATTTGATGGCCACAAATCTGACACTAGGCACAGTAAGGCTGTATTTGATGGCCGCAAATCTGACACAAGGCACAGTAAGGCTGTATTCGATGGCCACAACTATGATACAGGGCTCAAGCTGTTTCTGGCCACAACTCTGACACTAGGCACAGTAAGGCTGCAATTGATGGCCACAAATCTGACACGAGGCACAGTAAGGCTGTATTTGATGGCCACAACTATGCTACAGGGCTCAAGCTGTTTCTGGCCACAACTCTGACACAAGGCTCAAGCTGCTCCTAACCAGACAATTGAAACAGGGCTCACAACTCACAGATCTGAAACAGGGCTCAAGCCGTACTTACCTGTTCGACCTCTGGGTCGCCACGTGGGTTAGACACAGGGGCAAGGGCCTGCCGCACAACCTCACTCGCGTTTGCTCCCATGAGAAAGTCCCTCTGTGTTTGCAGACCACGCAAGAGGCAGTGTGGTGTGAGCCACACAGTGCCATGTGATCATTTGGTCTGTTATCGCAGACCACACAAGAGGCGGTGTAGTAAGAGCCACACACACACACACACACACTGCCACGTCATCATATGGCGCCAAACATTAGCACGCAGTGATCCGGGGGTTGGTTGTTGATGAAATCATGACAAGGACAGTGTAGTAAGAGCCACACACACACACTGCCACGTCATCATATGGCGCCAAACATTAGCACGCAGTGATCCGGGGGTTGGTTGTTGATGAAATCATGATAAGGACAGTGTAGTAAGAGCCACACACACACACTGCCACGTCATCATATGGCGCCAAACATTAGCACGCAGTGATCCGGGGGTTGGTTGTTGGTGAATTCATGATAAGAAGTAGGCAGCTCTGGCAGCTCCTGCTCAACCTTACGCTTTGCAACTATATACAGAACTTGGCTATGGATCAATTATTAAATTGAAGCCCAGATGAGCAGAAAACATATGTCATATATGAGATCAGAGATCACCCACTTTTGAGGTATTTTAACCTACTTTTAATAGATTATAGCATGTAGTCGTCGAGGGGTTGATCTTAGAACTAAGTGCCCTGCCGATGAATAAACAATTAGGTCGTATCGCACCTGTATAACCCACAGCATGGAACCCGGCTGAAAAGTGCCCGTACTGCCTCCCCCCCCCCCCTGATAACTCCCCCTCTCTTGCTGCGTTGCAACCCCTGGAGCAGTTGCGCCCCCTATGCTTGTCTGATGGCCTCTTTGCACCATTTCTGTACCGCTTTCTGTCTCCCTGCCCCCATGCGATTCTAATCCACGGCTTCTCTCACCATCTCGTTTGTACAGCCCCTGTGTGTGGCAGCCATAGCGCACGTGATCATTGCAGCTCAAAGTGCACATGCGCGTTGCAGGTTAAAATAGAAAGACAAGGGGAGTGTCCAGGTAAAGAGCTGTAGCATATTCTAACGAGTGCACGATAAGGCGCCAGAAATGATGCACAGAGAAGAGGAAAATCCTAACGCACAGAGAAGAGGAAGATTCTAACGAGTGCATAAGGCGCCAGAAATGATGCACAGAGAAGAGGAAAATCCTAACGCGCAGAGAAGAGGAAGATTCTAACGAGTGCATAAGGCGCCAGATAAGGCGCCAGAAATGATGCACAGAGAAGAGGAAGATCCTAACGCACAGAGAAGAGGAAGATTCTAACGAGTGCATAAGGCGCCAGATAAGGCGCCAGAAATGATGCACAGAGAAGAGGAAGATCCTAACGCACAGAGAAGAGGAAGATTCTAACGAGTGCATAAGGCACCAGATAAGGCGCCAGAAATGATGCACAGAGAAGAGGAAGATGCAAGTACGAATGCAGTGCAAACTACGTTCATTCACCCAGTCACAGAACAGATGAAAGCAAAAGTTCTGTTCCAAAAATAGCACCTTCACGGACTGCACAATCAAGCACTTCCTACCTGCGCTAGCTGCACTGCGAAGGAGAGCTTGGCAATGTCCGACTCTCGAATCGCCTCTGCAAAGGTGAAGTGTCATTTTGGGGCAGGGTTTGGTAAATAGCACATCCGCTACACTTCGACGTGCAGTGCTGTGCGGTTCATATCAAGCTGGTGTGCGCACAACAGCCAATTACCCAACAACAATGTACAAAAATTGTTTTTAAGGCGCCAATTCGTAAATGACTGCCCTTATACACAAGCAACATCAGTCGACTAAACGCATGCAGACACACACACCACAAGTCACACCTCAACAGCGTCCGCACATGCACGCGCTACTCAACGAATGTGCGCACACTCATGTTCACGCACGTGTGAAAACAAAGATGTGTTAACAAAAATACGAAACCTGGAAGGTTGTAAACGAGGAGTGATGACAATAGGGCTGATGCAGCAAAGACCCTGTCATCATACGCTGTGCTCCGTCCCGTGGATTCAAAGCCCTCCGTGTCAATGAGCAGCAAGCTGAGAGCAGAGTGTGTGTGTGTGTGTGTACAGCTGTGTGCAGAGTGTGCGTGTGTGTGTGAGTACAGCTGAGAGCAGAGGTGTGTTTGCTCTGCACCCGTGTGTCTTTGAGCCGAAATGGGCTCGTATCTCTCATTCCTGACCGCGTTTAAATGGAAGGAGGTAGAAGGAGGTAGAAATAAACTGATGTACATCTGAAAGCCGCCCACCAAAGCAAGCAAGTACACACGGTAACACACATACACACACACTAACACTAACAACGACATGAGCACAAGCAGCATGAGTTGTGTGTGTGTGTGTCAGTAGGCCGGACAAGGGGCAGGTTTGGGTTGGAGCTGCAATGGGTTGCTTTGTCGTGGTGTAGGTCGCGAGGCATGATAAACAACTTATTACATCAGATATCCTTGAAAGCTTTAGAGCAGTCAACATGTAGTTTCCTTATATTCATCAACACCTAAGTTCTTTTTAGTGCCGAGAGCAGTGACAGATGCGGTTGCTTTCCCATACAGCCTCAAAAAAAATTTTGGCCAGTCATTCATGCCTCTCTTTGTCGTGGGCATCAAGGTAGACTCTGCCATCGGCGAACCACACGTCAACAGTTTGCATATCTTAGAAACTTTTGCGGGGTGATGTTCGTATGTTTTAAAGATGGAGGGGAATGTGCGCAAAGCAATGCAGAGGGGATAGTGGTCATCTTTTTATCCAGAAAGGGAGAAGCATATAGGTGGCTGTCTGCTCAAAATAAAAAACTCTCATCAAAGTTCATTTATTTAGACTGTGGCCAAGCAGTAGCAGTCATATTATTGCTCCACGAACTGGGCAGTGGTGTCGCATTTAACTCAAGCTCTGTTAAATTTCTTGCGCACACATGGCAGGGGGATATCCCCTATCCCCCCCAAAGCATGTTCCACAATGCTAGGACAGGCACCTACAAGACCTCCCTGCTACCTTTTCCTTCAAATAAACTCGAGAAGCATAGACTAGGATGGTCACCGGTGTGACAATAAGACAGACATGATCTCAAACATCAGTCCTCTTATGACCACAGTGACCTCCCTCTGATGACAGCCCCTCAATTACACGATTGTTAGCTTTTAGGAAAAAAAGCGGCTTAAGGAAGGAAAGCGGCCTTCTATATATGACTTTAAGGGTCTGTGAATGAGATTGATACAGCTCTTTGCCTCGCGCTATTACACGAGCTCACAAGGACTGCTACTGGATCATATAATACGGTAATGCTAATCACGATAATAAGGTGATGCTACTCAAGCTCACAAGGACTGCTGCTGGATCACCGAAAGCGAAAAAGAAAAGGTATTGAACGGACAGCGATTTGAGGACTTCAACCTAGCAGGGTTTTCCTGCAACCTGGGCCTGACCTGAAGGGCGTGCCGTCCGGAAGTGTCCTCTTTAGCGGCTGCCCCCAGATCCAGATACCCTTCGTTTGTGTGGCACGCGTGTGCCCTACCCCAAAGCCCAAATCTGTGTGGTTTAACGTGGTTTAACACGAACGATGACGTGCACAGATGAGGGAGGTTGTAGAAGGCCAGATAATAAAAGAACTGCGTCATCCTTGTGACTGTGGGTGCAAACACTGTCACATCCACGGCGTGCGTGCAAGTGCGTGTGCGTGTGCATGTGCGTGTGCGTGTGCGTGTGCATGTGCGTGTGCATGTGCGTGTGCATGTGCGTGTGCGTGTAGAATGCTGATGTTGCTGACGAATGTGTTGTGTCTGCAGAACTTCAGGGCTTGCAGGTACAATCACACTTACCGCACGATACTGATAAAAGTTGGTTGAGCAGGAAAGATTTGCCACTGCGATAGGGGCCTGAACGCAATCAAGTGAGTGCTTACATGTTTAGTGTATCATGTATGGTGTGTACATAGTAAAATGGGTGGATGCACGGTGCTGCGCGTGTGCTTGTTTAACACAAACCTATGACAACAACCGGTGCAACCAAATCCAACGAGCGAAGGAACTCAAGTCCCTCAGGGGCTACAGACAGCTGATTGTCGGCTTTATTGGGGATGGGAAGGAGCAAAGGAATCCTGGAAAGGGACGTGTGCATGGGAGTGTGTAGGTGTGTGTACTGTGTGCGTGCGTGTACACACACATGTGTGTGTGTGTGTGTGTGTGTGCGCGCGTTTGTGTGTTGTGTATTTGTGCGCGTGCGTGTGTGTGTATGTGTGTGTGAGTGTGTGTTTGTGTGTTGTGTGTGAGTGTGAGTGTGAGAATGTGAGTGTGTGTGTGTGATGTGTGCATGTATTTGCGTGTGTGTGTGTTGTGTGTATGTGCGAGTGTGTTTTTGGGTACGTGTACTGTGTGAGGGTACGTGTGCGTATGTGTTTGCGTATGAGTAGATGAACTTTACTTACGGTTTAGCTTCATACAGGGGCTGCGAAGACGCAAGGACACAAATTTGAGTCACCCAAAACAAGATCATGTCCTATTAAATTCAAGTAAGAGGAAGGCAGACTGCAAATGGTTATGACAAACCTTTTGTAGGATTCATACTGTTGATTTGAGCCATGCTTAACCAGGCCTTGAGGTCCAGCAACCCTGTAACTTCTGCTGTACTTGCCTGTTTCCAATGGAGGAGAGCATCGTCTTCGTCGATGCCTCCTGGTTTGTTTGGCCTGGACATCCACCGGCCACAGTGCTTCATTGACAGAGCTGATGCAGCCCAGCACAGGTATACGACACGCACGCCTTTGTTGCCTGACGGGTTGTTTCATCAAGCTGTGTGCATGTGAGTGCGTGCAAACGTGAGTGCACACATCCAGCTTTCCGGTTCGGCTGTTCCATCACTGTGTCAGGCCTTGTGCACACGCACAGTCTGAGCTCAACGTTCCACAGCTGTCAGCTCTCTCTGTCGCTCTTTGCAGGTGCCGAGGGTTGTTGGCACAGATCCTCGCTGCTCCTGGCGACGCCAGCGTAATTCAACTGATGGATGACATGTCAGATGAGGTGCCGATGCAGACCCGCATTCATGCGCACACACATACACACACACACTTACAGTCACACAGATACACACACACCACACATACACACATTCACACACGCACACCAATACACACGCACATTGAAACACACACCGAAACACATGCACGCACGCACACAGTGTCATTAACAAAGTGCACATTCGTGCGCAACTCATCTTCCTTCTGACAGACAACAAGGCAACGCAGCATAAACGCGTCACGTGCATCACTAGACAAAATAATGCTGCTCTCCGGGTAAATGCTTCCACAACAAGTTGCTGCTGCTTGCACAACCAACAACAACAATAACATTTGTCCCTTGCTCTCTTAACTTGTAGCTCTGAAACAAAGCTTGCCGCCAAATATGCGCTTCACTTCCAGTTGTGCCGTACCTACGATGCTGCGGAAGCCTGCCGCAACATTCATGAGTGCAGGGAGTGGAAGCAGGCAGCCACAAGGGCATGCATCAATTTGGGAGGTGAGCACTGTTGACAGAGAGTGGTCAGTAGGTCTAGGGACCCCTAGGGATGCTACAGCGCTTGCTAGCACCCTCTGCTCCTTTTTTATCCAGTGGCGTAGGGTTGCTTGAATTCGTCTTTGATTTAAGCATGCGTGCACGCCCACACCCATACACACACGTACACACAAACACACACACACACACGCGCACACACACTCACGCGCACACATACACACCTACACAGGCTTTATCGCTGAAGTAAACAACCACACGGGCCTATACTCCAGCCTTTCCGCCGCCATGAGCAACTACTACGCAGCCTCAAGTGCCACGATGGCTGCTGACCTGAGTGGGGCCAGCAGCAGTGGCAGCAGCAGTGGGAGCAGTAATGGGAGAGAGAGTGGTAGGACAGCTAGCGGAGCTGGCACTGGCTGTAGTGGGAGAGAGGAAGCAGAGGGGGTGTACCCACGTTCCACTGCAGCCACTGGCAGTGCTAGCACAGCCGGGCACGCGCAGCTACTGACGGCCAAGCAGCTCCAGGCTTTTTGCCCTGAAACTGTCATGGTGGGTTTGTATGAGTGTGTCCTTCTGTCTTGTCTGTTTTGAAGGTGAATGGGTGTAGTCCACTCTAAAACTGCAACCTCTGTAATCGGCAGGGACATGAGAAAAGGAGACACCAATGCATCACCCAATCCATACATTTGCTAGATTTGTGCACTCCTCGAGAAATGCAGCTGCAAAGAGGTCCTCAGAGGTCCTCAGTGCCGTCTGTCTAGCTGATGCAGCATTCAAATTGCAGCAGGCGCTCCTTTCTAAACGTCATGCTTGGCGCAGACACACACACACACACACACACGCACACACATATACACACACGCACAACATACACACACGCGCGCACGCATGTAGGTGGGCTCTAAATTAAAACTGGACATGGAAAAGGCTGGCATCCACCTCCCGCCTGAGCGTCAAGCACGCATGCAGGAGCTCATGAACGCAAGCAACCACTACGCAGCCAAATTCAATGCAGCCTTGGTGAGTGTGTGTTTGCTTGTGTATGCGTTTGTTATGTGCGTGTGAGTGAGTGAGTATGTGTATGTGCGTGTGCATGTGCATGTGTGTGCGTGTATGTGCGTGTGTGTATGTGAGAGAGAGAGTGTGTATGTGCGCATGTGCACACTGAGAACGCCAATCATTTCTAGATTGATCCAAGTCCAAGTCCACTCGCGGTAATTTCGTCCATCCAGTTTGTCTGGATCCACACTATTTGGAGGGCGTGCTGCTGACTGCACTCCTTCAGGCCACGCTTGTTCCTTCAGGCCACGCTTGTTCCTTCAGGCCACGCTTGTTCCTTCAGGCCACGCTTGTTGCACTCCTTCAGGCCACGCTTGTTGCACTCCTTCAGGCCATGCTTGTTCCTTCAGGCCACGCTTGTTCCTTCAGGCCACGCTCGTTCCTTCAGGCCACGCTTGTTGCACTCCTTCAGGCCACGCTTGTTCCTTCAGGCCACGCTTGTTGCACTCCTTCAGGCCATGCTTGTTCCTTCAGGCCACGCTTGTTCCTTCAGGCCACGCTTGTTCCTTCAGGCCACGCTTGTTGCACTCCTTCAGGCCACGCAGCAAATCGGCCGCACTTCATTTGCAACACTTGCACTTATGTTTGTGTGCTCTGCCTGCAGGTCGACTCCAAGCACCTTGGCACTGTGCGCATCCCACGCTCAGGTAAGGTAAGAAATGCAGGGTTGCGTCGGCCGGCGATGAGGAAGGTAGCTGAGCAACCTGCCCCTTACTGACCAGTACCTAGCCAGTAAGAATGGAGCAAGAGCATGCTCTAGATCTCACTCAACAGAGCACTTTCATTGTTCCACTTTCGTACACTTCGTGCACTTGTGCTTCCTAAACTGGCACAGGGCGGGCTGGACGAAGGCAACAGCAGCAGAGGGGCTTGGGCCAGGCTGCGTGGCTTCTCTGGAGTTAGCAGCAGCGACGGTCAAGGATCGTCAAGACTCTTGGTTCTCGATGGAAGCAACGTCAGCACGGTGCTGGCGCATGAGCCTGATGCATCTGTGAGGCAGACGGTGGGTGCACTCTAGCCAGGGAAGATACACAGATCGGCGTTGGGAGAATGAAAAGGTGCTGGCGCATGAGCCTGATGCATCTGTGAAGCAGACGGTGGGTGCACTCAAGCCAGGGAAGATACACAGATCGGCGTACGGGAGAATGAAAAGGTGCTGGTGCTTGAGCCTGATGCGTCTGTGAAGCAGACGGTGGGTGCACTCTAGCCAGGGAAGATACACAGATCAGCGTACGGGAGAATGAAAAGGTGCTGGCGCATGAGCCTGATGCATCTGTGAGGCAGACGGTGGGTGCACTCTAGCCAGGGAAAATACACAGATTGGCGTACGGGAGAATGAAAAGGTGCTGGTGCTCGAGCCTGATGTGTCTGTGAAGCAGATGGTGGGTGCACTCAAGCCAGGGAAGATACACAGATCGGCGTACGGGAGAATGAAAAGGTGCTGGTGCTCGAGCCTGATGTGTCTGTGAAGCAGACGGTGGGTGCACTCAAGCCAG
>Ga0307942_1002109_pt1 | contig 16056 bp, 15 predicted proteins | sample OrgLakmetagen175_FD_201846 | JGI IMG/M metagenome (GOLD analysis project Ga0307942, IMG submission 201846) | Saline water microbial communities from Organic Lake, Antarctica - #175 | ecosystem: Environmental > Aquatic > Non-marine Saline and Alkaline > Saline | place: Antarctica: Organic Lake...
TGCTCTCAACTGCAGTAGGCTTTTCTCAGGACCATCCCTGCGGGTCTCTTTCAACTTGGCCTCGTGGGGGGCTTAAATGTCCCGGCCTTGGGCTCACATGTGTGGGCCACCCCTTGGGACATTTAGCATTTCTTGGTTGGTGTGGCTCTCTCGTCTTGGGGTCTTTGCGGGCTTGTGGGGTTCAGTCTAGCCGTTAGCAGCCGCCTCTTTAGGATCTTCGGTCGTGCTAGGCTCCTGCTGGTCGTTGCTCTGATTTTGCCGTAGGCGTGTGGTGTCTTTGCTAGTTAGGTTGCCTGATGTCCAGAGGTACTCTAGCCTGCCTTCTCTCTGACTCCAACCAATAGGGTTAGGCCTTTTTCTGTCTGTTCTTCAGACACACTCTTAGCTTGTGCTCTTGCGAGCGTGGGCCAATTTCTCAGACTGTGGTTTTTCAAGGAGGGTTTTTCTGTTTAGGTAGGAGTTTTCCTTTTCCCAGTCTTATAGGGTTTTTTTCCTTCATTCTGTCAGGCCCTTGCTGAGGACCGTGTAACAACCCCCACCAAAAAAAAAAAAATAAACGGAAAAGTAATTGCATGTTGTATTGCAATGTCAGTCAAGCACGATGCTGTTGGTGAACAATGCTGTTGATGGTTCCTTGGCTTTGCAGCTACTGAAAACAATAGCTATCCATCTTGCTTATTTCTCAATTTCAGTGTGGCAAGGGATATAGCCGACATCTTTAAAAGCTTTGCACAGGGATATAGCCGACATCTTTAAAAGCTTTGCACCTCTGAATTTGATCAGCATGCTTTCACGCTATTTTACTTTGCAGGAAGCCAGCAGAGAGAGGACCATTGTCACCCAAAAAAACCACCCCTTGAGACCCAATGACAACAAGGAAATTGCAGTACCAGGCACACACAAAAAAAGTCTACTCACGATGCTAAAGGAACTTTATAACTGATCAACTGAATCTTGGCATACCCTCATGCGGCATTGATCATGACCCACGGATATACTAAATGTTTCAAACTTCACACAGAAGACAGATCCCATAAGACAGAAAAGCTTCCTTTGCAAATGTTTTGGACTTCTTCGTCAAGTTGAAAACCCAAGATGAAAAAATACGCAATAGAAAGGCCCAGGTAGGGACATGTACCGTGGCAAGGCAAAACGCACACACAGCCTTTGTAAAATTTATGCATTCAAGTCTGATACGTATGAGACCCCTCCTGGTGCTGTTTTAATAATTTGAAAATAGAGACAAATCCGGCTCCTTTCATACAGAAGCGTCAGATAACAACAGCACTAATGGTAGTATTCATCGAATTTATGAAGTTCTAGCCCAGTTCAAGGCTTGGATGCTTCATTGGTCAATCCATTTTCACACACAAAAAAGTTTTGACGGCACACTGATCTTGACCTGATGTGCAGGCTGATAACTCCCCGACTCGTGACCCTACATACTTCACCCTCCAGGCCGGTATCAGACCCAAACATCACAACCTTAATTGCCAGCGGGCAAAGGGAGGCACCTGCTAATTTACGTCAATCACTCTGATGCCATATTGCTTGGCTACACACAAGTTGGTCGCTAAGGCCTTTCTCAATCAAAGCACCTTGCTTGTTTAGCATGTCTGAGCCTTAGTTTAAATGACTAGAAGAAGTTGCCCTTGATTTCTATCTTCCATCTTCTTTTTCATTCACTAGGAGAAAAGCCTTTCATTGCCTGTTGAGCAAGCGCAACACTTGTCTTATTCTCTCTAATTGTTGCTTTTTGTTTGCTGCTCTTTGCATTTATGACTTATTTATGAATTGCGCCTTGATACTTGATACCCTATCCCATTAATGGCGATGTGAATCAACAATATGACACACATTCATAGAACATAATGCTGCTGCTACAAACAAAAAATAAAGAGTACAGATACAAAAAATGATTTTTAGAACAACAAAGTCAGCATGTGGCCAGACAATAGATTGCCAGACATATTTCCGAAATATGGTTTTGGTATATACCCCCAAAACAGCTGAAACCAGGATTGTACCAAGGTGGCTCTTTCCACCCCACTTCTCAGACAAAAACAGTTTACCTTTAGGTAAGGTAAGGTAAGGTTACATCACTATATATGCCTCAAAGGGCATCTCAGCGGAGGTTTGGAAAAAGCCTGAAACTACACCTGGGTAAACAAAAGAAACAGAGTATGAAACAGAGAAGTGTATATAGAGAAGTGTGTATAGAGAAAGAGAACGTTTGTTTTGAAGAAGCGCGAAGAGAAAGCATCAAGGAGAACGAGAACAAAGCTGTCGATATGTCTCAGGATGTGTGTGTAAAGAAGCCTCAGTCAGAAACAGGAAACAAGAGGCTGAGAGAGCCTCACAAAACCAGGAGTGCCAAGAGAACAAGTGCAGCGGAGCAGAAGAGAGAACAAAGGACGCACGCAAACCCCCAAAAACAGCTCCTCTCTCTCCTCTCTAGCTGCCCACCCCACCAGCTCACCCAGCTACAGCAGACCAGTCCGATGCTGTCCTCCACAACTTGCCAATTGAAACCGTGAGCCAGGCATGCCTGGCCGCAAAGGGAGCCGGTGCCTAACTCGCCAGGAGCAGGTCGCAAGCTACAGACAGCCAGGCTCTGGTTATGACTGCTGCCACGGCTACCACGCTGAGGGCTGCCGTGTTGCTCCGCCGTAGTTTACCTTTAGCCTGCACTGGTTGCCCCCATCTTTGCAAAAATGTCACGCCCAATCAGTGGCAGAGACAAATCGTGTGACAGAGCAGTTAGCTGGTTGGTTGACAGTTAAAAGTTTATGTTTGTTTAATAAGCTGGATGTGCCAGTCTTATTGATAATAGTTGGGTGCCTTCGGACCAAGAAAGGCCTCCGAGTAGCAGGGGGCGATTGAGGGAGACTGGGAGCACCTCAGCAGCACCACCAGCTATCAGCAAATCCCCACAGCACCGACCTAGAGGTCTGGGCATTCAACGTGACATCTATCTCATTGAGAACAAGTATTGTAATCAAGTATTGTGAGTTCCGCTAGGAAAACATATCAGGGACGAGGTTCATTTGACATGCAACCTATTGACCCACAAAACAATATCAAGGGTACAGGCAACTGTGAACTATGGAACAGACAGGTCGATCTTATTACCACCTCCTGTACAAGAGACAACACATGACAGTGAAACACACCTAGCCAACCGCCACAAGCAGAGGACTGGCTAACAAACGTCGCACTTCCCAAGTGCCAGATCCTCCCAGAGGTGACATGTGTGTACGGCATAGCTGGAAAATGCTCCGGCACCATCACCCCTCTGTACCTCAGTATTTTACAGGATGCGTACAACTCTGCTCGTCATCAAATTATACAGATTTACAGATTTACGGATTAAACCATCAGTCAAAAAGGGCTGCGTATGGAAATTCATCCTGATATAGCACTAAGAACAAAAATAGAGTAGGGTTTGCACAGCCCAAGTCCACGCAAATATTTAGGGGCACATGGCAGTTGAAATCTGACGTAGACAAAAAGTGTGCAGAGTCTAAAAGTGTAATTTAAGCACAAGGAGGTGTAGTAGAAGACCAACCTCTTGCTTACAAGCGCCCCGGTTCAGCTAAGGGAAGATGGGAACATAAGTGCTTACTACAAGCACCCCAGCACCGCCCAGCAAAGCGCAGACAGACAGTGTGACAAGTACTCTCTAAAGACATTGTAAGCGCCCCAGCACTGCCCAAGACACGAATTCCTGGCCCCTGGAGCCCTCACAGTATCCCCTCAAATGTCATCAAGGCATTCATGCCCTGCTGAATCCCCCTGTCCAAGATCTCGCAACAGAAATCCAAGGACTACTTCATCGACTCCCACAACTTTCAATGACAGGCAACAATACCAAGGCTGAATGCTCACTTTATCGGTTTCTGCCCACCCATTACATGACAGCCTTTCGCATCCATGCCCTGGTCACAAAAGAAAGAATGGCCTCACATCTGGAATTTAGCCCAGAGCTTCAAGAGTTATGGACAGCCCACCCAAGAGGCAGAGTATTTGGTTCCAGGACAGACGCTTTTTTGTTTTGTTCATCGGATTCTCCATCTGCCACCCGATGTATGACGATAAACACATGCTCAAAGTAGTTCGACATGCAGCCACACCTGCCTTTAATAACCAAGAGGCAACCGCTATCTTCCTACTGCTTTTTAACTGGATGGAAAACAGCACCAATGCTTTTCACATAACCTGCACTGACAACAAGGATGTTTGCACTATACTTGGAAACATCCAAAAGACAAAAGTGCGCTACATGCCACTCCTCTACCAGCAAAGCAAAGCACCACCCCTGCCAGAACCACATATGGGGCATACGCATCCTAGTAGTCTGGAACAAAGCTGCCAGGGAGCAACTTATCACAAACAATCCATCTTGGTTAGAGAAAATGAAACAAGACCAATCACCAGCGGCAATCTGGAATTTTAAGAATGCAGGCACCATACCTAGGCCTTTTCTTGAACCACCAATTAAAAGGATACTGCCAAGAATGGCAAAAATGTGTAGGCTCCCCAAAGACTCAAGAAACATAATTATCAATGCAAATATTGGCGATATAAGCGATACATTACACATCCAAGTCCCCTCCCATCCTATGCAACAGAAGCGCTTGCTGTAACTCAAGGCCCCTGCTAACTGAAAAGAGTCGGCCTTCACAGATGGGAGTTGTATTACAAAGAAATGGATCTCAGTCTATTGGAGCTGGAGTCTACCACCCTCAGTCCAACAAAATCACCACACTAAATCCTGGAGGGACAAGCATAAAAAACCTTAACAGAGCCGAGCTAGCGGAAATTGTTGCTGCTTTGATAAATGAACACACCCACATTGCAACAGACAGCGCTAGTGCACTAAGGCAAATAAGAAATAGCATCCTCTACCCACAGCGCATGAAAAGGCATAAACATGCCAAACTCCTGAAAACCATCATACACCACATCCAGCTATCTAAGACACCATCCATCTCTACAAGGTTAAAGCTGATGCTGGCATCCTAGAGAATGAGTGTGCTGATGCCATGGCAAAGTGCTCTGCGGAAAATCAAAGTGGCCATGACATCCACAATTACACCGACGCCCATCCCCATTCATCCAAATTCTGGCCAGCAAGGGCGGACAACCCTCCTCCAGCTTGCCAACCAGATACTCTTAACACATGCCAACCAGGGATTCCAGCAGACGGGCTCTCAGCAGTAAGGCTCTCCAATTTCGCTTACTCGGACACCGTAAAACCCTTCACACCATCCTGCTAGGAGCAACAGGCACCATTTACAGCAGCCACACAAGGAACCCACTCACAGCCTCGGAGTTACTGGTCTACATATAAAAACATTAAGCCTACATGCAATCAGATCCGCAACAAAAATGATACAGATGAGGCGAGACGTTTAACACAATCCCTAAGCAATACTCTGGTGGTGTTCAGGCTTTTGCCTCCCAACCACCTGATCCCCAATGATAAGCTCCTCTTATATATATTCTGCAGGTGGGATGTTGTGTGTCTCTGCATCCATTGGGTGGTGCAGAGCACAAAAAAACATCCTTTCCTAGTCCATGCCGGTAGTGTTTACACTTTCTGCGTTCTTATTATTTCTTTTCAGTTCTTGTGAGTACACTAGACCTCAAGTATTGAGATCAAATATTGTGACGACACTATTGAGATCAAGTAATGTGAGGACACTAGCCAGACCTCAAGTATTGAGATCAAGTATTATGAGGGCACTGGACCTCAGAACCAGCTGAACGCCGCACAGGAACAGCACAAAGATCTCAGCAACAACAGCACCCGTAGTTGATAAATACGACACATCATTTTTTTGGGCGTGCGTGGCACCCTCTACAACACTCACGCACACATCGGAGCCCATCAAGGATTTGGGTCTTACTTTATAAAAGAGTAAACAAACTTGCTTCAAAGCTCCATGTGCATTCTGCCATCTACGCTGCCAAATTTGACGTCATTCCAAACGTCTGTTTCCAGTATTGTCACTAAGCCTCATCAATCAGTGTCAGACCCCTCCTGATCCACATTGTTTTTTCATCTTTTTTGAGGAGTGGTGTCCGTTGCCTGTGTAGTACTTTTTTTCTAATTTCTCGTCATCATTTAGCGCAACCTGCAGTGATTGGTAAACCCCGTGCAGCTAATAGTCGAATTAATTTAGATATATTATATTGCAGTCAAATGCGAGGGCGTGTTGAACTTCATTTAACACCGCAAATAATTCGGTTTACTTTTATTTTTAAACACATATTAAATTAATTACAAACTCCTCAAAACAAATTGAAGATGGAGGAAATCATGCGGAAGCGCCAGAGGGAGGTGGAGGAGGCGTACGAGAGGCAAGTGTACTTGCCTGGCATTGTTAATTACATGTGACCATGCACCACGTCAGCTCTTACTGCGCACCCGAGGCAAATGATGAGGGCATGTCTTGGAACGATACAGACAGCTCCCTGCTATCCTTCCAGGCAATGGGACGAGGGGAGAGGCTCACACCATCAGGACTATGATCCTGAAATCGTGGGGCCGGACGTGGTGAAGGCCTCGCGAACGACGGTCAGTTCTGACCTGAGGCAACACTGCAAACGACGTTCCAACTCAACGGACTAGATTTATGGGACAGCTCCTGCAGCGTTTGTAGCGTAGGAACCGGTATAGTGGTAGCGCTATTGGGGCTGCCTTTGCGGCTAGCTGACTCGATCGTGATCAACCTCACCCTGCATAACAACAATAGCTTGTAAAACAAGAAGGGAACACACTGCCTCTTCCTGCTTAACTCATTTGCTGGCCGCTCCCCATTGCTTTTCCAGGAGGAGCTGTACAACGCCATTGTGGCCAACGATGTGGCTCAGGCCTACGACAAAATTGAAGAGGGTGCAGATGTGAGTAGGCGGGAGGAGTGTCCATTACTTTTTGAGGAAAGCGCATTGTACTCTTGCGATAACATGTCTGGATCATGTCTTAGCTATTCCTGCACTGTCCAAATACATGCTATAATCAATCATAGTGCAGAGGAGAAATGCTTGAAGCCAGTCCGCGCTAGCCAGAGCCTGTCAAAATACCACGCAGAAAGACAATAAGAAACAATGCTGCTGGTATGGCAACACAGCGAAAGAGGGTTATGCTCTAAGCCAGGGCTTTTAATTCCACGCAGGTAAACTTTGTGTTTGGTGCTGCCTACAGCTGTCCTGAAGGTTACACGCCATTGATGGTAGCTGCGCATCGTAGCAGGTAGGCCGCCAACATCACCCGCGCCTAATCTGGACTACTGTATTACCCCAAGCAGTTTCTTCTTTACTCAGCTTTTGTATGAACTTTAGATACCTGACTGATATCGAGTACAACAGCAAGTGTAACAAAAGGCCAAAGTAAAAGGAAAGGAAGGGCAAATTGTGTTAAAGCACTCTGAGAGTTGTACCAGTACGCTACAAACTTCTGGCTGTCTCCATAAACCCCATGAACGGCTTACCCCCAATGCATACTGCAATTTTGTACAAAAACAGACATCATTGCTCTCACACACACACACACACACACACACACACACACACACACACACACACACACACACACACACACACACACACACACAAACACACGCACACACGCACATACACACACACACACTGCACTAATCCATGTCTCCCACTCGTCAGGATTCCCAGTACCCCTGCCCCAAATTCGATGTTACAGCATTGCTATATAACATTTATCAAGCTTACATCCTGAAGCAGAGGTCGATCGGGGCAGCTTCAGAAATGCACATTTTCCCTGCCAAAGCGGGTGCAAATACGCACTGCACTGGGCCCCACGCAGCCCCCCACAATGCCAAATTTCTAGTAATTTTCAATGGTTTAGGCAAAATATAAAGTATCTTGCATTCAAATGAGGTATAGGGGGCTTTGAATTGGGTGGAGAAAAGCTGAGTGAGACTGGTTGGGGAGGTTTGTTCAAGCCTTAATCAAGGCACGTGATATGCTAAAAAAAGGGACGACGCATAGGTACATAGGTATGTTTATGCCAAAATGCAGATACATAGGGTCGTAAATGGTTGCTGCAAGATAGTTAACTGTGCCCGAAAGAACCTATGCAGCAATGCAACGTAAGACTGCAGAGATCTACAGTGATCAAACTTACTCACAGACACTATCGAGTTAAAATAAACATGAGTTTATTTTAATCCTTGACAGGCTGGAAGGAGCACGGGCACTACTCAGATCAGGAGCAGATCCCAACTTCGTGAACAAGGCTGGTGAGTGCTGGGCACACAATTGTTGTTGGGAGCAACGGTCTTTATGAAGGAAGCACTTTTAAAAAATAAAACAGGAACAGGCAGCCAGCCAGTGGCCTCGTACCTTATGGTAAATGACACTAGTACATAATTTATTAGACTTTCATTATATTAACCAGATTAATTGAGAACCTAATCCCTGATCTAGCTGTGTTCCTTCGTTAACGTGCATGACTCAATAAAGTTATACGGTTGTTTAGGCAAGACGTTGATAATTTGTTCATAGATTTGCCTTGGCTCGCTTGTTGCAGGTGACATGGCGCTGTTTTGGGCCATTGATGGAGGTGTGGAGATGATCAAACTCTTCACAGACTACGGTGCCGACCTGAACGCCAGGTGCTAAGGTTCCTGTGCTTCTTCAAAAATACTTGAGAGGCTTGCTAACGCCTGCACCACTTGCTGCATAACCAATAGAGGTATTTTGCTCGTTCGTTGCATAATCAAGAGTGAGCTGTTATTGTTCATGGTCTGATGTCAGGAAGGTTTCATGGATCAGATTTCAAAGGCGGCAAGGTGGAGGAGGTACAAATTTCTGGAGGCAACTTGCAACTGTAACTTGCAGCTGTCAGTTGCAACTGTTTTTGCATACTCTGCGCTTTCGAGACAAAAAACCCTTGAATTACAGCTCCAACAAATTCGTGTTTCTAAGAGACCTAATTTTGTCTCACCAGCTGCATGTCAAGCTTGAAATAGGCTTTCGCCATCAATTCATGCTAGTTGATGCAACTGGTTCTGTATGCCTTTTGCCACTCGCTTACTCGTCAGATTGTCTTAGAAAACAAGCTCCAAATGCCATCCAGACTGGCAAGTGACTAGTTGATGCATGTACAGTGCTGTGCGATGCAAGCCCAAGGCGGAACAATACAATGCAATTATGGTACAGACGGAAGGTGTGCCGCCAGATTTTTGGCCAAATGCTTTCTTTCTGAGCATAAGTTAACTAGGGTGTGGTCGCTGTGGAATCAAGCATACCAATCGTGCATTCAATTGTAATGGCGGAATGCTTGGCAATGGCACTGGTAGGTTGCTTCCGCCGCTTTCTGATGTTGTGTTCTCCAGGGATGTAATGCTGTCTCCTGGAAATTGCAAGTGAACAACTGGGGCGCTTCTTCTCCTCTGGCTTGATGTTGTTTGAATTGTCAATTCAGCACAACATCAAGCCAGAGAAGTGGGGTGCACACCTGTCGTGGTATCAGGTTGCTCTATGAAGATGCAGCGCTATGAGCAGAGCACAGTTATGATCGACAGTTCCAACAAGTCTTTCTGATTCTTTTTGGCATGTACTAGAAACCCCAAAGGATGGACCCCTCTCAGCTATTGCCGTGCAAAAGGAAAATACGGAGCCACCGAGGAGAAAGGCATCTACCCTGAGGTCGGTGACCTTTTTTGTTTGTTAATAAGGTTAATAAGAGTCGTAATTTCTCAACATCACCTCCTCGTCATAAATGTGCTACGTGGTGAGCAGCATCAGATATAGCATGATTTAGGTATTTGCATATTTTGGAAGATTTCGATCAAGGGACAGGCTGCAGTGACCCATAATCCCACAACCAGCTGTTCTTGTTCTGCGGCTCCTGCATGCAGTGCTCCAGTGATTCAATTTGTGCAAGCAATGCAGCAAAAACAGTGCTATTCAGTGACTCCTGATTTCATACAACCCAGGACGTGCTGCTCTATTACGGTGCCACTGCATACGGGGAAGGGCCACCTGCACTAGGGAAGCGCAGCCTTCGCCAAAGTTTCAACCCAGAGGATGATGCATTCCTCAGAGAGAGGTGTGTTTACGGATGGATACCTTCGTTGTTGTAAAGAGGAGGCGGGGTTGAGTCTGGCTGGTGATTGATCAGCCGACAGCTTGGTAGCTGAAACTAACTTGAAACACTCCTGATGATTTCTTGAGACGACACCTCAGCTTTCAATGTTTATCTTATAGCCGAGTAATGTCTCACATGTTGTTCACCACCTCATACTTCTGCAGGGGATCCTACCAAACTCCATTCAGTGAGCCATAAGGCAATTGGTCGGTAATCATACCAACATAAGTGCTGCTGGTGGACACTTGGTCAGCTGTTTGAACCCAACTGACTCTTTTTGGTGGTACAGAAGGACTCTAAGGTGGTTGCTCTTTTGGCTTTCTTTGTAAAACAAGATACTCTTGGCTCGTGAAACAAGGAAAAGAAAAGAAAGGCTACACTGGCAGTGGTAACACATCCAGCGTAATATAGATTAATCCACTTTAGGTGGAAATATTTGCAAAGCAGCCTCCATGGACATTGGCAAATGGCTGACCATGCAAAATATCCAGGTTTAAAAAACATCTGAACCAGGATGTACCAAAGTGTCTTTCCACCCCGTTTTTCAGACAAAATAGGTTAACCTCCAGCCGTCCGGATGCTGTATTGGTGCGCCCATCTCCGCAAAAACAAAAAAGCAACAGATAGTAATGAAGGGGGGTTGTGGCAAGGGGAAACTGAGGGAGACCAGGAGCACCTCAGCAGCGCCGCCAGCCATTAGCAGATCCACCTTCCCCATACCGCATCGACCTAAAAGTCTTAGCATTCTCCAACGTGACATCCGTGTTATTGAGAAAGTTTTAGGTTACAAGACCTCAGAGCCTGCTGAGCGCTGAACAGGAACAGCAAAAGTTCTCTGCACCATCCTTCAAGACGCCTCCATTACCCTGCACGCCATCATTTGGGAGTGGGTGGAACCATCTACAACAATCACACTGGGGCCTTTTAATGATTCGGGCCTTGAACCTCAAAGAGCTAAGAAACCTGCTTCCAAGCTCCATGTTCATTCTACTAAATATGCTGCTAAATTTGTACATACCAGGCACGCAAATGTCATTACTACTTTTATCAACTCTCAATAGGAACCGATCTCAGGTCAAGTTTGCGATCCTCCTGGTCCCCGTTGACCTTTCTTCTTTTTCTTTGTGTTGGAGGGTTTTATGGTCTTCAGTATTGGACGTCACTCCTTTGTCTTAATTAATGCGGGGAGTGAACTTACACTGCCCACGTAGTTTTTCCTTTCTTGTTGAGGCTACTGTCAGGGTGCAGATATGACAGAATGCAGATATGTGTGTGCTGTTCCCTTGCGGTGTAGTTAGGAAACTGAATTTGAGGTCTAGTGTTCTCATTGTATTCAATTTTAACAATTGATCGATGTTTACCCAAATAGCTTTTGATGCTGTCTGGGAAAGCTAGATCTGCTGGTAGCTGGCGGTGTTGCTGAGCTGCTGCTCCCTACCAATCTGAAGAACCCACCCCCTCCTTCGGTAGTTTGTCGTTTCCGTGTTACTCGTGGAGATGGGAGCCATTTACGACATCCAGGTGATCAGATGATACATCTGTTTCTATCCACAAGCGAGGTGGAAAGAGACCGTTTAGATTGATGTGCAGATCTGTATCAGGATTCCGGAGATCTTGTGCAGCCAGCCGTATGCTGCTGCTCATTTTCATCAAGACAAAGCAATTCTATTAGGGAGCCTGTTTTATTGATGGTTTTGCAAATGTATGCATACAATCTTGTGCCTCAAATTCCGTGTTCCTCGTTTTGGTGTGCAAAGAGGATATGAAAAATTGAAGTAACGCCTTGGTGTAAACACTTCCGGCACGGATTAGAAAGGAGGCTGTGGATTTGTAGGACCTGTATTTTTGAGGGCAAGTAGAAGTTGATATTTGCCAGACCATGGCGCATACTTTGATTGTGTATACACCCTCTTACGTGAACCATCATGATCAATTTGGCCTTCTTCTCAATGAGCAAGTTTGCTAGCTATAAATTACCACACCATTGTCTCAAGGTGTCTCTTCTCAATGCCTCTGCTAGGCTGGTATTAACGAAGACATGTATGTTGGATTAGTTAGGTTTGTTTTGGTGGACGTCTCTAGTTTTCATAGCCAGGGTTATGGAAGGGCAGTTCTCCTGCATTAGTTGCAGGTCTAGTTTGGTACATGTAAGTTGGTTCTCTGTGGGGGCATGGTTGCTGGGTCGGAGTAAATACAAATGCATCTGGCTTGCTAAATTTTCCGTCGTTTTTTGCTGGTTGCAATTAGTGCGTAAGAGCCAGGTTGGAATCAATCCTATTTACTATCACTTTATTTACAATGGGATGGCTGCAGCCTGACAGCATGGGCAGGTGCCGTCTAGATTTTGGCAGATGGGGCAGGTGGTCGGTGTTCAATACGGTTGCACTGAGCTGCACGCTTGTGGTTGTAAACCTGAACCCTGCGGCTGAGCATGACACTTCTTTTTTCCAGAGGCGATGCTTGCATTTGTTTATAAGGAATTACGTATGTCCTCCTGAAAGTTGCATATAAATAGTGTTAATACTCTATACAGCAAACAGTGGACTGATGGCCTAAGACCCTATCTGATTTTGATCTCGAACCTGGTTGTGTTAAGCACGCACGTGGGCTTTTACAGCACCGAGATCTGAGAAAATGAAGAGCCTTTCAGCTGAGGGTAGCAATTGGCAGTCCCATGCTTTCAGGCCCTTGAATGCAGCTATACGTCTTTGGATTGAAGATTCTTTTTGACAGGCCACATGCTGCTCTGCTGTGGCGTCCTTAGAACCATGTTTTGTCTGCTGGCATGTATGCCAGCAAATTTGGGCCGCACAATGCTTGAAAGCTAATAATGTGTTCAGCAATCCGTTACAGGTCACAAGGCAGTTATAAGGGAGAAACCTGCTTCTGTGAACTGGAATGTGCTATGAGACTGCGATCAGGAACCATTAATAATTTACTGCTTCAGTCAGCGTCAACTTCTGGAACGGGATGGGTAAATCAAACAGCATCACTTTGCGCAATGTGATGGAAGACTAAATTTCCCTTGGGAACTCCGGGGCAGCTACAATTGTTGGACTAGACCAGTAAAGGACGCCTTTGGTGATTTGCAGAATGGCGCTACATGCAAAAGTGAATTTTTACATTACATGAAACTGGATATTTCTAGTTTGCACATGGACTTGAGAATTAGGCATCAGGCAGTTTGGAGGGAGGGAGGCACATGGTCAAGACCCTTGTTTTAGAAAGTCTGTGGCTAATCACAAATTTTATGCTTTGCCTCAGATACCGGTTACTGATGTACGTGCACCATTTGATTTGCCAGAGTATTTTAAGATGGTTTTGAGCATAAAGGTCATGAGGAACGTATCTCGGTTCAGCAATCGGGGACATAGGTAAAATTGTGAAACTGGCTTATGTGGCAGGAGTCCGGGACAGGAGTGTTTGCAATTTTTGTGAAAACAGGGATCTCCACGACAAAAACATACTTTACGCGTGTACTGAACATCTATGGCATCGTTTTTGCCATTAGATTTATGATAATACCAATGGTGATACCAAGGATTTTGCTTTTCAACACGATTCTAGTGCAGCTGTTAATCTTATTGATTGACATTGTTTGGGGATCCATCGAGCAGCCATACCAGGCTGGCTGGAGGCCTTTGTAGTAGAAACAAAACTAAAACTAACAATTGGCAGGTAGCGGGTTTTAGAAACATCTGGTAGGCGGGTCGGGAGGGTGTTTAAACCCTTGCTGGCCAGAAGATGGATGAGTGGGGATGAGCACAGTGTTGTTGTGAATATCATGACTTATCCCAAGGAGCAATAACTGCTATGACATTAGTGCACTACTCAATCCCTAGGATGCCAGCATGAGCTTTGACCTTGTAGGTATAGATTGTACCTTTGGATTGCTGTTTGTGGTGTACGATGATTTCAAACAATTTTGCGTGTCCGTGCTGTGGTGGGTAGAGGATGCTGTTTCTTATTTGCCATAGTGCAGCAGCACTGTCTGTCGCAATATGGGATGTGTTCAATTATCGGCTCTGTTTATGATTTTGTTGATGCATGTGCCTCCAGGACCTACTGTGTGTGGTGACTTTGTTGGATTGAAAGTGGTACACTTAGGGACTATGAAAAGAAGAGGAAAGAAAAAACTACGCAGGCAGTGAAAGTCACTCCCCACATTAATTAGGAAAAGAGCCACTTTGGTACCGAGTACCGTAAAGCTCCTCCACCGTGAAAAGGAAAGGAAAATCAATGGGGATCAAGAGGGTTGCAGGCTTGGCCTGAAACCGGCTCTTGATGAGAGTTGATAAGTTGATAACAGTACTGGAAAGGGCACGTCTGGTATGGACAATATTAGCAGCGAAGTTCACAGAGTGCACATGGAGCTTGGAGGCAAGCTTCTTAACTCTGAGAATCAAGACCCAGTTCCTTGAAAGGCTTCAGAGCTTCAGAGTGTGAGTATTGTAGATGGTGCCACCCACACCCAAGAAGATGATGTGCAGAGTAACGTAGGCTCCTTGGAGAATGTTGCAGAGATCTTTGGGCTGTTCCTTTGCGATGTTCAGCTGGTTCTGAGGTCTGGTGTCTTCACAATACTTGATATGATGAGGTGGATGTCACGCCGAGTTTTGCTGAGGTCTTTAGGTCGGTGCTGTCTGGGGTTGGTGGCTCTACTGGTGGCTGGAGGTGCTGCTAGGGTGCTCCCAGTCTCTCTCAAATGCCCCCTGCCACTTTGAAGAACCCACCCCCCTACATCAGTTTGTTGTGTTTGTGTTTTTGCAGCGATTGGAGTCACCAGCACTAATTCTGGGCGGCTGGAGGTAATTCTGTCTTTATCTGGGAAGCGGGGTGGGAAGAGCTATTTGGGAACAATTCTACTTTTAGCTGTTTCAGATTTTGCATGACCATCCGTTTGTTGCTACCTACATCTATGGAGACAACGCATCATCCCAAGGAGCCTGTTTTGCTGATAGCCTTCAAGATCATGCGGCATGCTAAGTTGTGTCTTTCGGTGATCGTTTTCCTTATTTGCGTGTGTTGGCACCCAGAAAGGATGTGCAGGGCTTTGTCTACTTGTGGGCAGAGGGGGCAAGTTTGACTTGTTGAGAGTATGAACAATACCGTATGTTTTTGATTAAATAGGGTGCCTGTTCTGTATTTCATAATGATACATTTGGTCTTAAAGGAGACATTGGATGATGCCAGGTAAGCATTGCTAGTGGCTCCATTGGCAGTGCCGTCCTTGATGAGGGTCTGGTAGTACGCATGGTAGTTCGCTTCAAGGCATTTCCCAGTTTATGGAGAAAATGCGTATGTGCTTGAAGGGCGTCACGGTGGTTTGGTAGGTACTAAAGCTTTGGGGGAGGAGAATGGGCCATGTTTGTTGTATAGGTATGATTATGGGTCTGTGTTTGGTTTTCTATGTCTTCTTTTGCAAGGCAGTGGATGTTGTAGAAGGGATTTACCTCAGGGCCTGCTGTTTTGATGGAGGTGTCTGCAATGTCGGAGAAGGTGGTGTCTGACTTTTTTAGCAAGGACGACGGCATGTTCATTACCAATAAAAACGGCATGGGACTTTACTTTGAAGAAGTGGATGGGCGATGGTGATTGGCGGATTGCTTTAGCAATGGATTGAAGGACATCTCCTTGGATGTGGTGGCGATGGAGATTCGGGTGTGAGAGCTGCTTTTTGATTTGGTGCAGTGATGTAAGGCTGTCTGTGGCTATATGTGCGTAGCCATGTATGACTGCAGCTGCTATAGCTGCTAGCTCTGCACGTGAGATGGTGTTGGTTATACCCATGCCTTTTGGGTTTACATAGTGGGAAACGTTTAAGTGAGGGTGGTATACGCCTGATCTGGTGTCTTGCTCTACTTCATTCTTTTGGAGGCTGCCATCAGTGTAGGTCCAATCCCGCCAATCTTTTACTTTACGGG
>Ga0307942_1002110_pt1 | contig 16052 bp, 11 predicted proteins | sample OrgLakmetagen175_FD_201846 | JGI IMG/M metagenome (GOLD analysis project Ga0307942, IMG submission 201846) | Saline water microbial communities from Organic Lake, Antarctica - #175 | ecosystem: Environmental > Aquatic > Non-marine Saline and Alkaline > Saline | place: Antarctica: Organic Lake...
TAAGACTCTGCGTGTGTTTGCTCCTTCGAGCTCTGAATTTATTCCTTTCTTAACTTGTCATCACAGTATCACTGATTTTGAGATCAATGCATTCCTGAATCAAGACTCATACAGACTCCTCAAGTTTATGTCAGATTTAGTTTCAATTTTTGACACTGGTTGATTTTGTTTCACCAGCCAATTTGCCATCAGCCAGAGACTCGGGCTGTAGGCCATCCTTGTAACCCCTTGTAACCCTTGATGCAGTCAAATGCATATTAAAATAATTTTGGCGGATCACGAGAAATTATAAAATTCTAAAAATAGAGGAAAACGCACTGGTGCTTATGAGGACACGCAGCGTTGCTTGGCCAGCATGCAACAGCCTTCGCTGTGAGCTAAGCTCACCATCTCCCCCTGCCCATCATATGGGCTGCCCTCCTCACTGTCAGTCTGAGCTGTTTCATGGCCCTTTTACGGGAGGACCGTTGTCCCCTCTCCACGGCCATCCTGGCGGTGTGTTCAAACCTACGCCGCGCGTCCTCAAAAGCGCCAGCGCTTTCTCCCAATTTTTTAGAGCTTTCTCGGTCATAAATGCGAAGCACCCTAACAGAAAGAGGAACATTGCTGCTGTTAGTAGGAACAAACTGGTTAGAGTTCGCCCTTACCTGTCGTGCGGTTGCCCTTATTAATGATGGTTATTTCTTTTCTTTCCCGGTCCGGTGAGACGTTGATTGGTGCGTGGCTCTGCAGCCATCGAGCAATGCAGGACACCTAATTCTCTACTTTTTATGCCAGTGTTTGTTACGCTGGCCGCGTTTTCTGTTTCTTTGTCTTTTTAACAGAGTTCATTTATCAGAACATCGATTTAATGCATGTGCACGCCAAGTTTCAGATTAATCGGTGCAATGCGCAATCCAGAATTGCACCCCACAGGTAAAATGTCACTTTTCCCTGTGCGTTTCGGCCCGGTCAGGAAGGGGTGATCTTTATGTCAACGTCATTGAACAGCCCTTAAAAAGACAACTGCAACCAATGTTTTTGAACCTCAAGGCATTCAACTAACACCACCACCACCACCACCTAAATGAGTTTAATCGCCTGACTCTTAGCTTCGGATGAGCGCGCATGCCTAAATCCAAACAGTACACAGAACCATTTATAAACTCGCGGCCTACTTAAGTACAGCACCCAGTACCACAATATCATGTAACAATCACAATAATGACTCTAGCTAACACCTAACGCACACTCTGCACCACCATAATGCACTCATACTTGTATATCTACGTCCAACTAAACACTATGATCTGAGCAAAAGCAGGTAGTACGCCTAGCACCTCTCATGCGCTTGCAACCAAAGCTGCAGCACGTGCTTGGCACACACCACATCAAGCCCTCCACATTAGTCTTACCCCTCTTTGCCAATCTTGACAACAATGTTGGCAGATGTATGAAAATTAGACACACACCCGGCCTTGAAGATCAAAGGTCCTGGGGTAAAGGGGTGCGATGAGGCCAAAAGGAAGTTGAAAACAACAGTTACATTTACAAAACGAAGAGCTTGTCATCGAATGCTTCTTAATCCGCCCAGTGGCGCACCAGCCAGCATACCCCCTCCAGCAGACAGCAATCCTGCCTTTTCATCTTTGGCGGCCAGAGGTGGCTCACCGAATACACGCCAGAAGCGGAGCGTTTCGTCAGCACCTGCGTGTGTATAGCATGTGACCGTGAAATATTTAGACAATTTGCATCAAAGAAAAGCTTACTGAATTTCAAAAGGGATTTTGTAACTGTGCTTTTATGATGAACTGGAAGGCAGTCTATTGCAACACAACTCTTGCTACAGTCAGAAACGCACCATGCGACCACAGAGTGCAGACATGACATTGATTAATGTGGTGGTTGGGTAACAATACGACCCCGATCTGGGTAACAATACACCCATACCCATGATTAGATCATTATTAGAAAACTGTAGAGACAAATTGTGGTTGGGTAACATTTCACTTGCACCCGTTAATGACCTCCACCCCAATCTGGGTCGCAAAACAGCATCTCTTTCGAGCAATGATTACCTTCTGGCCTCACAAGAGTGCATGCGTGAAGGCGTTTCTTTAGACCGTCAAACAACAGGCATGCACCAACTACACGTACTTGTCGATTAGTCAACCAGCGAGTCAAGGCACAGGTTTTACACATGCACCAACTCACGCACAGACTCAAATAACAATGATTGCACTATGCCAACTTTGCAATGAATCACGCACCTGCTGAAACCACAGAAGACCCATCAGGTGAGGTGGCCATGTGCAGAGCCCGCCCCTGGTGCCCTGTCAGCTCTCCCACCTGGAAGGGAATAACAGAGGAGATGACAAGTCAGAAGTTGCGGATCCATTGCCATTAGAAACGTTGAGCATAAGTGCACTAGAAATGAAGGGAAAGTAGTTAGGGTTAAATAGATACGCATAATATACCACGTATGATCGTACATTGGGGAATGTCCGCCAACAATATTATGTGTACCTACCAGGGAACTTCAGGGGGTTTGTATAACCTTCGGTTTTCCCTCACCCCCAAATTCTTTTTGTGCGGGACGCCCTCAGCTGGTATCCCCCAAAGTGAAGAAATGTGCGGGTAAGGGCAAATTTTCGCCTGGGCTGCTGGCGCAGCCCAGGCTTTTGGGCATTTAGGAGGCAGTCACAGCAACGTCATTCGGGCATGCACGAGAAGCACAGATGCGCATGCGTGCATCCATGCACATGCACCACAGGTAGTGTTACACGCACATGGCATGCTACATGCCATGCACACGCACGCACAAATTGAAACACCATCTATGTTTCCATGAGCAAGTACGCACGCACACATACACATGTGCAGCCGTGTACGCATGGGCAGACACGCACATCGCATGTACAGTACGTGTGCACATGCAGCATGACTCAAACACCTTCAAGCATACAATCGTACACATACAAGCATGCAATCATACACATACAATCACACACACATACATGAGTTTGTGCAGCCGTACGCACAGTGCACATTGCACCATGCAAGCACTCGCACGTACATATGCCGTGCACACGTATGCAGGCAATGGAGGGCACCATCCATGTTATCATGCGTAAGCGTGCACATGCTCATTGAGTGCCCAGTGATGCCGTAGTACCACACATACAGAAGCCCCACACACCACATATACAGAAGTCCCACACATACGCAAGGCGCATGCAGCCACACTCTCTAAATGCCCAGCAATGAGCACCAAAGAGCAGGGACCTGCCCTTCCTGCTACTCTACTCCCTGTACTCCTTGCTACTCTTGGAATCCTCCCCTTGGGCACGAGAGGAGGCCTCCGCTGCGTCCTCCCCTACCCCAAACACTGGAGTCCCGGGCCTCTCTCCATCGGTATCACATTTTCCTCCGGGCAGTCTGGAATCGGCCCTTCAAATTCTGGCTTTGCCCGGGCAAAGCCAAAAATTGCTTAATGAGTGCGGCGCCCCATGAAGTTCCCTGGTACCTACTACCCTTTTACATATTTCACCCTTTATGTAACCTTTACATGTATGTATGTCTGTATGTATGTCCCCTTTACAAACGGTTCTAGCTGACCCCGCAATAAGTGCAGGACCACACGTGACCTTGGTAGGCAAACGGCTGTGCAGCTAGCTACACTCCCATGCAACAGATTGACAAAAATGTAATCCAGGAGAGCAGCGCTGATTAGGATCAAAGAAAGTTGATACCACCGCAGTCTGTGACTAGCAGCAATGCAGGGTGGGCGCTGGCATGTGTAAGTTTTGTAAAAGCGAGAGGCTGGCAGGTGAAAAGGACGCATCCACTCACTATTGTGCTTGAGAGTGTAATGTACAATTATTAGCCAGTGCTCACAGGCGGATTGTATATACTAGGTCAAGCAAAGAGGACGAGTGCTACGAATGTTACTGGACACGTTGCTTCTGTCGTATACAGGGTTGGCCTGAAACATGTAGACCGTGTTTCTACATTGCTTTTATCACAGGAAAATTCCGTGTTGATGGTACCGTACAAAGTATATTTTTGGTTCTGGACAACCTTATCATCATACAAAATATGGAGCAATAAATGTGACTGTACACATCATCCGAACTTCTTCACCCACAGCAAAAAAGTCCTCAAACTAAGGGACATAATTACGCCTGTGCTACATTTGCTGATTTTTGTTCCATAAAAGACCTCAAAGAGTTTGAAAGTCCTCAATTACGCCCCCTAAGTATGTCTCACCATGGACCAGTTCACGAACATTCAGTCTTGCTCAATGAAAGAGAATGCTGAGTCTAAGACAGAGAAGTGCCTCCCTGTCCATTAATTTGGGGACCAGAACCAACTATGCTCACCTTAACCAGACTGGGATACTTCCACAGGCACAGCTGGTTCTTAGAGTAGCCGTGGCTGGACAAGATCTCGCGCTCGTGGCGGCTCCACTGCAGTGCACACACCTGCGTGCAAATTGAGGGCCACACACACACACACCCTCTCATGCTGAAGTAGTATTGCACGTCCTGTGAGAAACGAATTCCAGCACCTAATCCCTGACCAAAGTGCCGCTCCCTTTCTTCTGATTTAAATTGGGGAAGTGCATTGCCCTGCAAAGTATTTTTCCCCTTCCTATCCTCTTGTCTAGCATGTCTCTTGTTGTGCATGGTTCAAGCCATTCACAACTTGCTCCTGTGGCACACCAACTGCGTGCCAGAAACCCCTGCTCTAAAACTGCAAACACATACAGGTGCGCTCTAACACACACCCATAATCACGCAAGAGCCATGCAAACAATCTTACCTGCGAGCCTGTGTCGATGGTGCTGAGGCACGCGCCGGTGTGTGTGTTCCAGAACTTGATGCATCGATCTGCCGTACCGCCCCCTGTCGCCACGAGGTTGCTTTGGAAGGGGCACCATGCTACAGCCTTGACAGCAGCCTGCATCAAAAATGAATAAGGGAGGCTTTCGATCACTGTGTTTGCATGCAATCTCAATGTGCGCATGTGGAGGCATTCTGCGGGCACAACAGTGCTTTGGAAAGGTTGCAATTGCAATGCTATTTTGTGTACGCACGCAGCAGTGCCTTGCTATACAGGTTTTGCAACACAGGGCAAAAATGCGTCGAGCTTGCACATGTCTAAGTGAGATGAGGGGAAGAACAATTGGGCGCTGAGTCACAAGCCTTTTGGTAAGGGAACAGTCTTTGCACACACACGCAGGTGTCAGCAACTGGAAACTTTAAGCAGCTAGGCATGAGGCAAACACACTCAGTTGTGTTAGCCATTTGTTCAGCCCTTTCCTCTCACCTGGTGTGCGTTCAGCTTGTGGAGCAGCCTGAATTGGGAGTCCCAGATGCACAGAGCGTTGTCGTTACCTCCGCTGGCAAGCTGCTGCCCACAAGGAGACCATTTAAGGCCACAGACCTGGAGAAGTTTGTGAGGTATGTGCGTGCGCACAAGTACAAAATTCACATTACGACATGGCACGGTGCTGGCAGCTGTTACTGTGATCTGATTTGGCCGTACAATGTGTGATGGATTAACCTATAGCATAACATGCTAGCACTGTGGCAGATACACACGCCTTTTCCCTGCTCTGCTCTATGCACATCCCAGCAGTTCATATCTCTACAGCCTCACTCATTCACCTTCTGCCCATGTGCAGCGAACATTTGTCATGCATGCTTTGTTTATACAGTTCTTTGCTCACATTCCAGCAGCAGATCACTCACTCACTCACTCACTCACTCACTCACTCACTCACTCACTCACCTCTTGCTCGTGTGCAGTGAGCCTTGCCACACACGCTTCATCCCTTCGCTTGCGCACATCCCAGCAGCAAATCACACTATCTCTGCCACCACTACTCAGTGTGGTGCCTGGTTTGGATGAAGCAAAATTTATCGTCAGGAGGTTATCAAGTTATGAAGCGATTGCACATTATACATTTCTACGTCAGTGTTTGTATGTACAATTTCCAAACATCCACAAGCATCAAAAACATACTGTCCAACTGTCCAACGAAGGAAGAAAGCAGCGACGCGTCCTTTACAATTCCCTACTTTGCATTCCACAAAGGGTTGAAGCTTACCAAATCTACCTCCAGTTCTCCTCCTCTCAAGCTTTCACTGTGACAATGCGTTCATGCTTGACAGCTGTATAGAGCTCACCTGACCAGGCTAAGGAGCTGATGCGGTTGGTGTGACCACACAGCTCACGGATCTGCTTGGTGCGCCCTGCATCCCAGATCTGAACTTTGGCGTCTGACGTGCCCACCTGTTAGATAGTGTGTGTGTGTGTGTGTGTGTGTGTGTGTGTGTGGATGTGTGTGCGCGTGTGTGTGTGTGTGCGTGTGTCTGCGTGCATGTGTGTGTATTTCTGTGTTTGCAGGGGCGGTGCTTATGCTTACGGGTGTACCTTTCACCAATTTTAATTCATTAATTCATCAAACAAAGACTTGTAAACTAGGATGGAGAAAATTCAAGACAGTGCACAGATAAATTATGGCGTAACACACTTATTATGCCAACGGTCATGGACCGGTTATGGACACGTATCTTGAGCCTCATTGAACTCTCATGAAATTCCATGACTGGCAACAATCAGTTACCTGCCTGAACTTTTCATCTCACTTAAGGCACACACAACTAAATAGCACATGACAATTCTTCTTAGACTTTGGCATCTCACATCCCCATCCTCACCCCCAAACCCTACCGCGAGGTATGCACCATCAGCACTCCATGCCACACTGCTGACGTAGTCGCCTGCATTAGGCATGGTGCATAGCTCCTCCACGCTTCCAGCTGTGGAGTTCCACAGGTAGACTGTAGGGCCTAGGGCCACTGCAATCTGTTTGTGTGTGTGTGTGCGTGGTGGGGTGTTCCATTCATGCACTTCCACAGTTAGAATGTAGGGCCTAGGGCCACTGCAATCTGTGTGTGTGTGTGCGTGTGTGCGTGTGTGTGTGTGCGCGGTGGGGTGTTCCATTCATGCATGATCTGGGAAATTGCGAATGTAGATCTGTGTCAGTCAGTGAGTGAGTGCGTGTTTGTGTTTGTGTGTTTGTATGTGATGGGGGTGTTCAGCTGGTGTACAAGAATTGATGTGTGGTTATGACAAGGAGGAACAAGGTGCTGGATGGATGCCTTCTAGTGTGAGATTGCATGTTGGCTGTGCCCGCTTGCTTGATGGAACCCCTTTACGGGGTGTGAGGTAAAGCAAAACGGCAGGTGGCAGCAATGCACGAAACACCTTGCTCACTATGTGTAGCAGAAATAAACTGTGCACTCAGTGGCCACTGCAGCTTATGGTAAGGCTCACAAGTAGGGTTGGCCAGAACCATACATATACGGTGCATATACGGTATTTTTGGCAGGGAAATCATTAAATATACGGTCATATACGGTGTATACACACGGTTCTGGCCAACCCTACTCACAAGGCTTGGACACCAATCGGATGTGGTATGAAGCGGTACGAAACCTTAGAGGCCAAGAAAGAAATACCTTGCAACACAAGCAAGGTGTGTCATGAGCGCATGCGCTATTGCAGCAAAGCTAAAACATACCACGTTGTTGCAGCTCCAGTCTAGAAGGTTGAGGTAATAGTCATCCACAAGGTCTGGGGCATCCAGAATTCGGTCTTGAGTCTGAGGTATATGTCTGGACGGTGGCGGGCATAGTGATGTCAAATGTTAAAAAGCACATGCGCAAGGATGTATGGCAAATACAGATAATGCAGAGAGAGGGAAAGTGTGTGTGTGTGTGAGAGAGAGAGAGAGAGAGAGAGAGAGGGAGACAGAGAGAGAGAGGGAAAGTGTGAGAGAGAGAGAGAGAGGGAGACAGAGAGAGAGAGAGAGAGAGAGAGAGAGAGAGAGAGAGAGAGAGAGAGGGGAAGAGAGAGGGAGGGAGAGAGAGAGGGAGAACTACCAAGCTACTGCTCCAGTTTTCAACCGGATTACTTTGTGCCTCATAATAATGCACAAATAATTGCACCTGAACTGCTTTTTGCTGGGTGCAGGGCCCAGGTTCTCCGTATACAATCCACGTAGGCAGTTGTCATGGCCTTCTGGTGGAGCAGGTGCCTGTAGGTACACAAAAATAAAATACATGCATGTGAGTACATACACAGAAGAAAGATCTATAGGTGCACCCTAAGAGTCACAATCCTTTAAAAAGACCATACATGATTTGTGGCGTGCGTGCACTCATGCACGTAATCAGTACACACCAGCAAGCACTGGAGCGCCATAGTTGGCAGTGATCATCTTGACGTAAGCAAGGAATTTATCTGAGGTAACTAAGGACTGCTTTCATCTGGTGCACAGGCCGGCTCGGACCACCTAGGACTGGCAGCTGACCACATCAGTGCCCGCGCGTTGATTGACAGCTGCACCTCCAATTACTTAGTACACTCAGCGATCTCCCTTGTTTGGTAATCATAGTACAATCTTGCTTGGGGCCAAAATAGAACTGCTTGCAAATTACGTGCGGGCCGATAACCCCTAGCTCACTGTCACTGCCACACCTTTTGCTCACAAGCCTGAGAACCAGAAGTGTGCCCCTCCACATATAAGATTAGCTTTCACTTTTCATCTTTTCAATCACTAAGACCTGTTAACAATACAACCATTCCACTGCCATACCTTCTGCCGTGGAGGGCGGGGTTATCCACACAAAAGATAAGATTAATACTGTTTTTTACACCTTCAAATCTATAAACATATGCGGTTCTTGCAGATAAATCTGCCGCAACGTTGCCTTAGTTATTGAAGGTACACAGCGGGTCACGACGCATCTACTGCCCTCTGCTCTTTGCACACACTCTGGTGTCATTGCCTGACCCCTCCCAAAGCACATGCCCTTTGTACATGCTGAGACAGCCACGCTCTTTGCTTGGGGATCTGGGTGCAGCCAAAGCTGTACTCACCAATTCAATCAGCCAGAGCAGCCAGAGCTGTCATTTCACTGTTCTTAGTACACCTCTTTTAGTACACTCCATTGCTGAACCTCTCTCACAACCTCCATCGCGCATGCCCGAATTCCTTGACTGTGACAGCCGCATATTTGCTTGAAGGCAAGGATGCTGCCAGAGCTATCCACACCTAGCGAGTCGGCCAGCATCTTTTGGTACTCATCCAACCTCCAACGCGAATGCCCGTATTCCTTGACTGCGACAGCCGCACCTTTTGCTTGAAGGCAAGGATGCGGCCAGAGCTGTCCACACCCAGGGAGTCAGCCAGCATCTTTTGGTATTCGTCCTTGGAGGGGGAGCCGGAGGGGCCTCCTGCTTCTGTGCTGCCTCCGCTACTGCCATTTTCTTTGGTGAGGTGCAAGTTGGCCAAGTCCAGATCGATGGCGGATCGGGTGGGGATGAAGCGATCCATCTGCGCGCAAAGGGGGTTCAGTGGATGGGGACGTGGATGGGGATGCCTGTTGAAAGGTTGTTAGATTATCTGGTGCCAGCGTGTTGCTCTGCCGAGGAAAATGTTTGGTGGTGGATTGGTGAGAATGATACATCCAGGAGTGGTCAGACGTGGTCGCAGGAGCCTGATGTAGGCGCAAGGGGGTCAGACGTGGTTGGTGGAGCCTGATGTAGGAGCACCTAGCCGCTCACTTTCTTGGCCAGGCTGGTATGATTTGTGTGGAATGCAAGGTGAGAGAGCCCATCTGTGAAAGGGTCTCTGAAAGAAGCACCAGGGAATGCCTGCTGTTTCCATTCACTGGACGCAGCAAGGAGAGGTTTGCAAGCTATTTTGACCGTGGCATAAGCTATGCCGCATTTTCAAGTGTGGTGGAGGGAAGCCAGGAATACGCTTCTGTTCTGTTGAGGGCTGTACTCAAGCCAAGCTACTGATTAAAGAAGGTTAAGCGAGAGGGGTGATGCAGCTTATGTGGGAGAGAGAGAGAGAGAGAGAGAGAGAGAGAGAGAGAGAGAGAGAGAGAAAGAGAGAGAGAGAGAGAGAGAAAGAGAGAGAGAGAGAGAGAGAGAGAGAGAGAGAGAGAGAGAGAGAGAGAGAGAGAGAGAGAGAGAGAGAGAGAGAGAGAGAGAGAGAGAGAGAGAGAGAGACAGAGAGAGAGAGAGAGAGAGACAGAGAGAGAGAGAGAGAGAGAGAGAGAGAGAGAGAGAGAGAGAGAGAAAGAGAGAGAGAGAGAGACAGGCAGCTGCGGTTAAGAAAGTGCAGGGCACTACCTGTTGGACGACCTTTGCTAGGGCCATAGACTAAACATCCTTTGCTCCTTTGTTCAGAGTGCAATGCTGTGAAGGGGTGATGATAGAGGCTTAGAACGAGCCTAGCTTTCCAAAATAACTTACAAATACAACATGTACAAAGCACTGCTTGCCTTTTTCCCGTTCCCGTTGGGGGTTTTGGAGGTGAAAGACTTTTGAGTCATCAGTGTCTTGCCAGGAGTGCGGCTCTGCTGGTTGATAACATTAGCCAGAGGCTCGGTGTGAGATCCCATATTCCCGGCACAGGTCAACCAAAGCGTAGTGACCGGTAACAGCCTGAAGCAAGCATTTGTAATAAACCTGTTGTTTAAAAGCTGTGGATTTTGTGTGTACATGCGTGTGTTGGTGTGTTAGAGTTGTGTGTGTTGTTTTGTTGTGTCTGTGTGTGTTTGTGTGTGTGTGTATGTATGTGTGTGTGTATGTGTGATACACACTTTGACCGTGGCGTGAGCAGCAAAAGAACCAGCAAGGTGGCTCCAGTGTGTGTGTATGTGTATGTGTGTGCGTGTGTGTGTGTATGTGTGTGTGTGTTTGTGTGTGTGTGTGTGTGTGTGTGTGTGTGTGTGTGTGTGTGTGTGTGAGTGTGTATGTAATACACACTTTGACCGTGGCGGGAGCAGTAAAGGAATCAGCAGGGTGGCTACAGATGGATATGCCAAGGGGACATGGGCCTATGGGTTTCCTGCAAACTCACCCCAGGTGGTCCTGCGGGAGTTACAAAGGCGGTTGACTTCGAACTTGGACACAGGAATTGCAGATACAAACTCCAGTAGTAATTTATTTAAATAACAGCAGCTCGCCAGCCTCTGTGCGTACTTGTGAACAGATGCACCGGTAAAACTATATAAATGATATTAAGAACACGAACATCTGAACAGTTTGGTAGTACATGGCCCTTCTCTTCCCACTCACCAAGAGGCTTGGTGGCTTGGTCCTCTCTCCTTTCTTGCACAGAAGCAATCTGAATGAGATGGCCATGGCACAGCAGCAAGCACGGCACGCCCATTCAAAAGCACAGCCTTTTTCGCGGCGAGAAGACCAATATACAGCATGTTTGATAGATGCGGCAGGGACACTGGTTGGTTTTTGTGCTGAGTCTTACTTTGCAGTGACGGTAATTTGATATGACAGCAATCACTAGCTGGCAACGTACATGTTCAAATCGAACAGGCTCGCGACAACGTACATTTATTTCCTGCTGGCAGGTGTCACCGTCGGAGCCCGCTGCTGCTGTGTACCAGAGATATGCTGCAAAATACCTCCCTCAAGACAAAGTATTGGATCAACCAGAGATACTTCGGCGGTTTAGAAAGTGAGGGCTTTGTATGTGTTCATTTTGCCAACTAGCCAGTTATGGGCCCATACTTAATCAGCCGCGTGAATCCTCCTTTTTGAGCAGCCACAAGCTGTATCTGACCAGCCAGAGCATTGAATTGAGTGATTTTTTGTGTTTTGGAGTCCGTATAACTAATCAAGATCATTGCAAAAACAATGGAGCACAAAGAGCGAGTGGTTGGCGAGGTATGCAAATTAATGCACCAGTCCCTGGAGAGCACCTATTTAGGGTACAGGTACATGACGTGTGCATTTCGTCCTGTCATTCCATATGCAGAGCAGGGCGACTTGACTAAAACTGAGGACATGGTCTGGTAGCTTATAATATCGGCAACAGTGTGAAGCTAGATTGGGTTCAATTTGGTGAATTGACGTGCGAGTAGTTGCCCCTTTAATGCAAAAAAGAGCATGTTTGGACATTTGCTCAGAAAACCCTCTCTGTCATTTTGCGCGTCTATTTGGTTGTGCGTGTGTTTGAAAAGCTCCTTTGCTTTTCAACTTTTGTTGGCTCTACTGGCATACGTAAATTGAACGATGCCTTCATATCAATGTTGTTTAGGGTTGGCCAGAACCATATGTATACGGTATATATATGATATTTTTGGCAGGGAAATCACCAAATATACAGTCATATACCATCATATACGGTGTATGTATATGGTTCTTGCCAACCCTGCTGTTGTGCTTCCCTTTCCTAACGGCTCGCCTTTTTGCAACATACAGGGCGTACAGCACTCCATGGGCAAAATCGTCAATCAGATACGGTGCGTGTGGAAGGCTTGAGTATTTAATCCCATAAAAGGAAATGTCCTCATCCCTCATACAGCCTTGTGAGCAAATTCCTACGTACCGTAGGAACATGTACTCATTCCGCCTCTCTCAAAAACAGTTATTTATACCCTGGCCGCACCAATCCGCAGGGGCAAAATGCCCTCAGAACTGCACCAAGAGACTAGAAAGGCACCAAGAGACTCAGAGGTGCATTCCATAACACAATAACATTGTTTTGTCCAAGAGCACTGAGAAATCATAACGAGTCTTGTTCTGCTCTACTCAGTCATCCATTGTGTGTCACCTGGCAACTGGTTTTGCCTTCTAGTCTTTCCTAACTCAAGTTCTCATCATCATCTTCCCCATCCCTCCTGCTGGCTTCCTCGCTCTCCTTACTGCCCCCCTCCTTACTTTCCTCCTCCTCACTCCCCTCCTCCTCACTCCACTCCTCGCTGTCATCTTGGCTCCCCCAGGGATGAACCGTCGAAAACTCGTAACATTTATTTAAACTCAATCTGCAGTAATCCGCACCACCTCGAATATTTATTTATTTTGGGGGGGAGTGAATTGGCCGCACCCCCCAAAACAGTATTTTGTGGCGGGATATAATGTTCCCACGGTTCTGATCTCACTTGTATTGACGCAAATTGGCCCCAAAATCTATTTGTTGAGGTTTTAAAGATGATGAAAGCAGAAAGCTTAGTTGCACAATTATTTCAGTAAGGTTTGCCTGGTTATTGAATTTTTGGCACTCGGATAACTAGCAAATATCAAATTACGCAAACGACACTGGTGAGAAGAGGCTAAGTTGCATCATCTTTTTATGTGCACCAGCAAACAAAGCGGACGAAACTCTGAATCAATTTGCAGTGGTGGGTTGGGAGCAACCTGTAGGGTTTTAAATTCGTTGTGTGTTAATCATTAGATTTGAGAAAACATTTATTGTGGTCTGCATCTTTGTGGTCAATGCAGGAAGAATGGACCACCTTTTCGGAGGTCGGCTCAGCAAGCATGAAGAATGTAAACCTCTTTTGTTCCAATCAATTACTACGCAGCATCCATGTGTATAAACAGATCCTGAACAGGTTTGAAAAGCAAGCTGCGTGAAGACATAGAGGAATGGAAATGATCTGATAAACTCATTTCTCCCAGTCCAATACCAGATGAAAATTGGACCCTTTTCCTTTTTCTACTGCCTCCTCTTGTTTGCAGTGGGGGATGGAAGACCGTTCTGGAGGTTCATCGTGCAGGAGGCAACTCAATGCAGCGACGAGGCCATGTTTGAAGAAGTGTACCAGTACTATGCAAGGCCAGGTGCGGTGTAGCAGTTGGTAGGTTACCAAAAATGCAGCTATCAGTTGTGCAATTTTTGGTAGTAAACCGGTACAATGCAAGTCCAGGGGCAATGCAGCTGGTTGGCTATATAAAATTCTTTCTGCCTTTCTTTAATTGACAACCGTAAGTGTGTCACATTGTAACCATGGCGTGGCGTGCACGTGTGATGATGAAATTTGCGTGAAACCTGTAGTTGCAAGCTTTTTGATTGCACTCAGCGCCTGAATTGGGCTGAATGGTCCATTATGTATTTTTCAGCAAACATGTGTAAGGGGAGAGTTGACTCAGTGGCAAAAGAATAAGTGCCTTTATTTAAACCCTCAGTGGTGCTTCTGCTTCTAGGGCTAGCAGGGGGTGGCGTTGGGTGTGTGAGTCTGTGTGTGTGTGTGCGTGTGTGTGCGTGTGTGTAAGTGCGTGTGTTAGTGTGTGTGTTTGTGTTTGTGTGTGCATACCCCCTTTAGCGTCGCAAGGTAGTGAGTGGCATAATAAACACAGAACAACATTTTGCTGTAAGATGTAACACGTACGAGACAAGATTGAGAACACACATTTGTCACATCATATAACAGAATATTATGGACAAATTCACTAAATTCAAGTAGCGTAGCAAACAATACACTATTTTGCAGGCAGGTTCTGATTATGGCATGGTTGTGACAGCGCGCAGCTATGCTGTGACCAATTGCTCAGTGAAAACTCATCATACGCTGATGCACACACATACACATATATACACACATACACAAAACATAAACATATACACAGAGGCATGGAAGCTGGCTCCTGGAGCAACAAAAGCTCTCACAAAGATGCACAACGCGGGTGTGCTCCTGGCTGTTGTTTCAAATTTTGACACCCGGCTGCGCCAGGTGTGTGCGTGTGCGGCTGTGTGACTGTGTGTACTTTAAACTTTGTACGTTTGTGTGTGTGTGTGTGTGTGTGTCAAGTGCATAGAGGTGCACAATAACCTCGATGGCAGGTCAGTGACAAGAGCAAAAGGGGGCCTTTTAAAGCTGTTCACACAAGTGACTGTTTTTATGTTTGTGTGTGTGTCAAGTGCATAGAGGTGCACAATAACCTCGATGGCAGGTCAGTGGCAGGTGCAAAATGGGGCTTCTTAAAGCTGTTCACACAAGTGACCGCAGCACAAGTTGCTTAAGTGCAGACCTTGGTCCTGGCTTAACCCCTGGTTGGATTGGAGTAGCTGGACAGGAATGCACTCAGCAAAAGTGCTTCAAAAGTTCAGTGCGGCAGGTTTGGGTGGCATGTGCTACCGCTTGGGTGGCATGTGCTGCCAAGTGAGGCATTCATCTCTCGATTCACTGGCTGGTTCAATAACCCTGGTTATACTGGTTTTGCCAGACCTTGTTCTTATGTTTTCTCGTGCATACAGATCTTGGATGGCTTAGGAGTCGGACACTTATTCGACGCAATCATCATTTCAGCAGGTATGGAGAGCCTGGCAGGCTTGCTTTCATTTCTGTGACGCACGCTCACAGAGGCATACAACGCAGTTGTCAAATCTGATATTAATGCAAGCTTGGAATTAACCCAAGGCTCGAGGGTTTGTTTGTGTCACTGCTACACTGCTGCAAGAGTGTCCTTGTTTCCCCATTTACCTGCGTTGCCAGTTGACCTGTGTTTTAGGCATGGCTGCGTTTGTGCATGAGTTGGTCCGCGCTTGCCGTGAGCCCCTTATGGATCTGTGAAGGCTCTATGTTTGGGCACACCACACACATGGATTTGCAGAGGTGGGGGTTGAAAAGCCAAACCGATGCATCTTTGAGGCTGCGCTGGAATCTCTGGGAGTACAACCTGAGGAGGCTGTGCATGTGGGAGATGATAGGTGTGTGTGTGTGTGTGTGTGTGTGTGTGTGTGTGTGTGTGTGTGTGTGTGTGTGAAGGGGCTGTGTGTATGTGTGTGTGTGAGTGTGTACCGTTTGTGTTTGATGTGTGTATGTGTGTGCGTAGCTTGTCTGTGTGAAAGTGTGTGTATTTTATGTGTGTATGTGTGTCAAGGAGGTGGGCCTTCCTTAGCACAGAGCTTGTGTATTTGTGTACCGTACGAACAATATATCACGCCGCAAAAATATTGTTTTTGGGGGGTGCGGCGAGCTCACACCCCCTGAAATATATAAATAGTTGAGGGGGTGCGGATTGGTGCGGATTGAATTTAAATATTACTTTTGAGTTTTTGACAGGTCATGAGTGGGAAAGAGCCCCCGAGAGCCCCTGTGGGCCTGCAAGGTGCACATCGCTGCTGAGTTCCGAGACTGGCTGTAGAAGCGGTTCCCATTTGTGCACATCATCTTGGTGCCGGCTGGCTGCACAGGTGTTGCTCAGAGGGGAGTGAGGAGGGGGGCAGTGAAGAGGGG
>Ga0307942_1002111_pt1 | contig 16051 bp, 21 predicted proteins | sample OrgLakmetagen175_FD_201846 | JGI IMG/M metagenome (GOLD analysis project Ga0307942, IMG submission 201846) | Saline water microbial communities from Organic Lake, Antarctica - #175 | ecosystem: Environmental > Aquatic > Non-marine Saline and Alkaline > Saline | place: Antarctica: Organic Lake...
TACATGGTTTGGATGATGTCTCTCAAATATTGTGGAGTCTTAATTTTTTGTAAGTGTCTCCAAAGTTTCTCTCTTGGAATACTGTCGTAGGCAGCAAGGAGGTCTAGAAAAGCAGTGAACACCTTCAAACTTCTTCACACCTTCGTCGAAAATTGAAACTAAATCTGACACAAACTTGAGAAGTCTGCATGAGTCTTGATTCAGGAATGCATTGATCTCAAAATCAGTGATACTGTGATGACAAGTTAAGAAAGGAATATATTCAGAACAAGTCTAGTGTCCAGAAAGGAAAGCTGACTCAGTCGGACTGGCTGGTTTCGGCCAGCTACAAATGAAAGCGCAAGTTTGATCTGAAATGTAGAGAACGAGTCTACTAGTAGTGTCCTGAAAGGTAAGCGCCATAAACAAGTTGATTCAGAAAATATGGTCGGACTGCTGAGAAGTTATATTCCGTTTGCATCATAAGATGGCGGTAAATTATCTACAAGGACTCATCACAACTGTTAAAAGACTAAGTCCCTACAACTACTGTCCAGACTAGAAGGGAAAAGGCAGAAAAATAAACTCAGTCCTGGATCCCTCAATCGTGTTGTATGGATACCTATATGCACAGGATTTTTTTCCTTTCCCATGCTGACCTTCATGTACACGTTTATTTTGCCCTATCGCCATCAACCTGCCAGTGGTTGCCCCCCCCTACTTTCTTCTATTTCTTCCACGCCTGCCTCTCTTGGCTGCTTACTTTTTATTCCATAGCTTTTGGTTAACTTTCATCTTCGTAGTAGGGTGTTTCTCCCCTTGACCTTTGTAAAACGCAAAAACTAACTCAAACTGAGAACCTTTTGAAGAAAGAGCAGTTGTGAGGACCAAGGAAATAGATAACGGAGAAACTGAAGGGCAACACAGATAAAAAGGAAGAGTGATACAAAAACAATAAACTACTGCAGGGGGTGGGCGGGTTCTTCGAAGTGGCATGCAGGGGGCAATTGAGGGAGACTGGGAGCATCCCAGCAGCACCGCCAGCCACCAGCAGAGCCACCAGCAACCCCAGACAGCACCGACCCATAGACCTCAGCACCGACCCATAGACCTCAGCAAATCTCGGCGTGAAATCCACCTCGTCAAGATCAATTATTGTGAGGAGGATACCAGACCTCAGAACCAGCTGAACGCCGCGAAGGAACAGCACAAAGACCTCTGCAACATTCTCCAAGGAGCCTCCGTTACTCTCCACATCATCCTTTTGGGTGCGGGCGGCACCATCTACAACACTCACACTCTGAAGAAGCCTTTCAAGGAACTGGGTCTCGATTCTCAAAGAGTTAAGAAGCTTGCCTCCAAGCTCCATGTGCACTCTATCTGTGAACTTTGCTGCTAAACTTGTCCGTACCAGACGTGCCCTTTCTAGTACTGTTATCAACTCTCATCAGGAGCCGGTTTCAGGCCAAGCCTGCAACCCTCCTGATCCCCATTGATTTTTCCTTTCCTTTTCGCGGTGGAGGAGCTTTACGGTACCTGGTACCAAAGTGGCTCCTTTTCCTTAACTAATGTGGGGAGTGTTTTTTACTGCCTGCGTAATTTTTCTTTTTCTTTTCTTCAGCACATGCATTCGCACCTACCATTGAAAGTGCCTTATGCAAGTTGGTTGTTATCACAACCAAGATGCCCGTCCAAGTACAGACCAATCAGAAGAATGGCATTGTCCAGCCTGCCTGGAACTCTTTGAGGAGCAACAGGGAATTTGGCATAGACAGACAGAGAGTACGATTTGGCTGGTTAATTGGAAGCCAACATGAGAAGCAGCAAAGATGATCAGATCTAAGTTTAATACGTAAAAATGGCTGAAGAGTACAAGACAATCACTATGTCCACCTCTGACACGAGAAATGAACCCATGGACAAAATATGAACATCCTGGCCTGGCAAGGATTGGAGGATCCCATCAGGCATACTTTTAAGCCACTGGGCATATTCCTAAGCCACTGGGCATACTCTCCAATAGAAATCTACGCTAGGCAAACAAATCAGGGACGAATTATATTTTGACATGCAAGCTACTGACCCGCAAAACGAATCAAGGGCACAGACAACTGTAAGCTGGAACATACAGGTCGACCTGATCAGACCACCTCCAGTACAAGAGGCAACACATGACAGTGAGCATTGTGGCGCACCTAGCCAACCGCCACAAGCAAAGGACTGGCTAAAAAAGTTACACTTCCGAAGTTCCAGACCCTCCCAGAGGTGACATGTCTAGGGTTGGTTATAATTGTATACATACACCGTATATGACCGTATATTTGGCGATTTCCCTGCTAAAAATACCGCATATAACCGTATATATATACACCGTATATTTATGGTTCCAACCTTAGACATGTGTGTACGGCATAGATGGTAAACGCTCCGGCACCATCACCCCTCAGCGCTTCAGCATTCTACAGGATGCATACAACTCTGCTCGTCACCGAGGCATACACGTCCTGCTGAATCCCCCTGTCTAAGACCTTGCAACAGAAATTCAAGGACTACCTCATCCCACAACTTTCAATGACAGGCAACAATACCAAGGCTGAATGCTCATGTTATCGGGCTCTGCCCACCCATTACATGACAGCCTTTTGCAACCATGCCCTGGTCACAAAAGAAAGAATGGCCCCACCTCTAGACTTTACTCCAGAGCTTCAAGAGTTATGGACAGCCCACCCAAAAGACAGAGTTTTTGGTTCCAGAACAGATGCGTTCTCCACACAATTAACTGGATTCTCCATCTGCCACCCGATGTATGATGATAAGCACATGCTCAAAGAAGTACAACTTGAACCGCACCTGCCTTGAATAACCAAGAGGCAGCAGTTACCTTTATGCTGCTCCCAAACTGGATGGATAACAGCACTAGCGCTTTTCACAAAACCTGCATTTACAACAAGGATGTTAGCACTATTCTTGGAAATATCCCAAAGACAAAAGTGCGCTACATGCCACTCTTCTACCAGCAGCGCAAAACACCACCCCTGCCAGAAGCAATATGGAATATAAGGCATGCGCATCCTAGCAGTCTGGAACAAAGCTGCCAGGGAGCAACTTATCACAAACGACCCATCTTGTTTAGAAAAATTAAAGCAAGACCTATCGCCAGCGGCAATCTAAAATTTAGAATTGCAGGCACCATACCTTATCTTGAACCGCCAGCTGAAAGGAAACTGCCAAGAATGGCAAAAATATGTAGGCTCCCCAAAGACTCAAGAAACACACTTATCTATGCAAATATTGTCGACACAAGCAATACATTACACAGCCTGGTTCCCTCCCATATGTACGACAAAAGAGCTTGCTAGAACTCAAGGCCCCTAACTGGAAAGAGTGGGCCTTTGCAGATGGGAATTGTATCACAAACAAAGAAAATGGATTTCAGTCTATTGGAGCTGGAGTCTACCACCCTCAATCCAACAAAATCACCACAGTAAATCCTGGAGGGACAGGCACAACAAAACCATAAACAGAATCAAGCTAGCATAAATTGTTGCTGCTTTGATAAATGAATGCACCTATATTGTGACAGGCAGCACTGGTGCACTATAGCAAATAAGAAATAGCATGCTCTACCTCCACCCCAGCGCTAAAAAACATGCCAAATTTATAGAAACCATCGTACATTACATCCAGCTGTCTAAAGACACCATAAGTCTCTACAAGGGCAAAGCTCATGCTGGCATCTTAGGGAACGAGTGCGCTGATGCCATAGCAAAATGCTCTGTGGAATATCAAAGTGGCCATGATATCCACATTAACACCGACGCCCATCCCCATTCATCCATCTTCTGGCCAGCAAGGGTGGAAAACCCTCCCCTAGCTTACCTACTAGATACTCTAAACACCAGCCAACCAGGGCCTTCCGCAGAAAGGCTCTCCATTTTCTCAAATCTCGATCTTTAAAATCACACATGCACGTCCAACACAAACTAGGTCCAAAATTAAAAAAGGTTCAAACAATCAGTCCACAAAGTGCTCCACAAGATACCAAGAATTGATCAAGGAAGGCATTGTCGAGAAAGACATTAGTAATTCACTTAGGAAAATGTCACCTCTGGAAAAAAGAAAAATGTCATGCTCTGCTGTACAAATCTGACATTCAACCAACAGCGTGCCGCTCAATGCAACCATTGAGAAGGCCCACCAATCTGCCTCATCGCCAAAAGCTTGACGGCACCAACTACATGCTGTCAGGCTGCAGCCATCCTATTATAAATAAAATGTTAACAAATCGACACATCATTGCTGGACAAATGATCATGAAAGCGATCTAACAAGACGCACAGGGTGCCTGGCTGCTCAACACAAGCAGACGTAGGCAGTCGTGAAAAAATGGTACAACAAGGCATTATACGCCCTTAAGAAGAGACACAGATAGGAATGATTTCAACCTGGCTCTTACCTTCCAATCTCAATGCACAACAGTGGCGGAAACTTAGCAAGCAAGAAGCATTGATGGTTGCTCCGACCCAGCAACCACGCCCCAAACGAAACCCAACAAACACGTATCAAACTAGGTCTGCCATTAATGCAAGAAGGGTTGCCCGTGATAACCCAGCAGATGGTGCTGCCATTCCATACATATATGGCTGTGAAACCAAGAGACATACAACCAAGCAAACGTGATACACATTTGAGCAAAATTAAGTACTGTGTAGACACTTCCCCAACTCAACAAGCAAAAAAGGCACGAGAACAACATAAGCTGTTAATGCCTCGCCTACTACGGTACCACAAAACCTTCCACTATCCTATCCTACTAGGGGCGACAGGCACCATCTAGAGCAGCCACACAAGGAACCCACTCCTCGCAGTTACTGGTTTACATGCCACAGCACTCATTAAATAATCATCAAGCTTACATGCAATCAGATCCGCAACAAGAATCATACAGATGAGAGACATTGAATATTTGAGCAACACCCCTGGTGGTGTGCTGGCGGGCTTCTCCTTGATCCCCACTGGAAAACTTTTTATTTTTATTAACCAGGTGGGATGTTGTTTGTCTCTGCATCCATTGGGTAGTGCAAAACACAAATTAACATCCTTTCCTAATCCATGCCGATGGTGTTTGCACTATCTGCATTCTTTTTCATTTTTTTCCTTCCAACAAACAATCAGAAGGGGGCGATTGACCCCCCAAATGGGGGTGTCTCTCAAATGTTCCCAGACCGTCTTTTGGCAACTATCAAACATGGTGTCTATAACAATTGAGTTTGACTGTTGCCAATGACGGCACACAGGCTATATCAGCCGCGGCATGAAACCTTCTTTCAGGCACCCGCGTGCTAGATCTGACCACCCACTGCACCAAAACGAGTGATGTTTGGTGTTTTGATGTCCTTATCATAATTTAGGTCATCGCAAAAAAATGGAGTGAAATAATGAAGTGGTTGGGGGTTTGGCTATTTTCCAATTAAAAGGGGCTTTGTTGGTCAGTGTGAGCTTTAAGCCCTGCCTGTTTGCACATAGAGCGACCTACATGAATCTAAGCACATCCTAGTGTAGCTTATAATGCCAGCTTCAATTTAAGGCAAATAATCTCTTAACTGGATGAAGGGTCAGTGAACGGCTGCCTGGGCGACACTGACACATCCCCGGATAGCCCCCTCTGTCAAACTTTCATAGAATGTCTGCCAATAATGCAAGAAGAGTTGCCAGCAGTGATGACTTGACAGACGACCCTGCCAATCCATATCCCCTGGCTGTGAAACCAAGAGACATCCAACCAAAGAAGCTCGGCGTAAACCTGGTAGAAATTAAGAACTATGTAGACACTTCTCCTACCAACACTTCCCCTACCAACAAGCCGAAAAGGACAAGAAGCACAAGAACAACACAAGCTATAACTGCCTCCCCTACTAGGGCACTGCAAAACCCTCCACTATCCTATCCTACTAGGGGCGACAGGCACCATTTATCACAGGAGCCATACCACAAACCCATTGCACAGCCGTGGAGTAAAAAGTCTGCATGCCACAGCACATGAGAAAAAAAGCTTACCTTGCCGTCAGGTCCGCAACAAAATCAAACCAGATGCGACATCAAACGCGTACGCTCGAAATTATCTGAGCAATACTCCTGGTGGTGTGCAGACCTTTGCCTCCCAACCGCCTGATCCCCATTGAAAGCCCCTCTTAATTTGTTCTCCATTCTCCAGTTTCCAGGTAGTGGATGTTGTGTGGTGGATCTGAATTCGTTGGGCGGTGTAGGACAAAAAACAGGACACAACTTGGACATCCTATCCTAATCCATGCTGTGGCGTACACTCTCATTCCTTTTAATTATATGACCTGCTAGTACCTGCAGCTTTTGAACTCAAGAACAGCTACGCAGCACTCATTCTCGCAGGTACTTTTCACAGGAGACCCCAGAAGTATCATTAGTGCGTTGGGAAAGATGTTGCACAGCAAAAACATCTGGTGATTGTCAGTCAGGCTTGCATGAATTGACGCGCATAAATGCGTGCATGAGTTACGGACCGCCTGAACAAATAATGAAGAATTTAATAGGTTGTTGTTTGGTTTAAACAGAGTATGAGTACATAACACCCAGGACCCAAAACAAGTGAGTTCCTTCTCGAGTCCTAAACAATCGTTCGCCATCAACATGGAAACAAGCTCTCTGTGCAAGTATTAGACTGCTCAAAACTTCTCACTCCCAGTTTTCTTCTCGCAGTTCTGCGAACTCTCCCCACTTTCAGCCTCTGGAACGCTCCTCGGCGTAATCCACGTAGCGCGTTGGGGCTCGAAAAGCAATGAAGCTGCACCGTGCTGCTGCTTTTAGTAGCCCCTGTCAATCGCCCATCCTCCCACCCGTCCTCCAGAGCCCACTTAATACCAGCCATTACTGTACTAGCAGCAGCAGCTGCACGAGCAACAGTAGCAGCCATCGCACGAACAGCAGCAGCAGAAGCAGCAGTCATCCAGGAGTTCTGCCTCTCGACTCCTTGGGCAGCAGGAAAAATGCCCTGCAATCGGGAGCCCGGAGCCATCATTTAGCGTTGATCAATAGGAGGCAACGGGGAATAACCAGTCCGTTACGGGCGGTTCCGGGTGCTATGCCCATGCCAGGGTCAGACGACTCAGAAAAGGTGCAAGGGCCTGGTCAAGGGCCCGGTGCCCCAGCAGCAGCAGCAGCAGCAGAAGGCTTCCCTCACCGCTGGAAAGTGGTTCTGATGATGGCTGTGAGTAGCAGTGGGTGATGGTGTCAGGGCTTGCTGCTTCTTCTTTCCCCAGATGTCTGAGTGAGCACGGAGCTGTCTGTCAATCACCCCTTCCTGTGTTTCGCGTGCGAGCGAGCCTCCCCTTCCGCCTCTCTACCTTGCACGCAGGTTGCCTTCGTGCTGTGCAACATGGACAAGGTGAACATGTCTGTTGCTGTCATCCCAATGGCGCGTGAACTAGGCTGGAGTGCCCTGGATCGTGGCCTTGTCTCTTCTTCTTTCTTCTGGGGCTACACCGCCACTCAGTTGCCCGGTGGTTACATTGCTACCAAAATTGGTGGCACCAAAGTGCTGGCTGCTGGCGTAGCCCTTTGGTCGTTTGGGTAGGTGGCGAATGCGTGAGTGTGCAGCTTGGGTACCCATTGCAGGCATGCTGCCATTAGGAATGTGGAACGGGAAATAGCACTCCGCTTATCACAAATAAAATCTGCATGCTCCATATGATTGTATGCTTTAATTGCATGAACACACGTGACTGCAGAGATGCGTGAGCATGTTCCACCCCAAACTGGTTTTGCGCAGGACTTTAATCGCCCCCCCTGCAGCACAGACGGGTATCTTATGGTTGTGTGCATCACGCGCGTTGGTAGGCCTGGGGGAGGGAGTAGCACCCTCAGCTGCAACCACCGTGCTCGCCCGTCTGATGCCCTCCACCGAGCGTGCACGAGCGGTGTCCATGGTGTGGGGTGGCCTGGACGTGGGCAGTGCAGTGGGGCTGCTGCTGTCAGGCCCACTCATCCGCTGCTTTGGCTGGCCCTCTGTGTTCTACTTGTTCGCCTGCTTGGGCCTCATCTGGTGCTGCTTCTGGCCTGTGGTCAAGAAGGATGGGGACGCCAAGCTCAATGCCAGCCCTGTGGAGGCCAGCAGCAGCAGTAGCAGCGGGGCGCCCTCAAGCAGCGGCAGCAGCAGCAGCAGTAGCAGTAGCAGCAGCAGTAGCAGTAGCAGCAGCAGTAGACCAGTGCCCTGGGCTGCCATGTTCCGCTCCTCCCCTGTGTGGGCCGTCACATGTGCCCACTTCTGCTTCAACTGGGGCTACTACACCCTCCTGGCGTGGTGAGCGGGAGCAGGCAGTTGTCGGGGTGTCGTGCTTGAAGGAGTTGTGCAAATGTGGCAGGATATCAACACTTTTGAGGCGCATACACACAACACACAACCAACGCATTCTCATGTGCACTCTTGCAAGACCTACTGCACAATTGCGCATCCTCCATCCTCCCCACAACAACACAAATATTTACTTACACATGCGCGCGCACACACACACACACACACGCACACACACTGCACCACACCTCATATAACAGGCTGCCATCCTACTTCGAGCTGGCCTTGGGGCTGAACGTAGAAAAAAGCTCCATCCTTACGCTCATCCCCTACGCAGCCATGATTGCCATGATGCCACTGGTGCGTGGGGTAGAATTGATGATTAAATCAAGAATACATTGGAGAATACTTATGGCGTCTGCTAGTCGCAAGCACAAGCACAATCCCCAAAAATTAAATTTCAACGCCAATGTGCCAATGTGTGTGATAGGACTGCTTGCATCAAACTTGTGTAAGCTTATTTGCATGGCCAGTCTACGTCTGCTTCACTGTTCCACTCTTACCTTTTTCGACACTCCTCTCCTCTGCCAATGTGTACATCCAAGCATATTTAAACATTTGCACACACACACACACACACACACACACACACACACAGGTGGGACCCATCGCTGACCGTATGGTTGAGCAAGGTATGCCCTTGACCCGCGTGCGCAAGATATGCCAAGGCGTTGCCTTCATTGGGCCCGCAGCATGCATGATTGGCTGTGCCATCTTGACGCCCTACGCCATCCAAAGCACAGCAGCATCTGCAGCAACACAGGTGGGAAGAGACAAAGACACTTGCAAAAGCACACACACGCATACACACAGACACACACGAACACACACACATGCCACGCGCACGTACAGCCCATGCACAACTCATTCACAAGATGCACACAGTGCGCACATGCAGGCACTCATTTGCACATAACATTCATCCACACACACACACACACACATACACAGGCACACACACACATACACACACGCACACACACACGCTCGCACACACATACACACATACGCATGCGCATGTGTGTGTGCAGACTGCTGGAGCAGGAGTGCTGAACATCGCCAACCCCACCATCCTGCTGCTAGTAGCACTGATGTCAGCTGCCTTCGCGCTCTCAGCATGGTCCAGAGCAGGCCTATACTGCAACCACCAGGACCTGTCGCCTCAATTCGCAGGTCAGTGCTGTCGTGCTGTGGTCTTTGTTTGTTCTAGCTGGTAGGGCAGGTGTGGGCCTTGCCGCCCTGGGTTGCCGCCTTGAATTTTGCTTAAAAGGTCAACAACGATGATGGTCTATAAGTTGCTGGTGTTCTGTGTAGGTCTACTTTATCCAGGAGTGGGTGTAACGACTTTTCGTCAAAAATGGCCACGTATGCGCGCATATTATATGCTCTCTCTCTTTCTCTCTCTCTCTCTCTCTCTCACTCTCTCTCACTCTCTCTCACTCACTCTCTCTCACTCTCTCTCACTCTCTCCCACTCTCTCCCACTCTCTCCCACTCACTCTCTCTCTCTCTCTCTCTCTCTCTCACTCTCTCACTCTCTCTCACTCTCTCTCTCTCTCTCTCTCTCTCTCTCTCTCTCTCTCTCTCTCTCTCTCAATCTCTCAATATCTCAAAATCTCAATCTCAATCTCTCTCTCTTTGCTCGTTGTATGTCAGACGTACGACCTTGCTCCTAAAGGGGCATCACAATCATCACAATCTGTTTCCCCTGCATCAGAAAGTGTTATTCCCAATGCCACAATGAGATTACCCCTCTTCCTCGCGCCTTGTCACTTGCAGCAAGTATAGGTCTTGCCTCCAAAGAACCGCAGGTGCTAGGTTTGCTCGTGCACGTTGGGATCTGTGCAGGAAGGGCGGCATGCAGCGTTTTCAAACAAGCTTTCTTTAAACCCTGCCTGTTGCAGCACGTGGGTCGTGCCTCCAAAGACATGCGGCCCCAGGAGCTTGCCCACTGCACGTGGGCTCTTCACCAGCTGCTGGAGGCGTACAGCATATCCAGGCAGCATCAACAGCAGCTGAAGCAGCAGCAGCAGCAGCACCGGCAGCAGCAGCACCGGCAGCAGCAGCAGCAGCAGCAGCAGCAGACACAGGCTGATGGTGGTGGTCTTGGTGGTGGTGGTGGTGGTGGTGGTACTGACGCATTTCTCTCAGCACCGCAGCATGGAGGTCACCTTGGTGCAACTAGTGGTGGCCACACTCCTCCTGTTCCTCATGCTGCTGCTTCTCCCGCTGCATTGCCGCACTCCACCGGCCCTCCCGCTGCCGCCTTCCCTCCATCGTCTCTCTCCTCCGTCCCCCCTTTGGAGCTTCAGTACCTGGACGTGCTGCACACCCTTCAGCAGGTTTGTGTTCTGAGAGGCGCGCACAACAGACACACTTGTGATGATGATGATGACACGTGATGATGATGATAACACGTGATGATGGTGATGATGGCACATGATGAGAAGTGTGCATACGCACAATTAAGTGTACATGGTTACCCTTGCTCAGTCTTCAGCATTGCATATGTTGAGCACGTGTCGTGGTAGCCTGCTTAAACTTGTAGGAGACACGCACATGTTAGCACGCGGAGCACTGGAACACGAATAGACAGCATCATACATGTGCGCTTATGCTGTTAAAGCCTTTCTCCATTGCATGCGCCCACAGATTAGCACACATACACACAAAAAATACGATTCATACACATTCACTCTCTCTCTCTCTCTCCCTCACACACACACACACACACACACACACGCAAACACACACACACATTTACACAGAGTGCGGAAGTAGGGATGGGCAGCTTCAAGGCGCGTGAGCTCATGATGTTGCTGCTCTCCCTTCATCGCATGCGCCTGCGCTTATTGGTAGGGAGCCAGGAAGTGCTGAAGCAGGGGGGCCAGGGTGTGCGGAACATGATGGCAAGCCACCATCGCCTTTTGGTTGCCGCTTTGCAGGTGCGTCCTGTGTGTGTGTATGTGTGTGTGTGTGTGTGTGAGTGCAAGTGCACAACAAATATAAGTGCATATCACAGGGCTGTGGCCAGCCAACTTGCTTGTTTACTAGCCAAGTTTAAGTGTGCGTATTTGTGTTTCGTGCGCATGTGTGTGTGCGTGCGTGTGCGTGCATTTGTGTGTGCGTGTGTGTGCGTGCGTGTTTGTTGGTGTGTGTTGTAGCTCTTGACCCGCATTACAACAAGGGCGTGTTTATTTCTGGTTAGGCAGTGGTAACTTATGTCAAATGCGTAGGGTGGGCCAAAGCCGTATGTATACGGTGTATATACGGCATTTTTGGCAGGGAAATCACCAAATATATGGTCATATACGGTGTATATATACGGTTCTGGCCAACCCTACGAATGCGGCAGGCCATGGTGTGTTAAATGAGTTGTACCTAGTTCGAACCTTCCTAATTTGAAAGTAACGATCAACTCATACCGCGTGTGTTAAATACGCATTCACACTCAGGTTGGTAACTTCTCCTTACTTTCTGGTCTGAAAGCAGCAATCACTCATGCCCCCATAAACAAAACACAATTTAGTAGTTCAGTTCACATCTCTTGTGTGCAGCAACCTGCTCCTGTTTGCATCGCACTTTTGTCTGCCTGCTCATACTTCATCCTAGTTGCAATACACACTGACACACACACACATGAACACACATGAACACACACACATGAACACACATACACACAAATAAGCAAGCAGTGCCACCTGTCTGTGCGCAAGGGAAAGGGGTGAGGAGCATGCCAGTTTCGCAGGTTTCCATCTCTATTTTGCGCGCACACATACATACACACAGACACACAGACACACAAACACACAAACACACAAACACACAAACAAACACACAGCAACCACTCCACCCCATTTCTCCCACATGTTTGTGCTTTCAGGGCCCCCAGCTGACGTGGCAGCTGCACAGACTCAGTCCCTTGGATGTGTGCAACTTGGTGGGCCTGGTGGCACGTGACGTCAAACTGCAGAAGCAGGCACTGGTGAGGGAACGGACATTCAGTACCCAACGCATGCTCACACCCCACATTTCTAGGGTTGGCCAGAACCGTATATACACACCGTATATGACCGTATATACGCCATATATAAAAACATCGTATATACACCGTATATATATGGTTCTGGCCAACCCTACCGCATATGACCGTATATACGCCGTATATAAAATACCGTGTATACACCGTATATATATATATGGTTCTGGCCAACCCTACGCATCTTACACCATGGGCATGCAGCACCTTTCATCTCCCCACCCATGTCTCATCCTCTCATTCTACAGGGCATTATGCACCCCACATATTCCTGTACCCCACATCTCACACCACAGGGCACACAGGACCATATGCATCTCCCCACCCGCGTCTCTCATTCTACAGGACATTCATCGCACCCCACCCCACATATCACACCACAGGGCACGCAGGACCATATGCATCTCCCCACCCACGTCTCATTCTACAGGACACTCATCGCACCCCACCCAACATATCACACCACAGGGCACACAGGACCATATGCACCTCTCCACCCGCGTCCCTCATTCTACAGGACACTTGACACACCCCACCCTATATATCACACCACAGGGCACACAAGACCATATGCATCTCCCCACCCGCGTCTCATTCTACAGGACGCTCATCGCACCCCACCCCACATATCACACCACAGGGCACGCAGGACCATATGCATCTCCCCACCCACGTCTCATTCTACAGGACACTCATCGCACCCCACCCCACATATCACACCACAGGGCACGCAGCACCACACGTGGCAGATGATCTTTGGCCAACGTGCGCTCGCGCAGCTCGCTCAGGCGGTGGTGGCAGACAGCCACGCGCGCATGTCTCAATACGCACCGTGGGTGAGTGCGCGAGTAAAATGCACAGGGGCAGTGATGTTGTGTGTCACACATACAAAGCGCAGGCTGCGGGGGGGTCTTGAGACGTTTCGGTTGCCAAGGAGTGCGAGTGCGTCGTCGTCGTTGTCGTCGGCGCGTCGTCACGTCGTGTTGTTGATTGGTGCAGCAGACTTGGAAGAGGGGGCTGGAAAAAAACATACGGGCTATGCAAGCATTGAGTTCTGAAATAGCCACGCGCGTACGTGGGGTACAGTTTACTCACCACAAGTTTGGATGAGTGGTGCAGGTGGAGTCGGGGAGTCTTGAGACGTTTCAGTTGCCAAGGAGTGCGTTGTTGATTGATGCAGCAGACTTGGAAGAGGGGGTTGGAAAAAAATATACGGGCTATGCAAGCACTGAGTGCTGAGATAGCTACACGCGCGTTCGTGGGGTGCAGTTTACTCACCACAAGTTTGGATGAGTGATGCAGGTGGACTGCAGGAGTTATAGGGGATGGAACCCTTGTGTGTTTGTGTGTGTGTGTGCGTGTGTGTTCAGTAATCTCACGGCACAATACGGTGGACTGCAAGAACTATAAAGGATGGAACGCTGGTGTGTGTGTGCGTGTGTGTGTGTGTTCAGCAAGCTCACAGCACAATAGCGGTGGAATGCAGGAATTTTAGAGGATGGAACCCTGGTGTGTGTGCGTGTGTGTGTGCGTGTGTGTGTGTTCAGCAAGCTCACAGCACAATAGCGGTGGAATGCAGGAATTATAGAGGATGGAACCCTTGTGTGTGCGCGTGTGTGTGTGTGTGCGTGTGTGTGTGTGTGTGTTCAGCAAGCTCACAGCACACTGACGGTGGACTGCAGGAATTATAGGGGATGGGACTTGTGTGTGTGTGCGCGTGTGTGCGTGTGTGTGTGTGTGTGTGCGCGTGTGTGTTTGTGTTCAGAAAACCCACAGCCCAACAACAGTGGATTGCAGGAATTATAGAGGATGGAACTCGTGTGTGTGTGTGTGTGTGTGTGCGTGTGCAAGTGTGTGTGCGTGTGTGTATTCAGCAAGCACGATAACAAGGGTGTTAGACAGCCACGTGTGAACTGTGCAGTGCACGTGCACTCTAAGGTGCTTGTGGTGATATGAGTGTGAGCCTGTTCACGGTCTTCATTTCTTCCTTGTGTGGCTGACAGCCATGTGCGGTATAATGAGGCAGCTTCACGTACGCACGTATGCATGTGCATGTACCCCCAATTTCAGACCAAATGCAGCAGACATGTACACACACATAAACACACCTGAACACACATTAACACACACATAAACACACCTGAACACACACACACACTCACATATACACACCTGAACACACACATACACGTACACTCACACATATACACACCTGAACACACACACACGCATGCACACGCACACGCACACGCACGCACATGCACGCATGCACGTAAACACACACACACGCACGCATGCGCGCACATACATACATACATACACACAGGACCTCCTTGGCTTGTTGAGCGCCTTGCCCGCCATCCACAGCGGTGCCAGCCCCCTGTCCCCCTCATGGACTAACAGCTGCGTACACCGCGTCAGCTCAGCACTGCTCAGCACTGGGAGCAGCACGCACACCACGGCCGGCACAGCAAGGGCAGCACACACACTGCCAGACGGCACCTCTAGTCACGACGCACGCACCACAACAAACGCAGCAGGAGCAGCAGGAGAAGCACACGCACCATCATCATCTGAGGGCAACCCCAGTACTAGGCATCCAAGTGTGAGCTCCATGCAATCACCTAAGCTGTCGCAGTTGCCTCAGCAATTGCCGCGGCCGTCGCAGCCGCCTCAGCAAATGCCGCAGCCGTCGCAGCCGCCTCAGCATAAGGGCATGGATGTGCATGCCAGCCTGGCTGCGTTGCTGTGTGGGCTGGCCAAGCTTGGAGTGAAGGGGGGGGAGGCGGGTGAACGCCCCAGCAGCAACAGTGACAAGAATAGAAGCAGCAGCAGCAGCAGCAGCAGTAGCAACGGTGACAAGAACAGCAGCAGTAAGGAAAGCAACGGCAGTGATTACATTAAGAACAGCAGCAGCAGCAGCAGCAGCAGGGAGGATGGCAGCAAACACAGCAGCGGCAGTAGCAGCAGCAACAGCACAGCCAGCAAGGAGAGCAGCGGCAGGAGCTGCAGTGCCACCAGCAATGTTGTCAGTAGCAGCATGGGTGGCTGCAGAGGCAGCATGTGGGGTAGCTATGAGAATGAGGACCTGGATGGGGCTGTGTGTATGCTTCAGCCAGCAACCTTTGCAAAGCTCAGTGCGTGTGTGGAGGAGAGCCTGCTACGGCTGGCGGCCAACAGACTGGCGGTGGTGGTGTGGTCGATGGCGCAGCTACAGGTGTGTGTGTGTGAGAGTGTGTGTATGTGAGAGGGTGCAAGCCATCTCAAGCCGTGGCCACTTGAAAACACTTATACATGCTACGTGCACAATCTCTGTGTGTGTGTGTGTGTGTGTGTGTGTGCGCGCAGGCCCCCCCTGGAGCCTCGCAAGCATGCTTGTGCAATCAACACACGCACACCCTGTGTCTGTGTATGTGTGTGTGCAGGCCCCCTGGAGCCACAACCTCAAGGACCTCCTGCTGCAACATCTGGAACAGTGCGTCATGCCGTCCACCCTCCAAACCCACCCAACTTCCATCCCCCCTCCCCACCCTCCCCCCTCAAACCCCTCCCCCTCCCTCTCTTCCTCGTTCTCCCCCTCACAACCTCTGCCCTCTGCTCCCCCTCCCTCCTCAGATTTCTCCACTTCCTCCCCCTCGCAACCCTCCCCCT
>Ga0307942_1002112_pt1 | contig 16051 bp, 26 predicted proteins | sample OrgLakmetagen175_FD_201846 | JGI IMG/M metagenome (GOLD analysis project Ga0307942, IMG submission 201846) | Saline water microbial communities from Organic Lake, Antarctica - #175 | ecosystem: Environmental > Aquatic > Non-marine Saline and Alkaline > Saline | place: Antarctica: Organic Lake...
CTCACACCCCCACGCATCCAAATGAGTACTCTTTTGTGAGACAGACACACACACTCTCACACCTCAACCCATCCAAACACCCACGCCCACGCATCAGCGACGTAACACTTGACACACTCACACCCACCCCTACCCATCCAAACACCCACGCCCTCACATTAGCGACGTAAAACTCACCGGCCTCATCTCATTTTCCATGTATCGCTCCTCGATGGGGCCCCCTAGGACCTTCATCTCGTCCAGCTTGCTCGCGTACACACTCTTGTTCACATCCTCACCCTCGTCATACAGCCAGTCCTCCGCTACCTGCATTGTGCAGGCACAGCACACACAATTCTTGTAAACAACACCATTTGTTCAGCGCTCTTGTCGTACAGCCAGTCCTCCGCTACCTGCATTGTGCAGTTGCAGCAACACACATTTTTTGTGAACAACACTATTTGTTCAGCGCTCTCGTCATACAGCCAGTCCTCCGCCACCTGCATTGTGCAGTTGCAGCAACACACACATTCTTTGTGAACAACGTTTGTTCAGCGCACTCGTCAAACAGCCAGTCCTCCGCTACCTGTGTTGCAGGGTTGCAGCAACACCCCGCGTCAACAATGAAGAAAACATCACCACGCTCCCATTGTGCAGCCATCCCACTGCATCTAAACATGCACATTTGTAGGACAATACACACACACGCACGCACGCACACATGTTACTAAAACAATACAAAGATTCTTCCACGACCCTGCTGGCCAGCCCTCTGCATCTGCACATGCACAATTGTAGCACAACACACACACACATACACGTATAGAGCACGCACCCACCACCCACCCAGCTCCCCCTGCTACTCAATGACCAACTACATCTTTTTATCGGCCACCTACACACACGTCCATAAAGCGAGGTGCCTCAGCCTCTGGTCTATCGGTTGCACAGGCTTCTTGTGTGAGCTTAGGGTTGCCCAGAACCGTATATATACACCGTATATGACCGTATATTTGGTAGTTTCCCTGCCGAAAAACACCGTGTACACACCGTGTATACGGTTCTGGCCAACCCTGTGTGAGTCGCAGCTTCCTTGACCTAGTGGTTTGCAGTGTTTGCAGTGCAAGCTTCTTGCGTGAGCCGCGGGTTTGTAGTACAGGCTTTTTGTGTGAGCCGCAGCTAATTCCCTAATCTAGTTATTTGCATTGACCCAGTGCACTGAAGTCAAAGCCCCAAAGATCCCAGAAGTGAAATGCCTTGATATTAGGTAGTTTTGAAAGAAGCCTAAGGTTGAGGCACCCCCGTTTGGATCTCTGCGGGGCCTTGATTTCTGATACTGGCAAAGGCTTAGGGCCGAGAGTTGTTGATGTTGATCTCGTGTGGGTCTCACAGCCTCTGTAGAGGCTGGAGGTCAAGAGGCACGGTCAATTTCTAGATCACAGGCGTGCCAACGATAGCCTACAAATTGACCGTGGGTCTGATCTGAATGGGGTCTTAGTTCCTGTGTTCTCTAACGACACATCTTGGGAGTCCAAGGCACCGGCCCATGACGACATAATTTAAATACCTATGGAACACGCACAAACACACACAGACTCTCTCTCTCTTTTTCTCGCTCGCTCAGCGCTATGGTGGCCAAAGCAGCATGGGGCCACCAATGCTCTTTCAATCCTTTTTCAAGTCCACCATCGCACCTCAAAGGTAAGCACAACTTCTTTGTATAAGCTCTTGTGTCGCCAAGCAAGCAAGCACACAATCACGCAACATCACCTTCGTCACACACACCTGCAACTTTGCTGCGATGGAGTCACGATCGCTGTCCTTAACATAGGGGGCAAACTTGTCATACATCCTGTGTGTGCATGTGTGTGTGTGTGTTCTTGAAAAAGACACTGTAATTCTCTTATCAACACACTGCGTATTATGCAATGCATGCTTGTATGCCCTCATCTGCTGATGGGTGTAATCTTTACGCATCCTCCTGTTGCTTTCTGCTGCCTTGCACGAGCATGACTACAGTGGCTCAAGATTGGCACCTTGACGTGCACACACACACACACACACACACACACACACACAAACATACAACACATTATCACGCACACAACCACACACAAACACCCACTTGTTTCTTAAAGATAGAATGTAGCCTTCCAACGCATTCTTGCGCTCACTTGTCTCCTCTTGCAGCTTGTCTGCTGCCTGCACGTGTCGTTTGTGTTGTGTGTGCGTGCAAGATATGTGTGTGTGCGCGCAGATTTCTCCATGTGTATCGTGCAAACTTGAAGATGTGCGTGGGGGGAACATGAAAACACATTATCGCTCTGACTGTTCAGACTGTGATCTCAAGCAAAGACATGTCTAGAAACACGTGCGGATCTAATCAAACGACCTGTGTCTGAGCTGGCTGTGCTTACCTGCATCTGGTACTGTGTGTGTGTGTGTGCGTGTGCGTGTGCGTGTGTGTTTGTGTTTGTGTGTGTGTGTGTGTGTGTGTGTGTGTGTGTGTGTGTGCGCGTGCGCCTGAGCTGGCTGTTCTTACCTGCATTTGGCACTCTGCTTCAAAGTAGGCTTCCACTTGCTTTGTATCCAAGGCGTTAAACTGCGCAAGGTGTGTGTGTGTGTGTGTGTGAATGTGTGTGCGTGTGTGTGCGTGCGTGTGTCTGTGTGTGTGTGCGCGTGTGCGTCTGTGTGTGTGTGTGCGTGCAAGCGCACGCGCACGAGCACTTAGATCAGAACGTGGAAGGATCAGACTTCTTTGCAGCTAGAGGACGAAAGAGGCAATGTGGGGTTGAAACACTCGCCCCTCACAAATTGTGCACAACCTTTTGTAAAATTTAACAAACAGCTTTCATTGATGTAGCGTCGGTGAAAAAAACAATTTGAGTGCCTATGACAGGAAGCCCTAGAGCTATACACTGACAACATCCAATTGAACAAAATCACCGCTGTCGTTACTATAACCACGTGCTCTATCAAATCACTTACTCTCACATCACCCTCTGACCCCTTTTTTGTCTCCACATGCTCAGCCCACTCACTCTCACCACTTACCACCCTCCACTCACTCCCACATCACTGCTCTCCTTTCCGACCCCACATGCTCAACCCACACACTCACCAGCTTAACAGTGAATGGTACGTCGTGCTTCTTCACACGTCGCTTCTTCTCACCGCCCTTCTTGGCGGCGTCCGCTGCAGGAGGGGCAGCAGCATCTGCGAACGTGGCGTGAGCATGTGCGTGTATGTGGGTGGGTGTGCATGCGCGCGTGTTTTAATGTGTGTGTAGGTGTATGTGGGTGTTTGTCAACGTGGGTGTGTGTGGGTGTGTGCGTGCGTGCGTGTGTTAACGTGAATGAGTGTATGTGTGTGTAAAGTACAGGGTAGAATTACATGGTGTCACACAAGTGCATACGTCTTAAGTTGCAGCCTGCTCTTCAGTATGACTGTTCATCCTGTGTTGTTTGCAGCCAGTGGGCACCGTGCATATATAGTGCACGGTGCCGTGCACTATATATCTATGTCGTTTTGCATGTTTTGATTATTCACGTATACGACACTATATATGCTATGTTGTTTGCAGCCAGTGGGCTCCGTGCATATATAGTGCATACGTCTTGAGTTGCAGCCTGCCCTTCTGTATGGCTGTTCATCCTGTGCTGTTTGCAGCCAGTGGGCACCGCCAAACCTAGAGAATAGAAACTAATGGCCGGGCATACGATATCAACAGTGTCGGCACCCAACAGGTGAAATACCTGTGTACACACGTCTAATACGGTGCTAGCAGCAGCATGTGTTTCCATCCACGTGTGGAGTACAAAAGTCTACTACGCGCACACAATCACACCTGCCCCCCACAAGCACAATCGCATCACATACGCACGCACACACATACATGCGCAAACACACACACGCACCTGGTGCAGCAGCCTCAGTCTCCATAGGGGAAGCACCACTTGCATCTGGGGCAGCAGCTTCTCCTGCGTGTGCATGCATGTGCGTGTACGTATGTGTTTATGATCTGCATTTTCTTTCACCTATTTGCTCACGTCGCTAAGGTAAAGTGTGCACGGCATTTTCACTGCGCGGTCGATTCTTTTTTTTATGTGCGTAATTGGCCCTATCCAAAATTTACACCTAGAGGTGACTGCCTACTAACACACACACGCATGCACGCACGCACGCACGCACGCACACACACACACACACAGACTCACCCTCCATAGGGGCAGCCCCTGAGGCTGAAGCTTCTGCTGCGTCCTCCATCTTTACATCCTTGACCTGTTGGTAAGTGAATAATGTGTGTATGTATGTGCATGTATTTATGTGTGTATGCGTCTTTGAGTGTGAATATGCATGTGCGTACACTTACGTTTGTGCATGTGCATGTGCATGTGCATGAGCGTGTGCATATCATATAGCATCGTGTTTGTGCCCTTGCCCACTGTAAATGCTTTGATTGACCACAAGATTGACCATAAACAGATGCTTGTGTGGCTCGGTGAAGATTTTCCCTTGACCAGGCAAGACCTCTTTGACAAGGGCAATAAAATGATTTATTTAGTTCGTGGTCAAAAGACGGAAGGGGAAGCACAGAGAGCCTTGCTACTGTCCTTTTTTTGCAATGCACTTCTGAATCCTGCATGCAAAATTCTTTTTCACACAAGCACACCTCTTCTGACGGACCAGCCTCCTCTTCAATGGCTTGGAGGGACTCGATGGATGACAGGCCATGCAAGTTCATGCGGACCTGCGCACAAGTAATATTAGTAAAAATGAATGATAGGCCATGCAAGTTCATGCGGACCTGCGCACAAGTTACAAAACATATTAAATGAATGACAGGCCATGCACGTTTGCACAGACCTGCGCACAAGTAACAAAATATATAAAATGAATGACAGGCCATGCACGTTTGCACGGACCTGCGCACAATAAGCATCAATTACAAAATGAATGACAGGCCAGTGTACGGCACCTTGCAAAAAGAATGTGGCCACAGAATACCAATGTTTTTGATTTGGGTGATCAAATGGCCAGTACCAGTTGGTTCAGATTTCATGTTTGGAGAGGGCGGTAGAAATAGTTTCAAAGTTTTGTATTGATAGTGATAGTCAAGTGCTTCTCAGGGATTGCAGACAACACCTCGAAGGGACACACTATAGGTTGAGCAGCCATGCCAGGCTGGAGGCCTTTGTAATCTAGACTAAACTAAACTAAACTAAGGGCGAGCTTTGGCTCTCCATTTGGCCCTCACATTGGGTGGTTGCGTCGTGCTTGCATTGGGCATTCTTGGTTTGGAGGTATGAGAGCAACTGCAGTATACTACGAGGGTGTCAAACAGCAACTGGTGCATCAGCACCAGCAACTGGTGCATCCAACATATATACTGGTGCATATATATCCATGCATCCAACTGGTGCATCCAACATATATACTGCTGCATATAAATCCATGCATCCAACTGGTGCATCCAACATATATACTGGTGCATTTATATCCTTGCATCCAACTGGTGCATCAAACATATATACTAATGCATTTATACCCATGCATCCAACTGGTGCATCCAACATAAATACTGGTGCATATATATATATCCATGCATCCAACTGGTGCATCAAACATATATACTGGTGCATTTATATCCATGCATCCAACTGGTGCATCCGACATATATACTGGTGCATATATGTCCATGCATCCAAATGGTGCATCCAACATATATACTGGTGCATATATGTCCATGCATCCAACTGGTGCATCAAACATAAATTCTGGTGCATCCAATATATATACTGGTGCATATATGTCCATGCATCCAACTGGTGCATCCAACATATATACTGGTGCATATATATCCATGCATCCAAATGGTGCATCCAACATATGCATCAGCACCAGCAACTGGTGCATTCAACATACGGCATGTCTCAAGAATTAGGGTTGTGAGGGGGAGCCCTTATTCGTGAGACATGCCGTGTTGATGTCATTCTCTGCGATTCCTGAACCAGCTCCCTGACCTCAACCCTTCTGTGTTTACAGAGCACCAAGGCGCAACTTGCGTCTCTCGTTTCATTTGGCTTGACTCATAGGAAAGCTGCCCATCAAAGATTCCGTGCCCATCAAGGATTCCGTGGCAGATATGAAAGCTGCCCAACAAGGATTCCGCGCGTGCGCCTGCTGCAGGGTCCAAACGCTGAGAAGCGAAAAGCCTGGGGCCACTTCTGATAGCTCCTGTTGGTCAGGTCTTTCTTAAGTGGCGCGCTCAGGACATCTCATACTCCAGCACGTCTCAATCACAAGCAGCCTCACACAAGGCGTGGGTGAGAAGCTTACCTTGGCTTTCAGAGTGGCTTTGTCCTTCCCGGCAGGCACTTCAAATGGTCCAACCTGCACAGCAGAGCAGAGTGTGGGAGTTAGAGGTGGTGAATTCGTGTCTTCTATAATTTGAGCTTGTGAATTCATTCGTTGCTGGTAGGTGTCCTTCCCGGCAGGCACTTCATACGGTCCAACCTGCACAGTACAGCAAAGTGTGGGAGTGAAAGGTGGTAGATACACACACACACAAACACACACACTGTGCCTTTGTATCTGAGCTTATGAAATTAATTGTGGCTGGCAGATGTCCTTCCCGACAGGCACTTCAAATAATCTAACCTGCAAATTGTTCACCCTTTAACACGAGCTTGGACCTATTTGTGGAAAGTAGAGACCAGCCAACAGCGTTGTGGGAGCCTATCTTAGTACATGAAGGGTTGGCCAGAATCGAAAACACACCGTACACACCACAAGTATGGTAATTTCCTGCTAAAAATATTGCCTGGCTGAAGGTCTCTCCAACGTGGGAGCGACAGAGGGTGCCTATCTTGATACATGAAGGGTTGGCCAGAATCCAAAACACACCGTACACACCACAAGTAAGGTAAATTCCTGCTAAAAACATTGCCTGGCTGAAGGTCTCTCCAATGTGGGAGCGACAGAGGGTGCCTATCTTAATACATGAAGGGTTGGCCAGAATCCAAAACACATCGTACACACCACAAGTAAGGTAATTTCCTGCTAAAAATATTGCCTGGCTAAAGGTCTCTCCAACGTGGGAGCGACAGAGGGTGCCTATCTTGATACATGAAGGGTTGGCCAGAATCCAAAACACACCGTAAAAGTACCGTATACACACTGTGCGCGGTCCTGGCCAACCCATTGTACGTTATTAATTACCTTTGACAATTTTGGCCACAGTAATGGTTGCTCTGACGTCACTGGGACACAACACACACACGAGCACATACACAAATATACACGCACACATACACACGCACGCACGCACGCGCACACACACACATACAAGAAACATGCGCGCAAGGCCAATGATTTTCCTCATCCTTAGTGTACAGAATAACCATTTCGGCAAGGTAACGACTAGGAAATGTGTACAACCAGTGGTTTAGGCAAACAACACCTTGTGAAGATTATTGGTGATACGTCCTATCAAGGTGGCTGTTTGTGTGTATAACTCAACCCAGCACACGCTACACACAGGTAACCAACGGAGACAAAAACACAAACAGCTTGACCCACGATGTCCCTGACATTTGTGGCAAGTCAAGATGTCAATCTGATAACATGGTGAAGCATCAGACAAAGGTTGGAGTCGTCACATACAATGTAAACATCAATCGTCGCATGCAACTAGAACATCATGGGTCAAGATGGATAATAATAAATTTAGGAAAAAAATTAAGATCTGGCAGACATGCACACACACACGCACATTCACACACACCTGGTACTCTGCCAGTTTCTCCCCTGTCTCTGCCGTGTAAGCATTGACAGTGAAGGGCTGCATATGTACAGTGAAAGGTTGAGGAAGGTGAGTGCTGTGTGTGTGATAGTGTGTGATAGTGTGTGTGTGTGTGTGTGTGTGTGTGTGACACTCGACAGGTGGTCTGCAGCACTCAAAGAACTATAGGGTGCGCTGTGTTGTGTGCATGCCATCAGGCATGCACATGGCTGTGAGCAGCAACTAGTTGCGCAAGTTTGGTTCTGCATTGCCATTCACACGCGCACACCTTAGAGCGAAGCAGTGTGAGCATTTTGGAGTTGGGGAAGGGGGAGGTTGCCTCAAAGATGTGCTGCTTGGTCATTGTGCCGTCTTTATCCCACTCCAGCTCGAGGGAGTAGGGGCAGGCGTCCACGATGTCAAACTCGCGCACCTGCATGTGCATGCGTGCGTGCATGCGTGCGTGTGTGTGTGTGCGTGTGTGTGTGTGTGTGTGTTTGTGTGTGTGAGTGTATGTGTGTGTGTGAGTGTGAGTGTGAGTGTGTGTGTGTGAGTGTGAGTGTGTGTTAAGCATGCCCCAAAGCAATCGAGCTGGCTTGATGGATAAGAGAATTGTGAAAATGGAAATACACCAAATACAGCCTAAACAAGTCAAAACACAGAGCAATGAACTATAGTGCAGAAAGCTACATAGCAGCTCTAAACTTTGCTGTAAGCACCGGCAGTGGTCAAGCATTACAGCCAAAAGCTCAGGGTTGGCCAGAACCGTATATTTACACCATATCTGACCGTATATTTGGTGATTTCCCTGCCAAAAATACCGTGTATTTACACCGTATATACATGGTTCTGGCCAACCCTACAAAAGCTGTTTCCTGGTGCCTGAACGTTCCTGCCTAAAGGGCGCTATGCTTGAGGGTGCAGAAGTCACCACCCATTGCTTATTGCACACGCTTTTCAATGTTGCCTTGAATCTGTCTGGACTACCTTGCGTGTATATGCAGCTATGAAGCAATCTGAAACTACTGCTAAGTGCAGTCACGAGCACACAGATCCTGTCCTGCGAAATGTGAGCCTGCTGCTGCGCGGAATATACAAATGCGCAATCACCACCAAGAACATTGTGTCGCGCTGTTTTGTGCATGCAGACTGTTTGCATGCACGCACGCACACGTGTGAAGTCCAACCAAGTAGGAACGCCACTGCCACGAGCGAAAAAGAGTTGACTTATCACCATATTGTCCTTGCCCTCACCACTATGTAATCCAAGCACAGTACCGTAGGCCCACAGGAAGCACACTTAAACCAAGTACACAAGATCAAATCCCGACGCACAGAGGTTCCGCACGGTACAAAATTTTCACCCTTGCCCACCCTTGCTTACTCACCCTTGCACTCACCCTTTCCCACTCACACTCACACTGGCACACTCACCCTTACCCACTCACACTCACCCTTGCACACTCACCCTTACCCACAAACACTTGCACACTCACCCTTAACCACTCACCCGTACCCACCCACCCTTACCCACTCACCCTTGCACACTAACCCCTACCCACCCACACTTGCACACTCAACCTTACCCACTCACACTTGCACATGTTTGCACGTGTTATCCCTCCTCATTTTACCTTGAACACAGGGCTGAGCATAGCGCACTGCAGGGCTGCTCCCCTGCACACGACCTCCTTAGCATTCAGAGTCCGGCTGGCACCCTGTGAGTGTGTGTGTGTGTGTGTGTAAGTGTGTGTGCTGCTTCCCTGCACACGACCTCCTTTAGCGTTCAGAGGTCGGCTGGCACCCTGCACAGCAAGGAAGCAAGAGGGTCCCCTGATGGATGAACAAAGAGTACGGATGGATGGATGAAAAAAGAGTATGAATAGATGGATAGGTGAAAAAAGAGTATGGATGAGAAAATAGTTTGGATAGATGTCCGGCAAACAGGGTTTGCTGAAGCTGCAGCAAAGGTTGAAGATGTTCGAAGAATGTCCTCTTACGCTTGCACAGGGAGTGTTTTCATTGCCATGCAATTGATGAGATTCCTTTAAGCCAGTGTTGCTGTTTCTTTGCACAACCCCACTGGCGAAGGATCATGAAAAGGAGCGATGAGGCAACAGTGTGTCCCTGTGCGCTGTCCACCAAAGGGAGTGTCATGAAAAGGAGCGATGAGGCAACAGTGTGTCCTTGCGCGCTGTCCACCAAAGGGAGTGTCATGAAAAGCACCGGTGAGGCAATTTTTTTGGTTACAGCCCTCTCACGGAGTGTCATGAAAGGGAGTAAATAGGCAACAGCACGTCCGACAGTTTGCTGGCGACAGCTCATGTACACCGCAGCCAGGGCCTCGCCCCTCATGCACACCGCAGTCAAAGAAAACCAAGTGCACGAGCAGCCAGGGCCTGGCCCCTCATGTACACCGCAGTCATGTACACCGCAGCCAGGGCCTGGCCCCTCATGCACACCGCACTCAAAGAAAATCAAGTGCACGAGCAGCGAGCAAGTACTCCTCTCTCCCCTGATGCAGTGTAGCGTACGTAGGGTTGGCCAGAACCATAAATATACGGTGTATAAACGGAATTATTGGCAGAGAAATCATCAAATATACTGTCACATACGGTGTTGTATACAGTTCTGGCCAACCCTACGCAAACACCATTTAGCAAGCCAACACTCATTGTGGAATGCTAGTTTTACTTTTATCGTTAAGGAAGTGGAGAGAATGTCATGTCACGCACTCACACGAGGCTTGTGAAATCGTGGCAAGATTGTCATGTCACGTACTCAAACGAGGCTCGTGAAATCGTGGCAAGATTGTCATGTCACGCACTCACACGAGGCTTGTGAAATTGTGGCGAGGCACTGTTGAAAGGTAGAGGATCACAATGTGCCTATCTGCAAGGGAAGGTATCTGCAAGGGAAGAACCCACAGCAGGTCATGCGTAGGGCAGGCCACAGATCATGCGTAGGCCACAGATGGGTAGAACATAGCAAATTAAGTGTGTTGGATGCAACGTGCCTAACAGGCCTGATCCATACCTCACCACTGTAGGTGGTATGAAGGAATTCCTTCAGGGTACAAAGGAATTCACCACTGCGTGAGGCACCGCCCTCAACCTGGACACATATCGTGCGTAACACACCAAATGTACAGCACTCTCCACCGCCTATAGCACAGCAGACCTGCACGTGGCACATCTCACTCACTCGTACATTGCTCTCATTACAGTAGAGAAAAATCAAACACAACAGCGATCAGCAGAACAAAACAAAGCGCTCGCTCCGCGCACAGCCTTTGAAAACCTCCTCCGCCACTTTTTGTAGGGCGGGCGTGTGTTGCGGCACTGCCCACAACCTCACACACGGCGCAACAAGACACACAGACGCACACCTTCTGGAGCACCTCCTCCACCACCTTGTGTAGGGCGTGCGTGCGTGTGGCACTGCCCACAACCTCACACACGGCGCAACAAGACACTCAAGCGCGCACCTTCTGGAACACTTCCTCCACCACCTTCTGTAGGGCGGGCGTGCGTGTGGCACTGCCCACAACCTCCACGCTGGAGATGTCCTTAACATCCACGCTGCACTTTTCCACAGCCTGCAATGATACGATGCGTTGAAAGACAACTCGGTCAACATTATTACCCACGCTGCACTTATCCACAGCCTGCAATAATTACGAAATTACGATGTGTTGAAAGACAACGTGGTCATCATTTTTTTGCCCACGCTGCACTCATCCACAACCTGCAATGACTACGATGTGTTTTAAGACAACTCGGTCAACACTATTGCCCACGCTGCACTCATCCACAGCCTGCAATAATCACGATGCGTTTTAAGACAACTCGGTCAACACTATTGCCCACGCTGCACTCATCCACAGCCTGCAATAATCACGATGCGTTTTAAGACAACTCGGTCAACACTATTGCCCACGCTGCACTCATCCACAGCCTGCAATGATTACGAAATTACAATGCGTTGAAAGACAACGTGGTCAACATTTTTGCCCACGCTGCACTCATCCACAGCCTGCAATGACCACGATGCGTTAAAAGACAACGCGGTCAACAAAGAAACCGACTGGTGAGGCGCTGCAGTTGTCTGCATTCTGCGACGTTCATATGATGAGAGCACTAGTAAAATTGGAGGGGACAGCGGTTACACACTGAATCCCAAAAAAAAAAAACGCGAATAAGAGATTTCTCGCCCCTGATCATAGACGTGGCAACTACATGCTTTACCGACACGCCACAGCGTTCACTTGACAAAAGAGAGCATTGTAATTTTTGATGTTGGACACGCACATGTATGTACACACGAACACACGCGAGCACTCAACACACACACACACACTCAGCATACCACACACGTACCTGCTGTAGAAGCTCCCGGAACTTTTGGATGAGTGGCAGAGACATCTCCTCTAGCTGCTCACGCTTGATCATGCCCTGCAAGCATACAATACGATATTACACAGGGTCGACAAGTTGTAAACAGGTTACTGTGACCTGACAGGCTGAGCAGCCACATCCCAGTATACCCTGCTATTCAGACCTGCGCATAATTAAAGTGTCCCCTGATCTCCGATGCCAAAGACCAGTCTCAGTGCTAACATTTTGACGCGCTTCACTGAACACTAACATGCTGCAGAGCTCAGGTTTTAATTCAAGGTTGATGCGATTTGACGTGGCAGGAGGGGCTTATGATTAAATGGGAAATTGACTTACGATTAAATGGGAAGCTGGCTTACGATTTAATGGGAAGTTGGCTGTTTAAGGGGGGAGGAGCACGTGTAATGATAGGGGGCAGCAAGGGACTGGTCAGCAAGTGGTTTTCAGTCGAGGTTGTTTTGACTAATCTGATTCAGAAACTTGAGAGCCATCGATTTCAAGACGCTGAATTTAATGAACACATTGTACTTCTCTGCAACAGCCATCATATGACACCATGCTAGGGTCTTGTGCAGGCAACTTATAAAACACACTGCATACCTTGACGTCCACGTCCTCCATAATACACTCGATGTTGTAGGGTGCCTCAGCGTTGGCGGACAGCATCTTCTTCATCTGCACGTATGAACACATACATATATGTGGGTAAGGTACAAACACCTTGACGCCATTTGCTTACATTATACAATCCTAATCAACATCTTCTCCTCTGCAATTCCAAATTCAGGAACACACACACACACACACACACACACACACGCACGCACGCACGCCAGATGTTGGCTGTAAAGCGCTGGAATTGGACAACACTCCAACGTGCACACTTAAACACAAGCCCTCTAGGCAGCTCAAACAGCAAGCACCTTCTTCAGCTGAACACTGCGACGCATGCACCTGAGCTCAAGAGAGCGTGATGATGTGAACTCTATCTGTGCATCACTTTTGCCAAAGTGTGCTTCAAACAGTTACAGAACGAAGAACATAGCTTGCTGTAGGAAAAGCGGTGAGAAAACGTACTCTCCAAGGCAGCTCAAACAACAAGCTCTTTCAGGCTACTTATTACAGATTACAGCGCATGCACTTGGGCTCAAATCTCAGAGGAATTGGGCGTAGCCTGCTGATAATTAAACAATGACTTAAAGCACTAGTTAACCCCTCCCCTCCACCCCACCCATATGCACACGCAGACGCACATGCACACACCTTTTCGCACGCAGTGCGAAGCTTGAAGGAGGCCTTTTTGTTGCTGCGGATGTCAATCTTGTTTTTCTCCTTGATTTCATCACAGAAGTGCTCAAACACAAGCTCGTCAAAGTTGCGCCCTCCGAGGTCAGCGTCAAAGGCATGCAGCTTGACCACCATGCCAGAGCGCTTGAAGCCCACGATAGACACCTGTGTGTGTGTGTGTGTGTGTGTGTGTGTGTGTGTGTGTGTGTGTGTGTGTGTGTGTGTGTGTGTGTGTGTATGTGTTCATGAGTGTGCGTGATGTGTTCGCGTGATGTGTGTATCAATATGCGCGAACAAAAACCAGGAGCTGCTCTTCAGTCTGGCAACGCAGCCAGAAGGCAACTAGGACCTGTCATATGATGAGAAGCTGCACAAGCCCACTCGTATGCTGACATAAAAATGTAAAGAGTATCCAGGAGTGTTCAACATCATAACAGAACGCAAGCATTTGCTCGTGGGGCTACTTTGTTGCATTTTGCATGTACCTGGCGGCACCACTACCATGCCACAGGACACATGAGCGTAAAGCAACAAACCGTGTGGTCAGAGTTTCAGATGGGCAATCAGGTGCAGGTGTGTGGATGCTGAGCGAGGAGAAATGAATTCAAGGGGGGATCAACATCATTTATGATTCACAAGCCCTCTGGTCTTGGTACCATCCAGAAGAACCTAGAACACGCATGCAGTTTTTGGATTTGGTAGCTCAGCCGCATGTCGTATAAACCCCTTTGTGAAGTAAGTAACCTTGCAACCCCAGGGCATAGGCAACTGGCACAGGCATGTGCGCGGCCATTCGCTGCGTGTACTCAGGCGAGTGCATATGTCGAGTACAGGAACAGAGACATGTGCACTGGCAGCAATTGAAAGGCGTGCATGCGCCCAGACCTGGCTCCCCAGCTCACATACACAAGACAACAAGCAACAGTATCCACGCGCCCCCCACACATGCCTGCGTCACGGAGTGGCCCACGTCCACGAAGGCTACATGCACGGGCTCATGCTCAGGCAGCTCAGTGGCTTTGTAGATGCCGTAGGCCAGAGCAGTGGCTGTATTCTCATTGATGAGGCGCAGGCAGTTGAGGCCGGCAATGGTGGAGGCGTTGAGCATGGCCAAGCGCTGGGACTCTGTGTAAGAAGAGGGCACTGACAGCACGCAGTCCACAGCAGAGACGCCGCTCTCCACCTCCGCGAGCTTCTTCTGATCCACCAGCACCATGGCCATGAGCTGCTCGACGGAGAACGCCTGGGATTCGCCCATGAACTGGGCGGGAGGGAAGGAAAAGTGGGAAGAAGTTCAATTGGAGTTCGCCCTCGCGAAGCATCCCACCCCTTCTTCTTCGCCAGATCAAATTCTCATGTTTATTTACGCAACACTCACTCGCCAAATACCTGCACATTAACCTGGCACCGGCCGTCGGGCGCCTCGGTGACGGAGAAGGGCAGGCGCGGGAGCTCGGCCTGGAGCGAGGGGTCCTTGAACGCCTTGCCCAGCAGCCGCTTCAGGGAGTGCACGGTGTTTGCAGGCGCCATGCCCATCTTGGCCGCGCCATCGGTGCCGGTCAGACGCATCCGCTCGCTGAAGTTCACCACGCTGGGCGTCTCGCGGTTGGACTCCTTGTTCAGGATCACATCCTGTACAATTGCAAGGGCGACAAAGTTAATGTCGCCACTCGTTACGGAGAGGAAGGCAGCAGAAGCACTAGAAGTATCCCCGGACACACACCACTCCTCTCTTTCTGGCCAGGGCGCAGCACGAGGCGTTGTTGCCCACATCTATACCGACGACAGACATGTTTCTTTTTTTAATTTATTTCGCCAAATGTTTCGTAAATGTTTCGAAGCAAGCCGTGAAAGTAAAGAGCAATACTCAATAGTGGTATCATTAGTAATATTAGTAGCTGTTATTCCAGTGACAGATCAGGGGATGCCTGACAACTATCAAAGCGGCTGCTGCATTATATCATCTGTGGCAACACGTGCTTTCTCCGGACTGGCCACGTGCTTGTTTGTCCCATCTCCCACCCCTTGCACAGATGGACGTTTTCATCCTTTCCGACTCCGGTGGGAGCCGCAGGTTAGGAGGGAAATTCATCACAGCCGTGTCATCATTGCCGTGCAATTCTGCACTTTGGTGCTGGGCTCCGTGTGCGTTGATTGGCATCCATATCCAAATCCACATTTGCACATCCACACTCTCATTCTGATGCAAATGCACACTTAAAATCACATTTAAATAAACACCCAGGTGCACAAATGGCACATTTTTAACGATTCTGGATTAATTGGCGATTCATCCAGGGCCGGATTAATGAACACCAATAATCCGAGCATTAATCCATGCACATTTACAATGCAGCTTGATTTCCGCCACTTTTGCTCACCCCCTTCTTGCTGCCTTCTCTCCAACCAGCATAGCAATGTACTAAAAACCATTAATCAGGCTGCAGGAAGTCAGAAGAGCGCATGTTTGGGTCAAAGTTGAGCGGTCAAAGTTGAGCCGAGATTCCAGGGCCCTGTAGCAGACTTGACTTAGATTGAAAGGCGTTTTATACAGTGGTCAACGCCACTTTATGTCATTATTCCACACCATTAATCCTCTATCGAA
>Ga0307942_1002114_pt1 | contig 16042 bp, 21 predicted proteins | sample OrgLakmetagen175_FD_201846 | JGI IMG/M metagenome (GOLD analysis project Ga0307942, IMG submission 201846) | Saline water microbial communities from Organic Lake, Antarctica - #175 | ecosystem: Environmental > Aquatic > Non-marine Saline and Alkaline > Saline | place: Antarctica: Organic Lake...
TGTGTGTGTGTGTGTGTGTGTGTGTGTGTGTGTGTGTGTGTGTGTGTGCGTGTGTGACTTACAGGTCCACTGGCTCTTTCAAAGTATTCACAAAAATGTGAAAAGTTCTTGCACTCTTCTTGCCGTTGAAGAAGCCCACGTCTTCCTTGGGGTTGAGCTTTTGGACGCCGCTGATTGTCTGCAGTGGTTTAGACATTAATATCTGCACAGGTTCTTCATCAATTTATTACATATAACTCGTTTAGACGGTTACGAAATTGTAGTGCTCGCATACAGCCTCAATGCGGCGTAGAGCCCGCTGCCATCATCTTATAAATGGAATGCTAAATCATCAGTTAAGAAGAGCATGTAAAGCCTCCTCTGCCCAACAGCGGAACCGATAATGGGCAGTCAAATATTTCAGACTTTTAAAAGTTATTTGGTACTGTACTACTTGTCTCCAGATCTTGATATGGTTAAACTACTAACATCCTTGCCTTTATTGCGGTGCTGCTACAGTTTGCGCTACGTAGAGCTCAACCTTCTTAACATTTTGATGTTTGATTCGCACAGTGTAAACAGGCTGATGTTTAAGTCACTTTCAACACAAATATTAAAACCACATTTCATAGCAAAGGGCAAAAATACAGCCTAAATAAGACAAAGCGCTTCTAGATTGTGCAAACTCCAATACAGAACCTGAGATCATTTACGGTGTTCATTGAAATGCTGTCATTTATACAGTACTCTCTTCTAAAAGATTCACTTCCTCTATCAAATAGGCGCCTTCTTATACGGGATCGCCGCCGTTGGGGTGCAGTACCTGGCCTGCATAGGCAGGTAGGATCATACAACTAATTTTAGTTTGCCCACAGCTTGTCCTCGGAATATTGGGGATGGCCTAAGTGCAGGCTCACTAAATTAAGAAAGGCTGAGCAGTGATGTTGGTGAGGGGCGTAATAATTCCATGATGCCAGCCCAACAGACCTCCAGGTTTTGCACAAGGGGACAGTAAATTAAAGGTGCTTGATTATCTGATCATCAGAATAAGTCACACTTTCTGTCGTGCAGCTGTATATGATAACAAAACAAGCAGGCTGCAACTCTTGTACTTCCTAAGGTTTAGCTGGTATGAACATGGCGGGAGCTTAAAACCCCATCACTGTTTGGACCCTAAGCAGGGACGAATCATGTCTTCCATTCTGCACAACACGATTATTCACCTGTCATGTAGCTTGAGCAGCAATTAGAAGCCAGGAAAACAAAAGCTGGCGCAACTTCTGAGGGTTGCCCAGCTCGTTTCATGGGCACTTCACTCCCAAACGCTGCCACGCCTTCTCTTTCGAAGGTAGCAGGGATTAGGGGTGTCCAAATTGGACCTATATGTGAGTGCACATATGTTAACCAGTGCGTGAGGGTGTCCAAATTGGACCTATATGTGAGTGCACATATGTTAACCAGTGCGTGTGAGCTAACTTGTCAGGATCAAGCACAGACAGTTGAGCTCCCATGTAATCAGCCCATCAGCACGAGCGAGCCGAGCCTTCAAGCCTTTAAGCTAGTTCAGCTACCCCTTTACCTGGCGCCACTCCATTGACTCGAATTCCCTTGCTGACGAGCTGTTCCGCCAGACTTCTTGTGAACACCACGATGGCTCCTGTAGATTACAGCCACGGTGGATTGTTGCAGCACCAAAGGTGGTGAGATGTGACTGAGAGGATAAAGCATCAAAAAAGGGTGTAGAAGTTGGGTGGATGAACTTGTCATTACTTCATATTTCAAACTGCTAGCACGACATTAAACACGAAACATTTCATGCGTCTGCATATTACCCTACTCAATCAATTCCATGTCAGTGATGGCACTAAGCTTCTGTTGATGAATAATCCAGGCAATGCGTCAAGACACGGTACTTGCCTTTTGTTGATGCGTAATCCAGGTTTTGCTTCATGCCTGAGGAACAAGTGGGTCACTTATGAATTAAAGGAATGCGCCTGTTGGCAAGTCGTGCAATTCTGCCTGCTAGACGGCCACCACTTAGCTGCCTCCGATGGCTTGGAGGGTGATCTTAAGATGATGGGATTGGTAGGTCTCTCCGACCCACCAATCCCATTGTTTTAGGTTATTAAATATGATGGAAAGCATACCAATATGCTGAGTCACTTGTTGTGGTCATGTAGGAACATACATTTGCTTGTTGAAACAGAAGAAAGCGACTCAAAACTATCAACCTACCTATTTTGTGATCCAGGTGCCTCCTCTCACCTTTGTACGCAACCACTGAGGTGCAAGTGATAATAGAAGAGCCAGGCTTCAGGTGTGGTAGTGCAGCTTTGGCCAAGTAAAACATGCTGCAGCAAAAGAGGAAAAATTGCATTATATTTGAATACTTCAAGAAAACCTGCTCCTTTCTTTATGCTACCTGCTTGACTCCCTCTGTTAAAACTGTAGCAAGGGACACACCTCAGAACATTAGTCTTGAATGTCCTGTGCAGCTGTTCAGGAGAGATGTCTGTGATGGAGTCGCGCAAGTGTTGCTCTGCAGCATTCAGCACCAAAATGTCCAGCTTGCCAAACTCCTTGACCACTGAAGCAATAGCATCCTCACACACCTGCAGGCCAATGGGGTGAAGGCAAGCTGTGATTATTTGGTCACTGTGTTGTACATCAGCACTCTCTGATCGAACGAACTCTGGCTCCAAACATGGAATACAGTGCTGAGTGCTAATTGGCTGGTTTGGGAATTGTGCAGATAATGCCGTGGTTATTGAAGCACAGACAAAATTGTAAAACCTCACTATTTGTAATGCGTTGCATTTTGTTGTGGTGCAGAGTTTCAAGGTGGTACGTGCGCACAATTTGAGGAAGATAGTCTGTCACAAAATTGTGCATGTGTGGAATTACATGTGACTGCAGCTGTGTAGGAGGTGGAAGTAATACACCTACAGGGACATGATCAACCAATTTCTTGCACCTTAGGATCCCCAATGTCTCCAGCGATTGCCAGGCAGGACGGACAGCCCTCAGCATTCACCATACTAGTTGTCTGCTGCGCGTCTTTTGCCTCATCCTGCACTCCAGTATTTAAAACGCAAAATGAGCGTCATTCCACTCCTTGCGAACGTGTATGTGTGTGAATGCTATCCTTCGGACGTGTATTCTCTTTGGTCATTCAGTAATAAATGACTGATCATAATGACTGAGTTAGGCATCCTTCTTAAGGTGGCCACGGCTGGCACGGCAGCAAGCTCACCCAGTTTTTGTGCATGAGCACACAGCGCGTATTACCTTGTACATAATACAGATGCCTGATGCGGACTCACGAGCAAAGTGCACAGCAACTGCTCTGCCTATGCCCGAATCTCCCCCTGTGCAAATACACAGTTTTGACGTGAGGTTTGAAGCTAAAACTGCTTTTCTCGTCAGAACCTGCTTCCAAAACCAGGCTGTGCTTGGCTAATTTCCTTACCTGTGATGACTGCTACCTTGCCTGCAAGCTTGCCCGCACCCTGCAGAACAGGTTCAATGCACAAACACTTTACTGATGATGTGGTTGCGTGTGCGAGTTACAAATTAGTGCTGCTTGTTTACAAGCTCGTCGCACACGAACAGATCGGAACAAGCATTGAAAATTCTATTGGATCAGGGGAACTATACGAGATTCGGCAATTATAGAAAGTGCACGGCGTCACACTGACCTTGTAATTTGGGCGGATGCTCTGTGGCCTGAGTGAGAGTAATAAATAACCAGCAGTGTAATCAAGTCATTAAGTCACCCCTCGCACAGTACAGTTCAATGCACTCTTGCCCACAGCGGAAAGCAGACAATAATTTGTGTTTGATACAAGAGGCCACCCAATACTTTGTGCACTGCTTTCGAAAAGGAGTGGAAATTTGTGCTGCAACAAATGAACAAAGGGAAACCTGAGAAAGAGCTCTTTTGCTTGGCTACCCAAATGACATGACAGCCTGATATACGGCCTGGGTGGGTGCAGATCGCTTCCATTTGCTATTAAAACTTTGTTTTTTGCCTGCAGCACTTCTTTTACAACTGTTCATAATTACTTTGGTTGCATATCCTCCTCAATCCCAGGTTGCCTAGCCTGCTCTTGTGGCTTGATGGCAGCCGAGACAGCCTGAAAACGGTGTTTGTCACAGCTAGATTAGGCATGACCAGATCAGGGTGGAGCAATGTATTCGTAAAAAGGAGTCAATCTTAGTGGGTATAGCACATAATTACCTCAGGAGACGCGGGCTCCATATTGTACGGCTCTTCAATCTCACGTATTAGAAGTAGTGGGTTATAGTATAATATATATATATTAACGATATTAGCGCCTCCGAATCTCGGAAACTAAATGTTTAACTGCTAAATTCGGAATCCTTTTCCAAAATGTAGAATACGGCACATACCATGGGGATATTTTCGACTCCTACTCATTGCGAGGTGCAAAAATGATTAGCACAATTTGTCGAATATTTGGGCTTTGCAAGGCCAGCCAAATTAATTCATAACGGCATTCCTCTGTGGTTCTCTGTTATTTAAATCATGAGGGAATTTGCAATTCCTTGGGTCGCCCTTTCTCTTTATTTTACTTACGATGCGAGGAACCTCGAATACCAGCAGTTGATTATTTCCTCACATTCCTACTAGTATCTTCACGGTAGATGAAGCATGATTTTGGAAAACAGGAATTTCTGTCTAAACTGATTTTGCACCACAGGCACAATTAGAACCACCAGACTTAAAATCGCGTAACTATTACGATAAGCGACAGGAAAAAACTAGTAGGTCCGCCAACGAACGGAAAAAAGGAGACAACAAGAGTTATCACGCCCCTCTGCTCCAAGTGTTTCTGAAACTAAACCTATAAAGAAAGAAAGCCCGGCATCATGCTGGCGGCACACAAGCTCATCTTTCCCAGGCATTACAGCTCTCCAGCATCCACGATGGTGACCTTCTGCTTGGGCTTGCCAGAGCCAGTGCCTGCAGCCTCCACCTAAAAAGGAAAGACAAGTACGCATGGAATCACGTCTTGACCACTCAAAGTAGCTTATAGCTTCTATAAAGCCAAGCTGTGTTAAACAATCGTCTTCACAGAAATAAAGACCTGTGTGTATAGAAGTGCTTGCAATGTTCTTGCAGCACTGTGTATAGCAACATGCAAGAACTGCTTATTTCTTAAATGCAAGGCAATGTGCAAGATAGCCTCGCAGCATGGGTAGCTCTTGCTCATTATCACAACATCTCTAAAAACAATCACGCTCTGGCTATGTTGGATTCTACTGGGTGCTAAAAGGGGAAAATGTAAGAACATGACGTTGCTTAGGAAACAAGCTGCATCCGCAGAATTGCCAAATGCTCTGGGCAGGGTCTTTATGTTTAAAGACAAAGCCTAATTGTTTAATGAGGAGCTCAAGTAGCTTCAATTTTTTAAATTGACAAGAAAGAAGGGTTAGAGAAGCCAGCAAGAAATTACATTTTTTATTGTAGACAGGACCAATCAAATTTGAGTAGGCATTAGGTTCTTGGCAGAGAGCACACTCACCTTCATCACGACGTCCATGCCCTCAATCACTGCAAAGCAAAAGATTCAAGCGATTGATGAGTCAACCAATGTTTGTGCTAACATTTCTTGCAAAGTAGCAAGGCTTATGGCTTGATAGTTTGAAGCATTGTTGAGTAAAACCTTTTTACAATTTTGAAAAGGACAGTCCCTTCCATCACTTACCCTTGCCAAACACAACATGTTTTCCATTGAGCCATGAGGTCACAACTGTGGTGATGAAAAACTGCACACATGCAAAAAAGGGTGTTGCACAAGAATAAGTTGGGAAGGCAAAGAGTGGGAAAGACGATTGTTAAAACACACACACACACAAGCAAACATATACAAAAACATGTGTGCCAGCAAACACATACACAAAATTACGTAAACATTTGCACTTGGGTTTTAACAAGGATGAGGATGTATGTAAAAAACACAAGCACAGAGTTATACAGCCATGTGCTAGCTGATGAATCTTTGCAAACAGATAGCTAACTGCCTGCAACAGGTACCTGGCTTCCGTTGGTGTCACTTCCGGCATTGGCCATGGACAGGTACCCAGGGGCGGCGTGCTTCAGGCTAAAGTTTTCGTCTGCAGAAAACGGTCAAATTCATGGTATGGATTTTTGCTTGAGATGCATGTGTGTGCATGGTGCCTCCATTGCGTGCACATAACAGCCTCAAGGCAGGTTGATTTCTTGTAATCTTGTGGCAGGTTGTTGCCATTCAACGGTATTTTATTGCATGCACCACACCCTGACGTTAGACTGAGCAACCGGCATGCTTCATGTATGACAGACACTCTTAACATCACTCCTGCCTGGAAGGCTAGAGGGAGGCAAGCTCTATTTTCCCCCACATTATTTGACCACCAAACAGCACGCACCGGCCTTTGGCACACACCACCAGACCAGCTAGGCTTCTTAAAACGCAAGCATCTCTGCAAAATTGCCCGCCTACAACAAGGGCACAACCACCGTGCCTCCTCCACGCACCAGCAAAGCGAGAGCCGTAGATGGATTCCCCACCAGTGCCATCGCCCCTCGTGAAATCGCCACCCTGCGATGGGGTAAAACACCATATATTATTTTGAATTGTTACGCTCCAAAAAATTCCTGTATAAGGGCGCTTTCACTTGCGAGGAAACGCACTAGCTTTCTGAAGCTCTGCGGGAGCACTTGAAGTGCAAGTATTGGTATCGGTTGAGCCGGGGTAGCAGTAAGAGAGTGCAATCGTAGACACAGCTTCACCATACACATTTACCATCACCACTCGATATAACTGCAGAAATGAACCTCCAAACCCACCTGAATCATGAACTGAGGAATGATGCGGTGGAAGGAGGAGCCTGCATGGCACAAAGTGAGGTCGCTATTGTTCAATCCCTCCCACTAAGGTTAGAAGGTTACAGACAATACAATTATTGAACCATTCCCACTAAGGTTAGAAGGTTACAGACAATACAATTATTGAACCATTAATAAAGATGGGAAAGTAACTACACACAGGTGCAAGCATGGCGCAAACTAGCGGTGGTCCGTGCTTCTCAGAGCCTTCTGGACTCACCCTTGTAGTGCAGGGGCTTCCCAGATGTGCCCTGGCCCTTTTCGCCAGTGCACAGAGACCTGCAAGTTGACAAATGCATGTGACGAAGATGTGGTTGTCACAAAGAACAAGGTCAAGTACGAAATAAGCTCACCCGCAAGTCGGTCTGTGTGACACATACGCCTACCGGTACATACAAACACTGGATGGTGCAGAGCTGTTTAACTGCTTTTGAGCCTTCAATTGTACCTGAAGTTGTCGACAGTCTTGGGCACTGCCTTGCCAAAGAGACCCATGATGACACGACCTGTAGCGTGTGTGTGTGTGTATGTGTGTGTGTGTGTGCATGTGCAAATGCGAGTGGATTTGTGTATGTCTATGTGTGTCACTCAGAGGGAGGGCCAGCTTTCAGTTTCAGGTATGTGATCCAATACAAGAACTACGCAAGGCAAGCAGCGCAAGGGGAAACAGTTGCTGTAGTACCACCTTCCTCAGGCAGACAGTTTCTTTTTATCTCTTTGGCTATGAGGTGCACTATGATCATACACAGGCATTTGAAGATAATGCCACGTGCAGGAGCGCAGAGAGCACTTCCACCAGAACTCCCTGACCCACCAGCTGGTTTCCCGCCAATTTCGATATCAAAAAAAACCTGGATGTGTGTATAGTGTGTGCGTGTTGTGTGTGTGCATGCATGTGAAAATGTGTGGCGTGTATTTGTATGCATGTGTAATGTGTGCGTGTGCATGAATGTGTGTGTGTGTGTGCATGTGTGTGTATGTGTGTGTATGTATGTGTGTGTGTGTGTGTGTGTGTGTGTGTGTGTGTGTGTGTGTGTGTGTGTGTTTTGCGAAGCATCACTCGCAAGCAAGGTCGGCCAGGCATGCACCCCCCCCAAAGGATAAGGCTCGCACCTTGTTGGTGATCTCCTCAAGCTGCAAGAGGGGCAAGTGTAAGGGACGAGTGTTAGGCTTGGGAGGTGAACCAGCAAGCAACCCGATGGGATGGTGCTTTTGATGGGTCTCATCACAGGCTGGAATCCACAAAAACACTCACTTCAGGAGGGTTAATCGACTTGCCCGTGCTGGACGTGGCAGCGTGGCTGAGGGTCACGCTGCCCAGGACCAGCAGGGCCGCTGCAGCGGCAAAACAGTAGAAGCGCTTGGAGAGCATGTTTTCGATTGGTGCGATTTGAAATATTTTGTAGCGCGAACATGTTTTTGAGGAAACAACAGAAGAACAGAAAACGGATAATCTTTGCAAACAGAAATTGAGCTTAGCTTTACAAATATAAATTGTAGATATTTTAAACACTTGCATTGAGGTCTATTGACTGTGTTTTTCTCTTCCTTACCCATCGAGATGACTGGGGGCCAGCTCCCTCAAGATGACTGGGGGCCAGCTCTTCCAGTTGAAGGTGGACAACTAGGTGCTGTAGCAACTGCACCTCCTCATGTCCAACAACAGCCAAGGAACGAAGCACCGAGCGGAGGTGCACGTGCCCACCTACCCCCCTTTCGCAATAATACACCGTTGGGCGCGGATCCTGCATACCAGGTATGCTTTTGTGTGTGCCTGCCTACAGAGAGCAGAAAGTAAGAGGAGTGAAAGGGAATGCCGATTTTTTGGTTTTGCCTATTCTGATTGTGCAAAAACACCACAGAACAGTCCTTAATTACAAACAGAGACCATTACAAATCACTAGACAAAGAGTGTGTTAAATCTGTGATGGAGATGCGCACTTACGCTTCGAGCAGCAGCTTTCAAGTTATTTCCTGGCTCCCCCCCAACAAATTTCCTGGGCTCATGCATGACCACAAATCATTTGAGCTTCACATGTACAGTGTGAAACGGATGGTTCATTAACTTTTATCCTGGCTCTGTTTGGGCGAGACAGTATGCAACACTGCACCTCCTGAATCAAACAAATCACCTGGAAATCACAAATCTCAAGGTTCCCACAGGCTCGCAAACTAAACTGCTCTCACACAGTATGTATATGCTGGATAGAAGAAGGTCTCTGGTAGAGAGGCTAACCAGCTGTAATGACATGGGCGCCTTCCTCTTTTCTCCCCAATCTTTCTGTTTTGCTCCTTCTCTGCTCCCTCCTTGCCTGGACCCTCCATTGCCCCTTCAGACTAACCCCCTTGACCTTGCACTGTTTCACTATTTCACACGCTTGCTAGGCACCCTGGAAAGGCCCCAACCAATTATGGTAACTTCAAGCCTAAATCATACCCATCTTCCTTTTTCCACCCCACCCCACCCCAACAACAGGCTGCATTGGAGCAAGCTGCAGGCTCCTCTGCTCCCTTCTTCACGTCCTCTGTTGCCAGCACCCCCCCATCTTCCCACCCAAATGCTCAGACTAAGCAGGGGGCAAAGGCAGGCCGAAAGAAGAGCCCTCCACTTGCTTCTCCCCAAGGACCGCCCCCGCCCCCACCCCCGCCCCCACCGGCACCCCTCCCTAAGCACAAGGCTAACGCTGCTCTGCCAGCTACTCCGCCTGCTGCTATAGCAAAAGGGAGGAAACAGGGGGCGGGACAGGGGGCGGTAAACGTGACAGCATCACCAGCACCTCCGCAACCCTTGGGCGAATGGAGCAGGGACAAGGCTCAAAACAGGCAGCAGCCACCGCCGCAGCAGCAGCAGCGACAACAGCGACAGCAGGGAGGAGGCTACAAAGCATACCTGCCCCAGGAGCAGCTACAAATCATGTTCAAGCGGGGGCTGGCTTTCCGTGGGAAATTCAGGGTATGTACATGTGCACATCCAGTAATGGAGCTCGGCTTGCACCCTGTGCATGGATAAGCGATTTTGTGCCTAGGTGTGGGCATCGTAAGTGCGCAACATGTTGAAGCAGAATGCCTGTACGAGCCTCGAGCACGTGTCCCTGCCGCTATGCGAGTGCAGGTCAACGCTGGGAACCGGAATGAGGGGTATGTTTCTGTACCTGGCCTCCCCCACGACATTATGATCACCAACAAGGAGGACAAGGATGAGCTTTGGCAGAACAGGTGAGAAACGCACAGAAAGCCTTGTCCTTCAGGAATCGCGAGCGTGTGTGTGTGTATGTATGTGTGTGTGCATGTGTTTGTGTGTCTGTGCTGAATCATGGCTATTGTATAAGGGGATAGTCACTCGGTAGCCATCGGTTGGATTAGATGAATAATGAATACTAATAGTAGAATAGTAGTAATTGTACGCTAGCTTTAATTCTGGTCTAAAATAATCTGGCCTTCCCTACACGTCGATTTTGCAAGCCTCCTTACGTGGGCTGTGTCTTACAAACTGGGTTGCAGGGCCTTGGAGGGCGACGATGTCGCACTGCAGCTTCTGCCTGTGAATAAATGGTGGAAGGCTTTCAACAAATTGCCGCCTGGCACAAAAGTTGAGCCTCCAAAGGTGTGTCGTGTGTGTGTGTGTATGCACGCGCAGAAGCTCACATGGAATGAACTGCCTGCGGATGATAACATCACCAACATTGTATTTTGATAATACCGTGCCACCCAGTCTGCGCCAAAAATGATATGTTTAGAGCCGTGTGCATGATGACTATGTGAAGCCAGAGCAGGTTACTGGATGAAACACTGATTCAAAAGGAAAAATCAGTCAGATTTCCATTTGTTCTTTACGCAACACATATATCCGTGTACCAGCCATGTGTTGCCCTTACTTCCCTGCCTTTGTGCTGACCAAAATGCAGAACAACAGCCCTTGGAAAGATGCAGAGAACCCTGATCAGGCAATTGCTGCTGTGAGGCAGGCCGTTGAGGTGGGTTGATCAGAGCACGAAAATGAGGGCCTTTCATTTTGTTTCCTTACTTCTCTTCAGTCTGTCCCACCCCTTTGTGTGTGTGTGTACGTTTGTGTGTGTATGTGTGGTTGTGTATGTGTGTGTGCGTGTGTGTGTATGTGTGTGTTTGTGTGTATGTGTGTGTGCGTATGTGTATATGTGTGTGCGTGTGTGTGTCACAGAGTACTATATTACTTTGTGTGTGCCTTAGCGAGTGTGTCTTGCATCCTTCCCCACTCTTCTGTCTGATCAGTGCCACCTGCCAGTGTGTGTCACGGTGTGGGCACTCACGGTCACCTCTTTGTGCACACATGCACGCGTGTGCTGACCTGAAGCGCCACAGTGAGTGTGTGGCAGCCATGTGTTTCAAACACCATATACAAACAGACCGAATAATACCGAGTCATGCGACCGTCACAAGTGTATTCCTGCCTGCACCTCATTCCAGCGCCTTGCTTGGCTGCCATTGTTCACCGTACTCGATTTGTACAGGATCTCAAAATGTAACTTTTGTGGTGTGTACAGACAGTAGCATATGTTAGGCAGCGCCCTGTTCAAAGTGAAAAATTTGCCTTTATATTCAATTGATTTCTCCTATACCATTATACTACTGCGTTAGGCAGCTGTGTTAGGCAGCGCCCTGTTCAAAGTGTGCATTTTGATATTGGAGCTACCATAGCTAGTCCACTCCTATCTCACACCCCACCACACAACTCCCTGTTGCAGGATGCGCCCCCTGGGTACCTCCGCATCTGTGGCTGTGTGATTAGCATTTTAGACCCGAGTTTCCGCCGTGAGCAACTCGTTGGTATCATCCAGGTGAGGAGGCAGTGATGCCTGCTGTGTGTGTGCATGTGTGCGTGTGCATGTACGCGTACTTGTATGAGTGTGTCTGTCAGAACTGTAGGCATAAGCCTTGCCTAATTCCAGGGCACCTATGGCCAAAGAAAAAGTACCTTTGCAAAGCTGTGCAATTTTCTTTACCTTTGATCGTAGGTTGGTGATAAGGGCCAGATGCTTGGTGGAGAGCAGATGTATTACTTCATCCCTCTCTCCCCAACCATGCCCAGGCAAGTGCGGTTACACAGAGGCGTTGTGCACAGAGGTGGTGGGAGCTTGCGTCCCCTGTGAGCTCGCGCGATAAGTTCCCTCTGAGCTAGCCCATTAGGCCCCTTTGAGCCAGCGCAATAAGTCCCCTTTGAGCTAGCGCATTAAGTCCTCTGTGAGCTCGCGCAATAAGTCCCCTCTGAGCTAGCGCAATAAGTTATTAAATAAACCTCTGTGCGCCTGCCGTGCCTGCCTGTGTGCGCGTGTTAGTTGCAAGCGTGCTCGTATTCATTTAGCTACGTTTATCCAGCAAGGCGTGCTCACCGATCCTGCACTCATCCTGGAGTGCTTAAGTTTAATAGGAGGTCCAGTGCATGCTCACCTGCATATTAGGAGGTCCAGTGCATGCTCCCCTGCATATTAGGAGGTGCAGTGCATGCTCACCTACATATTAGGAGGTGCAGTGCATGCTCACCTGCCCACCACACCTGGACCCGCAATAGTGAGCCTGCCGGCACTTTGTGCAACGTTGTGCGGTGTGCAGGTGCATCGTCATCCCCATGTCAGTGCGTGACCTGCCTGATGAATTGAAGGCCGAGGCTGCATGCCCTGAGGAGGAGGCAGCTTCCAGGTGAGGTAACAGGGTCAAGGCTCTGGTAGTTGGGATTTTGCACAGGACGGGTAGCCTCAGCATTGTCAGAGTTGTGTCACTTCTGACTTTGCGCATTGTGCAGCAGAGAAGATGTGTGCTGGAATGTGATTTGATATGGTGTAGAACAGTGCCAGGGTCAGGCAGCAAATTATTCGCTCTTACTTAAAGGTGCCGTCAGGACTGACTATTCTTCATGAATTTGCAACTCCGAACCTCTGTAAACTTTTGATATGCATTTGTAAACCAATTGCAAATATTGTTGCATTGATGGGGCAGTAATTCAGCACTGCACGTACTCAGCCACTTCCTGTCATGATTAATTGGGCACCCGTGCTAAAACAAGCTTTGTCCGTGGGCTGCATGTAACCTTTTCGCCAAACTACCAGATCTTTCAGTTATCTACAACCTCCATAAATTCCCATTAATCACATCACTCTATAACATTTCTCGCACTTGAGACGCATGCTCTTACTCTGGCGCATGTGCTTGTGCCAAATGCCAGGACCCTGATGTCAGCGCGCATTGAGTCTTGGGACGTCAATGACGCTGAGCCGCAAGTTCAAATTAAGGGGAGCTTGGGTCAGGTAGTTGTTGGTTGATATTGTTGCAGGTGATCTGAGTTGCTGGTGCTATAGGTTAGGTCCATTGCAAATGGAACTATCATTGGAAGGTGCAGCATTTTGGGCATGTATTTGTGTAACATAGAACATAGAGCACTTGCTCTGCCTTGTTTTTGCATTTAATGGTGAGTATGGAGCCAGCTATTTTTACGCGTATCAATGCTTGTTTGTTACGTGCACCTTGGCGTCCTTCTTGCATGTTTTTCTCACACAGGCCGGGGAAATAGAGACTGAGACGGCCGCCATCCTAGAGTCTGAGGGGGTCAGGACAGGGGAGTTCAGCCAGGAGGTGGAGAGGTGTCTGCCCCCCACACCTTGGAAGGGAATTACCAAGGAGGACTTACTGCACAGGCGCGACTTCAGGTGAGCTGCTTTGACTTACAGCGCAGGCGCGACTTCAGGTGAGCTGCTCTGACTCGGTACTAGGCGTGGCTTCAGAGGACTTGTTGCGCGGACATGGATTTTGGTCTGTGATACTTTGGACCTCATAATTGAGTGGCTGGATGCTGGTTACTTTTGGTAGGATGGTGAGAAGCAGGTTTTGTGGAAGGCCGGGAGCTCTCACACAGCGTGCACCTGCGTATGAAGTGAGAAGCAGGTTGTGAGTGAGGCCGGCCTGGAGCACTTACGCAGCATGCACCAGCGTGTGAAAGTTGTTTCAGGGAACTTGCTATTGTGCTGTCATTCACAACTAAATGTATTTGGTCATGATTAGTACTTAAGGGCTGTACTCTAGGGTGGAACTTTTGTTTTGCACGTACCTGACCTGCTAGAATGGTGCTTCCATCGCTCCAAGGCATGGCACGCTCCAACAAAACACGCATACACACAACTCATCATACCGTACAGACTTTATATCACCGCGCAAAAATATCGTTTTTTGCCCTGCAGGGTGACTGCGCGCACGAAAAATATCTATTTATTTTGGGGGTGCGGGATTGAAAAACGGGGGTTTTTGGCGTATTTTGGAGCCTGTCAGGCAAAAACCCCTGTGCGGGGTTGGTGTAAATTAAATATTTCCAGGGTGCGGGGTTGATGCGGGAGTGTGAAACTAAAATATTTTTTTGGGGCTGCGGACTGAACCCAAGTCTGTACGGTACATACCTGTACACGCATAAACACCATACCTGGTTGTGTTGTACGAATGCATACACACAAGCACACGCTTGCACACGCTTGCACACACACACGCACTCACTCACTCACCTTTGAGCATCACCTAACCCCCTGTACACATTATACACACAAGCACACACTCAAACACACACTCACCCACCTTTGAGCATCACCTAACCTCCTCGCCCCGCATGCGCTGCCACACAGAGGATCCCGCGTGTTTTCCATTGACCCCCCCACTGCCAAAGACTTGGATGATGCTATGCACGTGGAGCCCGTGGAAGGCAAGCCGGGTCGGTGGCGAGTGGGGGTGCACATTGCTGATGTGTCCCACTTCATTCCCCCTAACAGGTGTGTGGCGTATACCTTGATCTGGGGTGCAAGTGAGTACACTGCGCATGCGTAGAAAGTCAGCGCTGGCTTTGTACCTTGTACACTGTCAATGAAGCCACTGAATGAACCTGGAAGCATCATGGGTACAGCATCGACACCATGACTGCACGGTATACGTGCTTTTTGAGGTTACGCACTACTGTGCATACTCTGACATGACTGTGCAGCACTGCCTTCTGCGCATTGTCATAAGCTGTTCACGGTGGCAACCCTTTGATAGCACCATTCAATTGCATTGAAGTGGCTCAATTGGTGACATACTCACCACTGCCACAGTGCTGGCGTTGAGGTGTGGTACGCTTGACTTGCTTGCAGTGCTCTTGATGAGGAAGCCCAGGAGCGTGCAACCAGTGTGTACCTGGTACAGCGAGTCATTCCGATGCTGCCGCGTCTGCTGTGTGAGGAGCTGTGCAGGTAAAGGTGCTAGGAACAAAGTGCATCAAGTTACACGTATCTGCACCTACAGACTCACACACATGCATGCATGCAACAGACACGCCCAACGCGCAAACACGTACGCACACACACACACACACACACACACAAACACACAAACACAAATGCAAACACGCTGTGCTCACAGGGAGCATGCATGCACGTGCACACACACACACACACACACACACACACACACACACACACAGAGGCATGAATGTATTCACACCCAAGGGGCGTGCACACATATACACACACATAGGCAAAACAAGTACCTGCACCACCCCTTACTTGCCTCATCATGACCAAGTAACCTCTCAATCCATGTAGAGTCCCTCTCAATTGCTGACTCGAGGAGGTGCTTACCCCCTTTGCTACACCCCCCTTACACGCTCTCTTGCTGCACAGCCTGAACCCAGGCACCCCTCGGTTCTCGTTCTCTGTGGAGTGGGAGATGGACGAGGAGGGTCGGATCTACTCCCAGTGGGCTGGAAAGTCCGTCATCTGCTCCTCTGCCAAGCTGGCCTACCCTATGGTCCAGGTGTGTGTTGTTTTGTGTGTGTGTCTGTGTGTGTGTGTGTGTGTGTGGTAGGGTGCTTGCGTTATGTTTCATTTATTTAAATTTGATCGCAAGTGGCCTTGTCTGGCAGCTTGCTGTTATGTCAGCTCTCAAGTAGGTTGAAATTGTGGAGCAAGGGAACAGTTGAGTGTCTGTTCTCAAACACTACAGATCTCTACCGCAAGCATAAGACATCTTTCCACTAAGACTGAAGCAAACCAACAGACAACAATCTTTGCTAAGCACATTCACTTTCTCTCTCTCTCTCTCCCTCTCTCTCTCTCTCTCTCTCTCTCCCTCTCTCTCTCTCTCTCTCTCTCTCGCTCCCTCTCTCTCTCTCTCGCACCCTCT
>Ga0307942_1002117_pt1:0-12500 | contig 16038 bp, 21 predicted proteins | sample OrgLakmetagen175_FD_201846 | JGI IMG/M metagenome (GOLD analysis project Ga0307942, IMG submission 201846) | Saline water microbial communities from Organic Lake, Antarctica - #175 | ecosystem: Environmental > Aquatic > Non-marine Saline and Alkaline > Saline | place: Antarctica: Organic...
TTGTCTCTTTTTCTGGTGTCTTGTTCAGTCTGGCCTCCTTCTCTTCTTGAAGCTGCCTTTTTTTTTTGCTATAGCTCAACTGCCCTCGCTGGCGGATACAGCTGTGTAACCCTTACCCTTACCCTTAGTTTCAATTTTCGACACTGGTTGATTTTGTTTCACCAGCCAATTGCCATCAGCCAGAGACTCGGGCTGTAGGCCATCCTTGTAACCCCCTTAATTTATTGCGGTCGGTTGGTCCTGGCAAATGCTTAATTGTTTACTGAGTTTATTCATTGCTGCAATGCCACAAATAGCGTTGTGCCTTTTTTTCCTTTCCGGGCTGTTCCAGGTTTTTTTTGTAGGTGTCATGTCTGGAGCCACAACAACAAATACCACAGTTTTAACACGTTTAATTTACGAGCCTAGCAGTTGCACGTTTGACTGATGGCTATCTGTAAATTCTGTAAACGTTGTGATTCAAAAACCTAATTAACTATGTATCAGAATGCGGGAACACCTGTACAAACAACTCTTGAATGACGTGAGGCTGCATACGTGAACGTTCTTGGGAGGGTGAGCTCCAACTTGCTCTTCATTTCCTTTTTTGCATACAATCTGTGCTCAATTTTGTGCTGGCTGAGCTCAGCAAAAGCCCATCGGCAGGCCGCCTGTCACATGTGGATGCCAATTTTCTCTTGTACGCACATAAAAACCTTGAAAATCCAGACACTTCCTTCCAAACATTCCAGGTTTGAACATCTTGTTGAAATATGAAGTAGTATGAAGTATGACACAACAAACACTCGGCTGTGTCAATTACCCTCGCGTTTCATAATTGTTTTCGCATAACTACAAGCACACAATCATTCAACAACTGCAAGAGCTAAAAGCGGGTATGTTGCGTCTCCAGGCCCTAGCAATGGTTTTGATCCGCCCTCTCTCAGTCATAAATAAAACTTAGGTCCTCTCTCTGCCTGTATGAAACACACACTCACACACTCACACGACCACAACAAGTACACCCAACAGTTGAAAAGAAAATTGCACGAGCAGGCGCGTGTGATACAGCCCACAAGGGCAGGTACAGGATCATAGGAACCTGCGTCCAGGCAATCTCAGCCTGGACGCAGCCCCTCAAACAACAGCCAGTGGGTACTGCAGCCTCAGACCTAACACGGTGACAGCCACAAACTAAACATGGTCCCCGCTCCTACTAGCTCACCTACCCTACTGTAATCACACATACACACACACACTCACACACACACACACTCACAAACACACACAATCCTGCAGCCAGAGATGAAATGACGACACCTCTACACTCGCACCCCCTACTGGTCGGTCTCGCTCACTTGGAGGTGTCACGCGTGGTGCACGACAGCAACTCAAAATTGTGTATACACACACACACGCACACACACACACACGCAAACACACATATATACGTGTTTCAAAATCAACAACCGACGGAGGCTGTACATGTGTTTGTAGGCCCCTGCTGATTTGTGAGGGAAGGGATATCATCCCGTCAGCCAGTGCCCGCTCACTTTTGTTGCTGCTGCCCTTTCTTTGCCTCTTTCTGCTTGTCCATCTCCTTCTGCATGTTCTTGGCTTGTGACGCAGCCATCATTGCGGTCCACAGTTGCACCGGGTTGGGCATCTGTGCATTTGTGTGTGTGTGTGTGTGTGTGTGTGTGTGTGTGTGTGTGAGGAAGGGAGAGAGAGGGAAAGAGAGAGAGGGAAAGAGAGAGAGAGAGAGAGAGAGAGAGAGAGAGACGCTGAGAGAATTGAGCGCGTATGTGTGTACTCTCCTTGCGTAAACGGACACTTTTCACTCAAACACACCCGTCACTCAAACACACAGCACACACCTTCTTTTGCTCCACCTCCTCCTCTACATACTCGAAACCACCGCCCAACTTCCGGTTTGCAGGTGGTGGTGGTGGGGCAGTTTTGCCTGTGGACGATGTGGTTTGAGTAAATTGTTGTTTTTGTTGGTTTTAGTGTGCCATAGTTGAGCATGTCGATGGATTTCTCCAGAAAAGGGCATGGGATTCTTTCTTCTGTCCTGGCTGCAGCGGTGCGTGCTGGAGTTCTTCAGAGGAGGGCATGATTTCTTCCTTGTGTATTTTAGTCGCAGCGGTGCATGCTCAGAATAACAATGAAGGCATCATCAGACGAAAAAACAAGACGGCAGAGAGCGTTGCCAGGGAAGGGTGCACGATGGAAAAGCAAGACGGCAAAGAGCGTTGCCAGGGAAGGGTGCACGGTGGAAAAACAGGACGGCAAAGAGCGTTGCCAGGGAAGAATGCACGGTGGAAAAACAAGACGGCAGAGAGCGTTGCCAGGGAAGGGTGCACAATGGAAAAACAAGACGGCAGAGAGCGTTGCCAGGGAAGGGTGCACAAGTCCTCCCCACTTCATGTGGTGGGTGCTGCTGTCGTCCAGCTTATATACAGCTTGAATAATATAGATAATACACAATTTGCCTGTGCACGCCCTCACGCACTGAAAATATAAGACTGCTCGTGTGTATGAACTGCTGGTGCCTACGCAGGTGAAGATGCTGCTGTCGTCCAGCTCATATACAGCTCGTACATATGTTGCACAACTTTTGTACACAGTTTACCAGAGCACGCCCTCACATACTGAAAACATAAGACTGCTCGTGTAAGTATGGGAGAGAGAGGAGAGGAAATAGAAGGAGAAGGAGAAGGAGAAGGAGAAGGAGAAGGAGAAGGAGAAGGAGAAGGAGAAGGAGAAGGAGAAGGAGAAGGAGAAGGAGAAGGAGAAGGAGAAGGAGAAGGAGAAGGAGAGGGAGAAGGAGAAGGAGAGGGAAAAGAAGGAGAAGGAGAAGGAGAAGGAGAAGGAGAAGGAGGAGGAGAAGAAAGAGAAGGAGGAGGAGAAGGAGAAGAAGGAGAAGGAGAACTCACCACTGGTGCCTACGCAGGTGAAGATGCTGTTGTCCTCCAGCTTGAGCTGGGAGTACAGAAGGTACATGTCGTCCACTGAGAGGGAGTCGTAGCTGTGTGCGTGCATTTGAAATAATAATAGTAGAGTTATGTCGTGCGAATGAGTGCAGAAGTTAGGAATGAACGACCGTGAGGGACTTGTTGCTGCGTGCGCGTGCATTTGAAATAGTAATAGTATAGTTATGTCGTGCGAATGAGTGCAGAAGTTAGGAATGAACGACCGTAAGGGACTTGTTGCTGCGTGCGCGTGCATTTGAAACAGTGCTGCCGAGCGAATGATTACAAAAGGTACGTGTCGTCGACTGCGAGGTGCTTGTGGTAGCAATTGTGCAGCTGTATCGTTATGTGTAGGGTTGGCCAGAACCATATATATACGTATATATATACCGTATAATTGGTGAATTCCAAGCCAAAAATACCGTATGTACACCGTATATATATGGTTCTGGCCAACCCTGGTTATGTGTGTAGTCACATGTTCTGTCGTGTGTAGTCGTGTGTCCTGTAGTGAGTCCTGTCGTGTGTGTCCTGTCGTGTGTGGTTATGTGGAAGAGAACATTTTTAATGGTAGATGTGCTTGCCACTTACTTACTTAACTGACCATCGCACGATTATTGTCGCTCGACTGTACCCACCCTAACGCATGATATGACCACAAAATCAGCTGCATTGGACACGCACACACACATGCACGCAACCAATGTACGCGTGCACAAGCCCACGCTTGCACACACATACACACAGTTGCATATGACAGCACAACAAAAGCACAGGATATAGTGTTCAATTTGCACAGTTATGAGGGCCTCCACGTTCTTGTAGGGCACGAGAGGGACATATGCACAGACACACAAAAGCACACACACACACACCAGTGTGTGTAAGCCAAGTGTGTAACCAATGTGAACGCAATGAGAATGAAGAACACAAAAGAACACACACACACACACTAACACACACACCAGTGTGTGTAAGCCATGAGAACGCATTGAGAATGAAGAACACAAAAGCACACACACACACATACACACATTAGTGTGTGTAAGCCATGTGTGTAACCTAACCCATGAGACCGCAATGAGGATGAAGAACACAAAAGCACACACACACACACCAGTGTGTGTAAGCCATGTGCGTAACCCATGAGAACGCAACAAGTATAAAAAACTTACACAGCTATGAGGTCCCTGAGGCACTCCACGTTCTTGTAGGGCACGTGAGGGTTTTGTAAGTGCGTCAGCAGGCCCAGCCAGTACACGTTGTCCTTCAGATCACTTTCGTGGCGAGTCAGCACAGTGGTCTTGGCCCTGCATACAGTGTGTGTGTGTGTGCGTGTGTGTGTGTGTGTGCGTGTGTGTGTGCGTGTGCGTGTGCGTGTGTGTGTGTGTGTGTGTGTGTGTGTGTGTGTGCGTGTTTGTGTGAGAGTGTGTGTGTGAGCATGTGTGCACGGGCGTGTGTGTATGTGTGTGTGTGAGTGTGTGTATGTGTGTGTGTGAGCATGTGTACACGGCTGTGTTTGTGCACATGTGTGTGTTGCGTGGTTAGAGGAAAGCTTCCGTGCAAACTATTGTTCATGGAGAAATAAGATGTGTTTCAATGATGGTGATAGCTTTGCAGCATGGGCATCGCACTGTTGATCCATTCTATAACCCATGCTGTACGAAGCAGAGACGACACTTAACCCGATTAATTACAGATACACGGAGGCACACACCCACACCCACGCCCACGCCCACGCCCACACCCACACCCACACCCACACCCACACCCACACCCACACCCACACCCAAACATGTGTAGCTCTCTCTTGAAAATGGGGTTAACGGCAAAGACAGGCACAAACACACACACATGCATTCGCGCACACTCACACAAAAACACACCTGTCCAGCTCTCTCCCGGTAATGGGGTCAACGGCAATGTCACGCAGCACCAACACACACACAACACACATGCATGCATGGACACACACAAACACACATCTGTCCAGCTCTCACCTGGTGATGGGGTTGGCGGCAATGTCACACAGCACTGACACACACATAACATACATGCATGCACGCAACACACACACACACAAACACACACATACAACACATGTCTTTCCAGCTGTCTCCTGGTGATGGGGCCAGCGGCAATGTCACGCAGTACTGACACACACACACACACAACACAACGCACACGCATACACACACAAATACACACCCATCCAGTTCTCTCCTAAGAATGGGGTTAGCGGCAATGTCACGCAGCACCGACACACACATAACACACATGCATGCATGCATGCATGCACTCACAAACACACACCTATCCAGCTCTCTTCTATTGATGTGGTTGGCGGCAATGTCACGCAGCACCAACACACACATAACACACACGCACGCACACACACACGCACACAACCACACACACACACACCTGTTCAGTTCTCTCCTGGTGATGGGGTTGGCGGCAATGTCACGCAGCACCGACACACACATGCATGCATGCATGCATGCACTTACAAACACACACCTATCCAGCTCTCTTCTAGTGATGTGGTTGGCGGCAATGTCACGCAGCACCAACACACACATAACACACACGCACGCACACACACACGCACACACACACACCTGTCCAGTTCTCTCCTGGTGATGGGGTTGGCGGCAATGTCACGCAGCACCGACACACTGGCGTCCAAAGCCTCGTAGATCTTCTCAGGGTGGCTGGTCACGTGCACAGAGAACCTGCATGCGCATTTTTGTGTGCACACGCATTGTTTTTAATTGAGTACTATTGCCCAAAGCCTCGCAGTCTTCTCCAGGGGCTGGTCTAAAAATGCACCGAGGGCTCAAAGGCACACAGCACAGTGCCCATCAATCTTAGATAGGGTTGGCTAGAACCGTATATATACACCGTATATGACCGTATATTTGGTGGTTTTCCTGCCAAAAATACCGTACGCACACCGTATATTTATGGTTCTGGCCAACCATCAATTTTAATAACCAGGACTGGCCAGAATCAACCCTAAATAAACGGTGTGTATACGGATTATTGGAAGGGAACCCACCACATTTACGGTCATATACGGTCTGTATACACAGTTCTAGCCAACCCTTACAGTGGTAGGTCTGATCAGGGGGGCTGGTCACATGCATAGAGAGCCTTTTGTGAGCGTATAAGCATTTTCTTGACCAAAATCGACGCTCTTGTCCGAGCTCCCTTGCTCATTTGCCTTTTTTCCCCAGCAAAAAAGATGCAAGAGTTGAACTTAATGCAAACGGCCTCACGGCCAACATCAAAGCACAAAAAAAAACGAGTGTTTCTTTGACAGGCAAACCTTATAGCTAAGTGAGCATTTCTTTAACTGCCAACATTAAAGCTCCAAGTACGAGCGTTTCTCTGACAGGCAAACACAGGCAAACATAAGGTTAGAAAAATTTTCCAAGAAGAATTTCTTTCCAAGACCGCCAGCAGTGCACCAGCCAAAAACCTGGCTGCAGGGTATCCCTTTTCTACTCATAGTTGCCTGTTCCTGTATACCCATTGTTGCCATTTTACAGAAACAAATAAAACGTGCTGCTACACAAATTCAGGCTGTACGCACGACAACCTAAGCACACACACACACGCACACACACACGCACGCACACACACACGCACACACACACGCGCACACACACACACGCACACGCACACACACATACGATAGCTGCACACATACACGGTCAAACGTAGCAAACTCCACGTTTCCTCTCCCGTAAAACACTTGCAAACACACAATCGCCAGGAACAAACAATTTGCCTGCACACTCACCAGCCAGCGCGCACTCTGTCAAACATGGTGATCTCAAAGGACACATCGTACGTGAGGCCTAGGGAGTCACGGACCTGAGACAGGGAGAGTGTGTGTGCATGTGTGTGTATGTGCGCGTATGTCTGTTTGCATGTGTGTGTGTTTGCGTGCGTGTGTGTGTGCGTGTGCGTGCGTGTGTGTGTGTGTGTGTGCGTGTGTGTGTGCGTGCGTGTATGTGTCGTGTGTGTGTGTGTGTGTGCACATCTGAGCACGCCTCGCTCCTACAGTGGGCACACTCTTACAAGCCAAATATCCAATCATCCACACCCATCTTTGTACGTAGGGCGTGTTCAAATGGTTATGTATTGTACCCGTCCTGTCAGTGTATACAGGCAAACACAGACTTTATTATCGTTACAGTCCCGCCAATGCATGCAAGCACGCAGATGTATTTAACGTAACAGCCTCATCAGCGCACGAAAACACACATACACGCACACAGGCAGGTTTGCTCACCGTGACGGACCCATCAGCGCAAAAAAAACACAGACAGATTTGCACACCGTGACAGCCTCGTCAGCGCACAAAAGCACACACACAGACAGACAGACTTGCTCACTGCGACAGCCTCATCAGCGCAAAAAAACACACACAGACAGATTTGCTCACCGTGACAGCCTCGTCAGCGCACAAAAGCACACACACACAGACAGACTTGCCAACAACAGACTCATCAGCGCACACAAGCACACACACAGACAGACAGACTTGCCAACAACAGACTCATCAGCGCACAAAAACACAGACAGATTTGCTCACCTTGACAGCCTCGTCAGCGCACAAAAGCACACACATACACAGACAGACTTGCCAACAACAGACTCATCAGCGCACACAAGCACACACACAGACAGACAGACTTGCCAACAACAGCCTCATCAGCGCACAAAAACACACAGACAGATTTGCTCACCGCGACAGCCTCGTCAGCGCACAAAAGCACACACACACACAGACAGACAGACTTGCTCACTGCGACAGCCTCATCAGCGCAAACACACACACACATACACACACATTTGCTCACCGTGGTGAACAGCCGACTGTTTATGATTTCCGTGATGATCATCAGTGCACAGCTGGAGAACAGGGGGTGGCGACGCTTCTGAGCTATCAAAGCCTGCTTCTGCTCGGGCGTGGCGGAGAAGGGGAGGACGGAAGCGGGGGTCTGAACGGGCATCTGCAGGTGTGAGATTATGTGTGTGTGAGTGTGAGGGTGTGTGTGTCTGAGTGTGTGTGTGTCTGAGTATGTGTGTGTGAGTGTGAGTGTGTGTGTGCGTGTGTGTGTGTGAGTGTGTGTGTGTGTATGTGTGTGTGTGAATGTGTGTATGTGTGCGTGTGAGTGTGAGTGTGTATATGTGTGCGTGTGAGTGTGTGTGTGTGTGTGAGTGTGTGTGTGAGAGTGTGTGTGTGTGAGTGCGTGTGAAAGGCTTGCCTCTGTTCACACAAGGGTAAGGAGAAAGCAGGCGCAGGTATTTGGAATTTAGAAAGCGGGGTAGTTTATGGTGCATGGCTTAAAATATATGCTAGGTCACCACATACATACACACACACTTAAACATATGCTAGGTCACCACATACACACCGATGTGCATAAACCCATACCCACACCCACACCCACGCCCCTACACCCACACCTACGTGCAGTCCCCCAGACCCATACCCACACTCACTCCAACACCAACACCAACACACACATACACCCACACCCACAACCAAACACCTGCACCTACACCCACATCTACGCGCATACTCCCCCATCCATATTCACAATTTAACACCCACAAACCACACACATATGTCCACAACCACACCCACACCCATATGCCCATACCCACACCCACACACATATGTCCACATTCACTCCCACACCCACACCCACACCCACACCGACACGTACACCCACCCATACGTACACCCACCCACACGTACACCCACCCACACATACACCCACCCACACGTACACCCACACACATATGTCCACATTCACTCCCACTCCCACACCCACACCCACACCCACACCCACACGTACACCCACCCACACGTACACCCACACCCACACCCACACCCACACGTACACCCACCCACACGTACACCCACACCCATACATACACCCACACCCACACCCACACGTACACCCACACCCACACGTACACCCACATCCACACGTACACCCACCTCCAAGGGAGGCAGAGGGCTGTAGCCCAGATCAAATGGCCCCCAACGCGCGGGTGCAGCACCCGCGATGAATGCGCTGGCACGCTCGTCGCTGTCGTTGAGGTGCCAGTACGAGTGGCGCTCCTCTGCGGGAGGGGACTGGTAGGTCACGCTGATGTGCTCGATGGGGGTAGCCTGTGTGTGTGTACATGTGTGTATGCATGCATGTGTACATGTGTGTGTACTTGTGTGTATATGTGTGTGTGAACATGTGTGTGTACTCTTGTGTATATGTGTGTGTGAACATGTGTGTGTGTGTACATGTGTGTGTATATGTGTGTATATGTGTGTATATGTGTGTGTGAACATGTGTGTGTACTTGTGTGAACATGTGTGTGTCTACATGTATGTGTATATGTGTGTACTTGTGTGAACATGTGTGTGTCTACATGTGTGTGTACATGTATGTGTACTTGTGTGAACATGTGTGTGTACATGTAAGTGTACTTGTGTGAACATGTGTGTGTACATGTGTACATGTTGTGTGCGTGGGTTGCGTCTTGTGTGTTGTTGTATTGCACTGAGCAAACACTCACACCAAACCCAAAGGAAACAAAATACATGTATACACAACTAGGGTTGGCCAGAAGCATCTATGTATACGGTGTATGTACAGTATCGTTTGCATGGAATTCGCTGAATGTATGTTCATGTAAGGTGTATGTGTACCAGGATCAGGCCTGTGCACTTAGCCCGTAATGTTGGTTTTTGGACCGTAATAACGGTACCGACCGTAATTACGCCGTACAGTACGGTCCAAATTATGGTCGGCCAAAATTACGGTGTCAGACCGTACAAGGACGGTGCCACCGTGATGTACGATTTTGACTCCAATTTCGGCCCAAAGCAAATTTTTTCTTTTTGCAACTTTGTTTATGGATAAAACACATATTATCAACCAGAAATCAAGTACTGCGTCCGACTTTGAGTTTCCATGCAAGCCACTGCTGGGCCATCCCCCGAGGTGATGCAGACCCAACCCAGCCTCAGGGTCGTTCAGGGAAGCATTGTGTGGCGTCAGCACATAAGAGGAGCATGCTGGAGGTGGAAATGGGAGGTGTTCGGGGCGGTAAGGCCTTTCTGAGGCCAACTTTGCACTGGCAGTGCCAGCTCCCCAGCTGATGCAGACCCAACCCAGCCTTAGGGTCGTTCATGGAAGCATTGTGTGGCGTCAGGAAATGGGAAGAGCACACCGGGGAGCGAAAATAAATAATTTTGGGGTAGAGAGGCCTTTCTAAGGCCATTTTTGCACCGGCAGTGCCAGCTTGGCACCGTATTGTACACCTTACAGTAAATTACCGTAATGACGGTAAATTACGATCCTCCAAAATTGTAATTACGCTGTAATTTACAAAATTACGGTGCGTACAGTAAAAAGCGTACCGTACCGTACATTGTACAGTGCACAGGCCTGACCAGGATTGTTCAGTTCGGGGTTCAATAAAAAAATTTCAAACTCGCAAACTTTAACGCATTTTACCGAACCATAAAAATGCTGTTTGTTAGCTATAAAAGTTCGTCAAATTTTATGCCCATTTTTCAAACTTTTAGGTCCAAAAATGCAGCCTAAAATGCAGGAAAGAGGCTTAGATGGCCGTCAAACATTGTGAATTTTTATATACAGATTAATTATTATATATTTAACAGTTCACGCGTGAGTGTGTGTGTGTATGTGTGTGTGCGTGTGTGTGTGTGTGTGTGTGCGTGTGTGTTTGTGCGTGCGTGTGTGTGAAGGTGCGTGCAATTGCACATCAAACCGAGAGTTCTAGAACTTTCACGGACCCTTACTCCCAAAAAACAACCCTATTTCACAACTTAGATGCATCCTCCCACCCACCCTCCCAGCTGCGCACATGCACCCACCCACCCTCCCAGCTGCACACACGCACCCACCCACTCACCCAGCCACACGCACGCACGCACCCACCCAAACACACACACACACACACACACACACACATACCTCTGCTGGGGGTAGAGGGGCCAAAGTGCCCATGAAGTTGAGCACGTTCTGCTCCAGATCAGCTGGGGCAAAATCTCCCACCACAGTCAGCTCCAAGGCACCTGAGCACAGACATTCGTGTGAAGGTGCGTGAGTGTGTCGTAAATGCGAGTTTCATGCATACAAATCATGTGTTTCACCACAGTCAGCTCCAAGGCACCTGAGCACAGACATTCGTGTGAAGGTGCGTGAGTGTGTCGTAAATGCGAGTTTCATGCATACAAATCATGTGTTTCACCACAGTCAGCTCCAAGGCACCTGAGCACAGACAATCGTGTGAAGGGGCGTGAGTGTGTCGTAAATGTGAGTTTCAAGCATGCAAATTATGTGTGTATACGTGTGCGTGTACGCATGTGTAAGCGTGTTAGTTGTGTAGAAATTTTTACGGGTCTGTGAGTGAGCCTGTTTGAGCTTGCACGTGTGTAGACCCCTGCCCCTATACACACATACCCTCCCACACACACATACACACACCACACATTGTTGCGAGTACATGTTGGCGGGGTCGCACAGGAATGCGAGTGAGATCAGTGAAATTAACAGAAATTCTCAGTCATCCACGCACCCCCTACCCCCTCCCCCACACCACAAGCACCTGTCGTGAGCCAGGCTATTGCTTACCAGGGTGGAAAATGGACTTAAACGTACGCTCACAGCCCTCTACGGTCACTGCATCCAGCTCTTCAGGGGTGGGCTCCCTGTGAAACACGCACAGTTGAGTATCTCAGTTGAGTATCTCAGTTGAGTGTGACGACAAGTCAGACTTTAATCATAGGTCTAAACACATGAACGCACGCTCACAGCACACACACACACACACACGCACACGCACACGCACGCACACACGCACACACACACACACGCACGCACGCACGCACGCACGCACGCACGCACACACACACACACGGTCACGCATCCAGAACCTCAGGAGTGGGCTCCCTATACGCACACAGCAGTGACCATCGATTTTGAGTAAAAAAGCATGAGCGCACATTCACAGTCCTGTTATGACACCACGCCCAGCTCCTCCGGCGAGTTTTTTTGCGTAAATATTACGAGCACACATCCTTCAATATGAGCCCACATGAGCCCACATAAACACACTCGCACGCACACACGGATATGGACACACGCATGCACACATCCTCCCCTCCCCCCCTCCCCTAGTCAGCCACACACACACACTGGAATCTCCTGATCAATCTGGCCCTTCTAGCATGGCCGCCAAGGTGCGCTTGCCAGAAACACACAAACACGCGCACTTGCCACATCCAACACCCACACCCATGCGCAAACAGAGCTGAACTGCCTGATCTTCGGCCCTCCTTGCATGGCACTCATGAAGGGCTTGTCAGAAGCGCATAGAAAGCACATACAATGGTCAATTTCCATGCACACATGCTTAAAACAAACACACACACATATGCACACACCTAAAACGCCTGATCTCTGGCCCTCCTAGCATGGCACCCATGATGCG
>Ga0307942_1002118_pt1 | contig 16036 bp, 14 predicted proteins | sample OrgLakmetagen175_FD_201846 | JGI IMG/M metagenome (GOLD analysis project Ga0307942, IMG submission 201846) | Saline water microbial communities from Organic Lake, Antarctica - #175 | ecosystem: Environmental > Aquatic > Non-marine Saline and Alkaline > Saline | place: Antarctica: Organic Lake...
GCAAGCGCTCTACAAGCGTTTGTTAAAAAAGCTCTGTGTGTATTTGTCCACTACTGTAGTGGACAACTCGTCCTGTACGTTAGTGGACATCCTGGTGAGTATTAGGTGAACTTGGACCAACAAAAAACAATTGCTCGCGCGCTCGTTTTCATGTAAAAATGAATGTTTTATCAATTGAAAAATCCCTTTTAGTACTCCTCTTTACGGTCGCTGCAGATCCTGACCAGTGGTATCCAGCAGGCCAATGCGTCTCCTCATGTGATGCACAACACAAGTGCCTTTCAGACGCATGCGTGGAGCGGTAAGACTAAAATATACATACAGCACGCGCACACACACACGCGCGCACACACACACACACACACACACACACACACACACACACACACACACACACAAACACACACACACACGCACACGCACACGCACACGCACACACACACACTTACACACACACACAGACACACGCACACGCACACACGCACGTGCACACGCACGCGCACGCACACACGCACACACACACACACACACACACAAACACACACACAAACACACACACACACACACACACGCACACACACATGCATGCACACGCACGTACACACAAGAGCACGCACACACTTTTCAAGAATACACACATACATTCACACACACGCGCATACACATTCATGCACACATACACGCTCTCACTCATTAAGGCAAAAAAGTAATACCTCGTGTTATATATCTATTGAGGGTAGAAAAGTATTTGTCACCCATGTTCCTTGCTACAAATCAATGAAGCTACCTTTTCTTCGCAGCTGGGACGACTGCACACATGGCTATGATGAGCACCAAGGCCTACACATGGTGCAGATGAAAAAGGATGTGTTATTTGACGACATGGACTGTTACGACAACGGCTGTGCATTCGGTGGCTGTGAAAAGGTTTGTCAATCGCAGGATATACCACTTAGATGTTACTGCACCAGTAGTGCCTTTTCTATTTATGTTATTGCTTTTTAACGCCGCCTCGGTTATACAAATCATGTCCCCAAACTAACCATTGGACAAAGCTGTTGATGCCCCGAGGCACACGCTCATCGGCTTTCCTTCTTTCAGTCTGGATATGCAGAGAAAAGCAAGGAATCCTGCTCAAACGTCCTCGACGCATTTTGCATCTTCTGCTACAGAGAAAAATGCTGCAGGTTGCGGTGAGTATGAAAGCGCATACCTGAAATTGTCTGGGCTTTGCTATCCTGCGAAATACCTGTGAATAGTCAAACCCAATTTTCAACAAAATGAGTCAGCGCTGCTGCTTACGATTTGCAGTTATTTGAAAATAAAAGTGCGATCTCTGTGACTGCGTACACCAAACCTTAAACCATCAGATGCATGTTCCCCTCTTACATCCAGGGAATGGGTTCGCTGCTGCCCAAAGCTCGACTGCGTGAAGGAGCTGGCAGGTACGTATGAGTCATGGGTGTAAGACAAACAAATTGTGAGTGACTAGAGTAGGTTGAATTTTGTGAGCACAGAGTGGGCAAGCAGAAACGTAGAGTAGGTGGATCTTGTATTGGCCACAACTAGGTATTACATTTTGATCAAAGTGGCACGTGCAGGCATTCTTAGCAGAAGCAATACAGTTGCTCTGCACCGGATGGATACGGTAAAGAGGCAAAGGCCGAGCTGATAACGCACTCCTTACTTGCACTCGGCTTAAATTACACACACACTCTTAAACACACAACCATGCACACATACGCACGCACGCACGCACGCGCACACACAGAATCATACGCGATCACACACACATATATACATATACACGCATGTATACACACGCATGGACTGCTGAATTGCCATACTTGAGTTTGTGCTTGCAAACTTTAACAATGTGTTTCTGAACACATGCCAGAAGTGGTGACACAATGCAATGAAATATTCATGAGGCGAATCTTGAAACCTGAAGGTCTCAACTGCCAAACGTCATGCACCTAGGGTACTCAAAAGAAATGGCAAACACCAAGCACCTAGGATTCTCTGAAAAAATATGCTTGATGGGTGAAAAAGACCGTTAAAAAAGGCGTGAATTAAAGCGCTAATGACTTGTGCAGCCTCTCGGATATCCCGTTCATCAAAAGCTGTTTAGTGCCTACCGGTAACGGCAAAGACTCTTTTGACCTACCTTGGTTAAAGAGGCAGACACCAAGATTCGTAATTGCTATCAGGGTTTCACTCCCAAGCCGCCCATTGACACGTATGTGGGAATCCGCTGCCTTTTGCCTCCATTCATTTTCATCAGTATACTTTTTCAGCTGCATAAGGCAGTCGGCAAGAGTATCCATGGACCTGCACACAAAATGAGAAACATTTTGGCCCCTGATTCCTCTTGAGGTCAAGTGCTCACTCAATTGCAATCCGAAAACTGCTGCATGTACCTATCATATATCATATAAGTATGTTTGAAATGCTTGGGGGAATTATTGGTATGGCAAATTGCTAAACGGCGCAATGTGCCACCTGTGGAAATAACCGTGTGTTGCAGTGCAAAAATAAATAAATAAATAAATAAATAAAAATAAATAAATAAATAATAATAATATAATAATAATAATAATACGTGCTTCTCTAATCGCGCTTGTTTTGTCTCTGCCACCTCAAAAGGCTGCCCTCTAGTCCCACAGCAAGAAGCCAGCCGCTCCTCTGAGTCAACAATTTACTACACAAAGCTGGTAGGTAGGGTTGAAAGAGCAAGCGCACACGACTGACTGATTGCAGCACCTGTAGGTAGTGTGTGAACAGGCATGCAAGTACAGTCATGCATACGTACGCTATGTAGACAAAGTAGTCTGTGAACTTATTAGGAACAATTCTTTCTGCCTGCACAAGCATGATGTATCAATGTTGGTTGATCTCACAGAGACGTTTAATCCTCCCTCTCGTGCTTTTCAGGCTGATGGAGGTAGTGTGGTGTTTCCATTTTACCTGACTTCGGAGGTAAGCCCACTTTGATCTGCCCTAACAAGTTGTAAGAGCCTCTGCATGTATTCAAAGGAGGTCAAATAAAAAAATTCAATTTGCATAGCACACTTGCTCTCTCTCTCTCTCTCTCTCTCTCTCTCTCTCTCTCTCTCTCTCACACACACACACACACACACACACACACACACACACACACACACACATTCTCACATTCTCACGTGCCTTTTTTGCATGCTCTCACCCACGTGCACTTGTAGGTGTCCAAGGACGAGGACTGCGAGTCAGTGCGCATGCTGGGCGGCTGCAGTTGCGTTGATGGGCACAAGCAGCCAGGGTGTGACGCACAGGAAAGCTCCACATGGGCCGTGTGGAACGGTACACACGCAACAGCTGGCAACCTGCCCGCAGGCCTCAGCCTTACGTGCAGCAAGTCATACACTCCAAATGCAGCTGCACCTGGTGATCCTAATGACGGCACTCCTGGAATGCGTGGGAGCAACAGCACGGTAGGTTGGTCATTTACGAGAGTGAACGTGAGCCCTTTGTACATTTGAACAGCCAGGACGACGTACACGTATGCTTAGTTTTCCTTGTGCAAATTCCAAGGTGGTTTTGGAAAATCTTTGTTCACTTGCATGAAAGGGGATGCTACAAAGTGCAGATTGATTTGAGAAAAGGGGAGCAGGTTGCAAGGGAGCATAGAAGTCAGGGCGAAAATAGGAGGAAACAAAAACTGTAAAAGGGTGGCTTTATTGCACTGCTAGAACTCGTGTTCACGTGTTGCTGATTGTTGCTGATTTCAGCAATTCATGGCTATATAAATAAGCTTGAAGCGTATGGCTTCCCAAGTTAGCAAGCTTCAATGTATGCGTCGAAAGGTAAAACACTGTTGTGAACCTTGCTTATTTGGGAAGCTGTGCCTAACTGGTTGTGGTGCGGCGCCCATTTTTGCTGCCTTGTCTTCATAACAGTTCACTTACTGCACCAATTTAATATTTTTTGGTGTTTTGACATCTTGTGGTTGGCAAGGTATGCAAATTACATCAGCTCATAAAAAGTACTATTTGGGGTATAGGTGCCCCACGTGTGCGTTTTGTCCTCTGTAAATCTGTACATAAATCGAGAAAGTGAAGCTGAGCGCACCGCTGATGACTTAAATCGCCAGCTTTTATTTGAAGCTATATGTCTCCAATTTAATGAATTGGTGTGAGTAGTTCCCTGAATGCCCAAAAGAGCATAACTGGCACTTGCTCAATCTACCCCCTCTGGGATTATTCTCCTTCTTCATTACAGAGATTTACCTGAAGGATCAAGTTGTGGGCTGTTCCAATGTTGCACATGTACAGCAAAAAGACTGGGTAGTAGTAGACACCACTCGTCATTCTGATAACACCGCTGGCTGTACATCAGAAATCCATTCTGGCACTCAATTACCTGCTTATTGAAGGTAGTAGAGGGGAGGCCATATCATAGGCATTGAAAATTTAGGCACCTAGGGAGCACTTAAATAGACACCATGCCATCGCTGCCGACCGCTAACTCTTTGTGTGAGCCATCTTTGCTGGTGCACATGCACCTGTGCTTACGTGTTCATGCTCTTGCTTTGCCTTTTGTGCCTTGCAGTCAGCTGTGCCAAGGGCTCAGGAGGACCCGGCTCCCCAGGCTGCAGAGGCTCCTGAGTCCAGTGGTTCAAAAAACGCTGGGGCAGGAGCCACGGCTGCAGAAGGCGGCGATGGCAGCAGTAGTGAGAGGAGTGGTCAAGAGAGAGGTGCATTGCGCGTCCTTATTTTTCGTACCCTGCTGGATCTTGCGTTGTTTTGAGCTGGTAAACGGGGTTTGGTAGTTCGTTACATCAGCCAGCACTCATTTGGCTGATGAAGTGTGCGGCTCACAGGGGTGCAGGATAGGTGCGGTCTTTTCTATACAAAAAAACAATGTGAGCATATAATAGTAATTCCGCAATCCAGTGCCCTAAACTGCCCTAAACTGCCCTATTGAATTGCCTGGTTGCGCTCAAACGCTTAGGTACTCGCACGCCGTAGTGTGTTGTTTGGCTCATCCTTCCTTAATTTAAGCAGACCACCCTTTTGTGACCCAAGTTGTTCAGTTCGAGGTTCGGCCAAAAGTCCGGGTTCGAAAACTTTCACGCATTTTAATGAATTTGAAAGGTGCCGTTCAGAGTTCGGTCAAAGTTCGACAAGCTTTTAAGGGTTCGTTGAACTTTACAGCATGCGTCTGTCATAATTGCAAGGGACAGCAGCCCCCCCCAGTTCAGTCCCACTCTTTCCTTGCAGTAAAAGTAACATGTTCAATGATTTACATATAAAATATGATCTGTAGCCTGTATCAGGCCAGGAAGTTTCTTTGGTCCTAAGGCCAAGCTTGTCACACATTTCTGAACTGTTAAGGATTTGTACAGCGCGGCACTTGCACTGCACCTGAAGGTTCTCCCTTTTCTGCTCTACAATGATGACATGGTCCCATTCCGGCCCCCTTTTTTCCCCTATAATTATTTATAAACATACACAACTTTGGGAAGTATGGAGGGGGGGAGGAGCCCAAGGGCCTGTTTCCCAAAATTGCACATCAAAACCTTCGAACAGTTTGAGGGTTCTAGAACTTTCACAGACTTTATCGAACCCCTGCTCCCAAAAAAATGAACTGAACAGCCCTGTTTGTGACACTCACCACCCTTGATCATCATCATTTAAATGACAGCAAATTGACCATCAAGCATTCGACTCCATCCACGCACAGGCATCATTGCTGCGGTCAGCGTTGTGCTCGGCTGTACAGTGCTGGTGCTCACTGCTGTGGCAACAATTGTGATCTGCAAGAAGAGGAGGCGAGGAAGCCCTCATGTACGTGAGTCAGAGGCTTACGAGGCCATGCTGACAGGCAGAAGGTATACCCCTCCACTAAGGCCTCGCGTAAATGCCATGGACAGGGTGAGTTCCAGCTGGAGTTTTAAACAGGTGCAGAAGGTGCTTGTTGGAGTTGCTCTTCTGCATAAAAAGAAAGACGCAAGTTTCCCGTGCATCAAATCTGCTATCGATCGTCTAACCCCGCCTCAGCATCCTTCAGCACCCTGATCATACTTTATATGCTTACATTTTAACTTTTTCATAACTCCATTGCTTACCTAATCTGGTATGGGTCTCTGGTTTCTGTCGCACCAACAAGACGGTTGCCTGTTGAGGCTGTCAGTTGAGCCTTAGAGCAGTGCCCAGGAAGGATGGGGATTGACAATCAAATGTCCAGCAGCACAGCAGAACAATGAAGGAAGGGAGGGAAGGATGCATATAGGATGGTCCCTCCCTCCAAGTTCCTCCAAAGTCATTATAACGCTGTTCTGAATGCATAGTAAAAAGCAAACTGCACCATAACTATAACCCATACAGTGCACAGGCCTGATCACCTTGTGCAAAATGCAGGTACAAGCTGTGTTCCGGCAACTTCTAGGACGTGAGCCATCTTCAAACGATGGACAATCCAATGTGGAACACTTGGAAGACGGCACTGCCCTGCAGGCAAGTTTTTACTACTTACTAATTTGTGCAGTGTATGTGGTTTGAAGCAAGTACATGGTGGTGATCTGTACTCCACTTTTTAAATGGAACGCTTATTCCAATATTCCAGGAAGCTAACTTCAATTCCAGATTTTATAAAATGATGTCTAATATGTCCACTTCAGGAACCTGCTGCACCTGCCGACGACGAGGTTTTCACGGTCCAAGACCTAGCACGCAACAACAATGGCAGACATCACCATCATAAAGCCCGGTATCACCCGCAGCCTGGCAAAAAGGGGCAGGGCAGGAAAGGCGCTCAGAGCAGCAAGGTAGTTGTTTCTAAGCGGATACTAAGCGGATACTAGTTGTCTAGTCAGCAAGCCTGCTAGGCAAATCTGCGTTGCCACTTGTTATGTGTGTCAGGCAGATGCCTTCTCACATATACGCTATCCAAAATCTGGGGCAGAGTTAGGTGGGTCTGTTAGATAACAAAGTCCCTGGCAGCGTGGTACGTGGCAATTATCAAGCAAGCACCGTGTCTCAGCGCAGGAATTAGCAGAGGCAGGCAGTTACGACGGCACTCTTACCTTGTAACTCAATCCATTTGTTTATGAGTTTGCTACCATTCATCAGGAGATGTCCTGCACCTAGGGGGAAATACTATTCTGGTCTTTTCCTTTTATCATAATCATGCTGATCTCTCTCATCAAGCGGCTCTTAGATCAAAACTTATTCAACCAACACGGGGCCCTGTTGCTTCAAAACCAGGAGCTGGAGTTGCAGGAGCATTCTCAGCTTCTCAAGCAGCGTGGTGATGCTGCAGACATCAGAACGCACCAGCTCCCCCTTCCTGAAGACATTGCTTTAGTTTTGCGGCAAGGTCCAGTGGGTCCAGTGGACCAAGGCGATGCAGGAGGAGCAGGGGGGATGGAGGACCAGGAAGAGCAGCGGCCTAGCACGCCAACAACGTTGCATTGCCCTCCCACCCCTCAGCCGACAGGAGGAAACGGGAGTAACACAAGGGGAGGGCTAGTCAGTAGAGACAGCCAGTCTAGCAACTGAGGTTGGCACGCCCACAGCTGAGGACACGCAGCAATAGCCTGCGCTCCTCGTGTTTGCAGCAGGTAGACTAGTTTGTGCTGGTATTGTTTACATTTACTTCTTGCATCGGCTGGAGCCTCCTTGTTCTCTTTCCTTTTATAACTGCAATCAATTTAAGTTCCAGCTTTGTCATGAGAATTGATTGCCATATCAGTGACTTTACATAATTGCAGCATGAAAAGTTCCAGCATTTTCCAACGACTTATCTTTGCTCACATTTGTGCATTCAGATCCATGTTATTTTTCTAGCCTATACGTACACATACCTTTGTCTTTGCTAAATTCATTTTGCAGCAGCTGTGAGCCTGGTTGATTGTATCTGGTACCTGTTGGGTGTGTGGCCCTGCTTTTGTGTTACCATTCCCTTGAGCACAACATTGTTGGTTTTTGTAGCACGCATCAGTAAAGTACAATTACTTATCGCACATTCTCTGGGTTAACCATTTTGGGCCGCTACGCTACATTTTTACTTGGCCCTTTCGTTTCCGTCTTTCTTTATGCCTTGAGTAACGTGTTTATCAGTAATAAAAGCTTAAAGCACTGTCAGCGTTTCCACTGGCAGCCAGATTAAATTATCTGTGTTTGCCAACTCAATCTGCAACTTACAAGGTTTACAAGAAAAAAGGCCTTCAGTCAAGAAGTATGACTGCTCGCCTCTTCATAACGTAAAATAAGTTAATGAATGAAAAAAGGAGTTTGTTGATTTCTGGTGTGAAAAAGCAGACACATCCTGGGATCCTGTTTGTAAGAATAAGAACGCATACTCCTGCAAAGAGAAACCTTTGAGGGTGCGTGCAGTGAAAGAGAACATGCTTCTCATCCTGGACATCATCATCAGCCTCACACAAGTCGCAAGTAGGGGAAGAGGTGAAATTCCAAGTTGCTGTTTCAAAGCGCAGATGACATCTCGAGGAAGGTCAAGGAGCATGTAATATGCGGGGAAGCCTATAAGGAGGGTGGGTGACCAGAGCTCTTTGTGCAGGCAGTGCGCACCACTGGTGATAAGTAAGCGTTTCGCTGTTGCGCCTCTCTAGGGTGGCCATCAGAGAAAGGTGTCCAAAACTCTAAATGTCTATCCCTGAGGTCCATGGCAAACCGACTGAGATCAATAGGCTCACAGTTCAACAACTTCTGTTTGAACATGTAAGATCGTGTCAAGCCTTCCATGGCTGAAAGATCGTGGGAGGACCAGCATTCAGGAGATCTGGAGCTCAATTGCATGTCAGCTTGCAAAACCTTCCTCATCGTGGAAATGTTGCATCGGTTAAGGGAATTGTACAGATGCATTGCAGCACGAAACCAGCTGAATTGCAGGGGCTCCAGGCCGCGCTCTCGCACAACGCAAGAAAAACTACGCAGGGGTGATAACACCTCAAGCATGGAAAAAGGAAACGGAGACCAAGCTGTCGGACAACGAAGTACTCACGCTACCAGGCGGATTTGAGCCCGCGACCCAGAAGAGTCTGGCCTGACCACGGGCCACTAGGCTTTCATGGCAGCTACACAAACCTCGCTCGCACAACGCACCATGAAGGAGTGGTTTGACTCCAAGAATCCTTTCAGCACTGCCATCTCTCTACCCTGCCTGTCGTAAGAGGGAGTCGGTTTACAAGGTTTACAAGGTTAACAGAATTTACAGACAGTCTCTGTGACCTTACTTACTGCATTACCAAACCGCCATGAGCCTAGACATTAACGGTTTTCACGATCTCATGTCAGCAAACAAAGGCCACATCACCTCTGGGAAACAGCTTAAAAGTAAGTACTCCGAGTCCTGAGTTTTCAAAAAGCACATTGTAGCACTAAACAGGCTTGCAGCCATTGTCAACATGCCAGAAACAAAATATCTAAGCACTGCCTCCATTACACAACTACTTCAAGACAGATATACAAGTCAAAGCACCCTGCTTGTCCACCGTAAAATAAGAAACCCCTCCTTCACAGGCCTCCTGGGCACACATATCAATACAATGGCTCATCATGATGACATGCCCCCTGATTCTGCAGACACCCAACCTAACAGAGTGTGCCCACCCAAGCATACCTGCAACACAACCACGCTCAGCAACAAATATAGGCAGCCTATTACCATTAAGCAACCTCATTGACCCAATAACCTCTTTAGACGGCCACCTCCCACGCGCACAGATCTACCGGCAGATACTAGGCAATTTTAACCAGACTTCTGTGTTTGAACCCAATAACCTCATTGGACCCAATAACCTCATTAGACGGCCAATAACCTCATTAGACCCCTATAACCTCATTAGACGGCCACCTCCCACACGCACAGATCTACCGGCAGATACTAGGCAATTTAACCAGACTTCTGTGTTTGAACCTTGCTCAGAACCACATACGTTTCCTTCTCCTGCTACTATAGCAGCTGGATGTCCATCAGTGTTGAACTTAAGGGCGTATTATTTACAGAGAGCGAATAAAGGAAACCAACAGATAAAGTAAACTGAGAAGTAATCATAAAGCAAGCCAGCTAGCCTACCCTTTAACACTCCCTCCCAGGCAGCTGGCCGTTGACACCAAGAACTAGCCTGAAAGAGAGAAACAAAACGCACAGAAAACTGCACTGAACTAGACTAGAACTAAACACCTGAACTGCACACCTGAGCCGAAGAGCAAAAGGTTAAATAAGTTAAAGGAAGAAACGACACAAAAGGGCTGTTTCCCAACAGAGCAGTTTGCTCTAGCAGTTTGCTACTCTAAACGAAACCAAGAAACTACAGAAATCCTTCTCTACCAGAGCCAACTTCAGCCAGAAAGAACATAAAAGCTCCCTCCCAAATATAACACCACTGCCAGCTGTAAAGCTACTGCCGATTAACCGATGAATGCAAAATTGTGCACCATGCTGTGCGCACTACTGCTGTGCGCGTAAACACTCAAAACCCGCTGTTCCTGGAAGAAGCACACATTGTGCACACTAAATGTGCCCCCTTGCTCCCTCCCAGGCAGTGCTTTACAGCACTGCTACACCTGCTGCTCCCTCCTATGCAGTGCTTTACAGCACTGCTGCCTGTTTATTGTGCACGCTGAGCGGGTAAAATATATGATCAACTTCAAGCACAATTCTCCTCAACGCTAGAAAATGAGCTAACTAGCTCGTTACTGCGCAACTTGAATGCATCTGTAACCTACTCTGTAAATGTCTGCGCTTTTATAAAATACCTTTAGAGACTCTGCACCACTTTTGGACTGCACACGCCAGCGGGTAAAAAATATGAATAAAGACGGGTATTAGGGCTAGAACACCTTTGTTTGCCAAAGTCCTGCTAGAAATCACCAGCTCATGCCGCTCAGAATGTCCCTGGCAAAGAGGCGCTCGCCAAAGAGGCTTCATTCCATGCTTTGTCATTCTGCAACAAAAAAAGGAGAGCAAAACAACAGGAGACGCCAATTATTAGTTCTGCGCACATTTCCCGCCTGGAATCGCAGAGGTTACAAGGTGTCAGAGAGGGGCAACTGAGCCAGTGCCCCATCATACTCCTTTTTCACATTCAAAGGGACCAATACTCACACGCCACTTCATCAAATGCCACCAATATAGTTTAAATATAAAGCTGACGTAATACGCTATCAGAGAGCGTGCTCAAATTTAGAGAGTTGCTTTATGTGCAGATTGACAGGACAAAACGCACACGTAGGGCACCTATTCCCCAGACGGGTGCATTTCATGGGAAATAGCATGTAACTTGCATACCTCGTCAATCATTCGGTAATTTTGAATTTTTTTGCAACCATCTTCACTTATTGTAAGGATCCCAAAACACCGAATATCACTGAGTTGGTGCAGTAGGTGAAGAGTTATGAAGATATGGCAGCAGAAAATGGTATAACACTAACTCAGTGATATTCGGTGTTTTGGGATCCTTACAATAAGTGAATTATTTTACGGCTTGTTCAATAGGCGGAGGAATACAGCACACCACGGCTTGTGGGCATGCGTGCCTACTTCTGTCCAAAACATAAAACCTCACCATCCTCCTGCTGTTAATGGTCCAAAGTACCGTAACGTAGCGTAATGAATGTGAGGTTTAACCCCCCCCCCCATAAATAAATTTTAATGCGAGGGGGGAACTTGCAAGTTAGGGGACCCATACCCTAGGAGCATGCAAAAAGTAAACCCATTTTGGGCCTCAGATAACCCCTTCTGGCATATTGGCAGGCATTGAACCCACGACCTGCAGACTCCAAACCAAAAACCGGCATTTTGAAGTCCAAGTATTGCGAGGTCTACATTTTCTTTATTTTTTGTGAACTGAACATTGCAAGGTACCCAAATAATTAGTTATTTAAATGCAGTGCTATCAGTAGCTCTACGGTAAACTACACATCGCAAAATTTAGCTCCTCAAACCATCCTGTCCAAAGCCTTGGTTTTTGAAATTTTCTAGTGGGGTCAAAAGTAGTCCAAAACCACCAATACAACCTAACCCCTGTTTTCCTTTCGGCGCTGGGAAGGACTTTCTGGAAATTGACCTTCCGGCTGGGAAACCTTCCCAGCACACATGGGCACTCGTCTGCACAAACTGGGTGTGCAGGGGTGCTAATATATGTTTTAAGGGTTCTGACTACTGTACCTTTCTTTAAATCACCCCGGGTAAATATCGTTTTTTGCCCTCCGGATTGATGCCGGCATCGTAAAATATATATTTATTCGTAGGATCCGGGGTTACCCGGAGTTAGCGAAAATAAAGTTTAATAGGTGAGTGAACAGTGATGAGCGGAGAAGGCCCCTCCGCCCCCCTCCCAGGCCCCGCCCCAGCTTCAGCACCAGCAGCAGCCCCAGCGTCAGCAGCAGCCCCAGCGTCATACATGTGTGGGCACAAGCGCACCAACGCACATGCACACGCACATACATGTGTGGGCACAAGCGCACCAACGCACATGCACACGCGCATACACACAAGTACATGCACACGCACATACACACGCGTACATGCACACGCGCATACACACGAGTACATGTACATGCACATACACACAAGTACATGCACACGCGCATACACACAAGTACATGCACACGCACATACATGTGTGGGCACAAGCGCACCAACGCACATGCACACGCACAAGCACACCAACGCACATGCACACGCACATACATGTGTGGGCACAAGCGCACCAACACACATGCACACGCACAAGCGCGCATGTGCACGCATACACACGCTTGTACAGGCACTGGCTGGGCTAAATGCCCACCGGGGTTGGTGCGGGGAAGGCTAAAGTATTTATTTACAGGGTCCGGGGTTACCCGGGGTTACATTTAATATTCCTGAAATTTGGGCACCGGGGTGAGTACGGTAAGGTACGGTACTTAAAAGTGGAAAAAGTGTGCAGATGTGTTTAACCAAAAAGAAGGGCTTGACTATAAGCATACAAAGCACCCCCTTTTTGGGGGGGGGTCGTCCCCCTCAGGCACAAAGGTGTCACAAACACACAAACAGTAAAACAGATATAGTGCTCAAGAAAATCATGCTGCCAAGCATGTACAGCAGCGGCTGAATAAGAGTTTTTTACACGTCTCAGTGACTATAGACTTGCAGCAAAAGTGTCAACGTCGAGGTGCTTTTTTATTCTGGGACAACTAGGCCAAACGTCTCAAGGTGTCTGTAGTAGTGGCACACATACCTTTGCCAGTTCGAAGTAATGGTCTAAGGAGCCCTTGAATAGGAGGCGAATCATGTTGCACTCAGCAGCTGCCAGGTTGTTCATCTGAATGGTATTCGCGCTTTGGATCTACAACAACAAGAGGACAAAAGTGTCAAGATAGTTTGGATTTGTTCCCTGGGCTTGTACTAAAACTTGGCCCAAATGCAGATAGATGAGAGCAGAGCATACCTTCCGCAAGCCTGCCTCGATTTTGCTATAGCGCGCTTTCTGGATGCCTACCACCAGCCCTCGCACCTGCACACACGTACACAGTAGGATCGTGAAATGAAACAGGCAGTCTGTAGGAATGATTGTGGGCAGCAAAGAGTCTGAGGCCACACAGAAACAATTCATGGGCATCGTTTCCTAATGTGCAACAAAGAAAGGCACATCTCCTGCGTATAAAGTTCCATAAATGAGCTGTCGCTGCTGCGGGCTCTTGACTAAAACAAACTGGCTGGGACGCGTTGTGTTTCTGTATTTATGTCACTTGTGCCTGAAATCGGTGTTCAGCTGGTACTTTGTGAATCGTCGTGGCAGCACGAGTAACACTTTGCACCTGTATCCAGACCAAGACCTACCTTGGCAAAGTTTTCTTCCCCGAATGTGTCACAAGGGGTTTCTCTGAATAAAGTCTGCGCCAGTTCTAGGTAATAGAATGGAATAACTTGGAATGAGCCGGCTGTCCGCTTTTCCTCTTCATAGACACCTAAACAAAAGGGTGCATAAGTTTGTGGCTTAACGCATTGTGAAAAGAGGAACACAAATATGCACACAAATACGCACACACACACACACATGCACAAACACACAAACACACGCGCATACATACACGCACACACACACACACACACACACACACTCAAAACACGCACATACACGCACATACACATACACACAATGACACACTGATGCACACACACACACACACATGCACACACACACACACACACACACACACACACACACACACACACACACACACACACCTTGCAAGTGCTCCACGCTCATCCACCCGGGAGGCTGTATCCTGCATTTCTTACACTTAAGCAGCTTTATGGCCAGGCACAGCGGCACGTCTGTCGGCTCGTTTGGTTGAAAGGGTCCATACTTGCCCTGTAATAATGCATTTCAACAACATACGCCCCCATGACCAGAATTCGTGGAGCGTCCTTCAGCAGAAACCCTCCTGGCACTTACCCCTATGCACGAGAGCGAGGGATCTCCCTCCATAGAGAAATTGGGGACAATGGTGACCATCTCCTGCTGGGCGAAGAACTCCAGCTGCGTGCGATTGGTAAGGGGAGGACGGACAGGTGAGCACAACATTACAGTCAGGCTTTTCCCCAACCAGCAGTCACCATTGCCATTGCCACACCTCTTGGGGACTCAGCACCATGTCAAGGCGTAGGCCCTCTGGACCAGAGCTTGGGCCATAGTAGTTGAAGAAACTTTCCGAGCTGTCCATTTTGAATCCGTTGCGCAAGTCTTTTGGGCCTTCGCTTCAACTTATGTAAAAATAACTTTCAGTTACAATCCAGCCAGAAACGCCTTGCTCAGGGTTATTCAGTTCGGGGCTCGTACCAGTTTTCTAAGAGGCTTGCGAGCTCGTCTTCTAGACTTTTTTTATTATGCAAGTTCTATAACACAGTCCCCAGGCTTGGTACAGATGTTAGTTGCAAAACTTCCCCATCCTCTTTCACCGACTCGGAAGGCACCGTTTCGTACAATGATCACACAGTTGGACGCGTATTGAAGCCAAATTTCTAACGCACTAATTTTCATACTGTTATTTTGAGGAACGGGGCAGCTAGACTTGTTTGAGTGGAAGAGAGGCAATATTTGCAGGTTTCTTGGCCGTTAGAGGACGTCTTATCCTGAATTAAATTAATAGATTTACTCAGTATAGTTCAAAACACAGAATGCATAATTCCGGGGTCCCCTAGATAGGCGAACTGCCAGGTCCAGGTTGCGAAACCCCTCAACTGCCAGCAATACTTTACGCGATGTTATGAAAGCAGATATTTCCCTTGGGAATTCTGGTGCTTCTAATTGTTGGACTAGACAAGGATGTATTGGTGATTTGCAGAATGGCACTGTATACAGAAGTGACTTATTTCAATGCAGGAAGCTGAATATTTCTAATCTGCGCATAGACGTGAGATTCAGGCATCAGGCAATTTGGAGAGAGGCACATGGTCAAGATCCTTGCTCTTGTTTTAAAAAGTCTGTGGCTTATCACAACTGGTTTGCTTTGCCTGAAAGACCGGTTTCTGATGCACGTGCACCATTTGTCTTGCCGGAGTATTTGAAGATGGCTCTGAGCAAAAGTGTCATGAGGAACGTAGCTCGGTTCAGAATTTGAGGATATGGGTTGAAGTGTGAAACTGGTTTATATGGCAGGAGTCCGGACAGGAGTGCAATTTGTGTGAAAACGGGGATTATATCCAAGATGAGAAACACGTTTATTTTTCATGGATCGGTACTCGGTACCGAACATTTACGGCACCAATTCATCCATTTATTTGATTATATTTCTGAAGGTGATATCAAAGGTTTTGTGTTTCAACATAACTCAGAGTTTTACAAATTCATTAGTGCAGCTGTCGATCTTTTTGATTTATTTATTTGTTGGTACCTATAGGTTGAGCAGCCATGCCAGGCTGGAGGCCTTTGTAATTTAATTTAAATTGCTATTCCCATGCAAGAGTTTACTGCAGATTTGAAGCATAGGATGAGAGGTGTTTGGAGAGACGCTGAGTTAGTGGACCCCAACACGCACAACAACAA
>Ga0307942_1002128_pt1 | contig 15986 bp, 17 predicted proteins | sample OrgLakmetagen175_FD_201846 | JGI IMG/M metagenome (GOLD analysis project Ga0307942, IMG submission 201846) | Saline water microbial communities from Organic Lake, Antarctica - #175 | ecosystem: Environmental > Aquatic > Non-marine Saline and Alkaline > Saline | place: Antarctica: Organic Lake...
TGGGGGGTTTGTTTGTGTGTGTGTGTGTTTCTGTGTGTGTTTGTTTGTGCGCGTGTGTGCGTGTGTGTGTGTGTTTGTGTGTGTACATGTGCGCGTGTTCGATATTTGGGTTCGAGGGAAAGGACCTTTGTGTGCGTATATGGTTTTTTAGTTCTTGATAGGGTGAGAGTAATAATTCCTTCATGGCATCCCACCTTTGTCCTTAAAGAAGTGGCTATGGGTGTGGAGGTTGTGTTGGTGCTCAAATTGTTTACGTACGCTTGTTAGCTTGTGCATAGTTGATGCTTGTTGGTCTAACAAACACCCACCCATCCAAACACACATACACACAAACACACAAACAAACACACACACACACACACATAAATACACATACACACAAACACACAAACAAATACACACACACATGCATACTTCTCAGGTACTCCATCCGTGTGTCACTCCACAACGGCCGCACATTTGTGGGTCCCAGCTACAACCTGCAAAATATCAGCGCAATGGACGTGCCTGGTTGGAAGGTTCTACAGGTACGGAGGTTGTGTTGTTGTGTGTGTGTGTGTGTGTGTGTGTGTGTGTGTGTGTGTGTGAGCGTGTGTGTGTGTGTGTATGTGTGTGTGTGTGTGTGTTTGTGTGTGTGTGATGGTGTGTGCGTGATATGCCTTGCATGTGACAGCTGTTTTAGAAGGCTCCTTCATCGGCACAATTCGCGTGCCTGGATGGAAGGGTCTGTAGGTACAGAGGGTGTGATAACATGCGTAAATCATTTCCGAATCTATTAGGGGCATGCACCAGCACAATTGATAGGCCTAGAAGGAAGAGCCTGTAGGTATGGAGTGTGGTCTCACATTTGTAAGGTTGGCCAGAAATATATATATATATTATATATATATATATATACGGTGTAAATACGGTATTTTCGGCAGGGAAATCACCAAATATACGGTCATATACGGTGTAATTATACGGTTCTGGCCAACCCGACACATTTGACATACAGTCCAAATGTGTGTATACACAATAATCATAATTAGGATGCTTGTGTAAGATCATTGAAATCTGGATTTAATCGATAGAGGAAGGCATGTACGTGGACATCGTAGGTTTCTGGATTTGAATGACATGAACAAGCGCACGTGGTGAGGTCTGAGCGCTGAGATGTGGGCTCCTGGTGAGATTTTTAAAGCCTAGGTTGGATCAATAAAAATGCACACAGTTTGTGGTTGAGTCAATAATAATGCACACAGCTGGTGGTTGGACAAAAAAGAATGCACACAGCTGGTGATTGGACAAAAAAGAATGCACGCAGTTGGTGGTTGGATCAATAAGAATGCACACAGCTGGTGGTTGGACAAAAAAGAATGCACACAGTTGGTGGTTGGGTCAATAAGAATGCACACAGCTGGTGGTTGGATAAAAAAGAATGCGCACAGTTGGTGGTTGGACAAAAAAGAATGCACACAGTTGGTGGTTGGGTCAATAAGAATGCACACAGCTGGTGGTTGGGCAAAAAAGAATGCACACAGTTGGTGGTTGGACAAATAAGAATGCACACGGTTGGTGGTTGGATCAATGAGAATGCACGCAGTTGGTGGGTTGGGTCAAACAGAATGCACACAGCTGGTGAGATCACTGAAGATTTGGTTGGATCGATGAAGTGAAATAATGCATTCACAAGTGGGGTAGCCTAGTCCTTTAAGAGCAGGTGTACTTTTGTTGGGTATCGCCTTTTGCAGGGCATTCTTTCATCTGAAACGGTTCCCACGTCGTTTGTAAGTTTAGTATGTATACAAACAAACACACCCACACACCCACACCCACACCCACACGTGCACACATGCCAATGCATGAACGGCGTACCCTCTGCACACTGCAGGTGCTGATGCCTGATGCTGTGTTTGATTACGTTATGGGCGACGTTATGACTACAATCGTGGTGGAGCTAATGGCAGTGCCTCCTCAGGTGTGTTTTGGTATGGATGGGGGGAGGGGGTGCGAGTGTGTGTGCTTGTGCATGCATGTGTGTGAGCTGTGTGTGTGTAGCTGTGTGTGCATGCATGTGTGTGCGTAGCTGTGAGTGTGCGTATGTGTGTGTATGTGTGTGTGTGTGTGCGTGTGTGTGTGTGTGTGTGTGAAGAAGGGGGGGTAGAACTCCATTCAATACACTAGGCACATGTGCCCTTTTTCAATGCTTCACTCTCATTGATCATCAGCAATCATCCAAACCAACCTGTCTTTAGCAGATCTGCGCAGTCTGCACAGTGTAGCAGTACGTTTGCACAGTGTAGCAGTATGTTTGCACAGTGTAGCAGTACGTCTGCAGTGCTACACTGTGCAGACTCTGCACAGTGTAGCAGTACGTCTGCACAGTATAGCAGTACGTCTGCACAGTGTAGCATTACGTCTGCACAGTGTAGCATTACGTCTGCACAGTGTAGCAGTACGTATGCACAGTGTAGCAGTACGTCTGCACAGTGTAGCAGTACGTCTGCACAGCAGATGCACAGCGTACATATGCACAGCGGTCAGCCTAACTCACTTCCCATACATATAACCCATTTCATACAGTTAATCAATTCCCACACACTTGATCTCTTCCCACACACTCGATCATTCCCACATACTCGATCATTTCCATACATTTGATCGTTTCTTATACGTCTGATCCAACCTAATCTAGTTGCCCTGCTCACGCAGTAGATTGTGCAGACATTATTCATGTAAAAAAATCCAACCCTAACCCTCTAACCATAACCCCAACCCTTGAACTCTGCACGCCCAGCATCCTAACCACGCTGCACAGATCACACCTTTTTCTGCACAGTTCACACTCTTTTCTGCACACCCAGCATCCTAACCACACTGCACAGTTCACACCTTTTCTGCACAGTTCACACTTTTCTCTGCACGCCCAGCATCCTAACCACGCTGCACAGATCACACCTTTTTCTGCACAGTTCACACTCTTTTCTGCACGCCCAGCATCCTAACCACACTGCACAGTTCACACTTTTTTCTGCACAGTTCACACCCTTTTCTGCACACCCAGCATCCTAACCACACTGCACAATTCACACCTTTTTCTGCACAGTTCACACCCTTCTCTGCACGCCCAGCATCCTAACCACACTGCACAGTTCACACCTTTTTCTGCACAGTTCACAACTCTTCTGCACGCCCAGCATCCTAACCACACTGCACGGTTCACACCCTTCTCTGCAAGCCCAGCATCCTAACCACACTGCAAAGTTTACACCTTTTTCTGCACAGTTCACACCCCTCTCTGCACGCCCAGCATCCAAAACATATTGCACAGCTCACTTTAATAACAATCCCTACAGCTGCCTGCATCGTATATTTTTCGAATGCGGACCCTGACCAAATTGCACAGTATGCAACGCATATGCAGACCCTGACCAAATACACATGATGCTACTTGATCACAGATGAACAAAGAAAGGAAAAGCAGAGACCCTGACCCAATGCACATGAACGACTTCATCTCAGATGCTTGCGCCTGGTGCTGCACCCACACATCGCCTGGTGGGCCGGACGATGCAACGCAAATGCAGACCCTGACCCAATGCACATGAACGACTTGATCACAGATGCTTGCGCCTGGTGCTGCACCCACACTTCGCCTGGTGGGCCGGACGATGCAACGCAAATGCAGACCCTGACCCAATGCACATGATACGACTTGATTGCAGATTCTTGCGCCTGGTGCCGCACCCACACAGCGCCTGGTGGGCTGGACCGCATTTGTGCCCTTCACATTCATCTCCGACGATGGAGGTCAGGCAGAGGTGTGTGGTGTTGTATTAAGCATGTTCTCTGCATTTACGAGAGACATGCCTCATCGCAGGCAATGGAGGGCAGTGGTACGCGGTGTTGTACAGTACGATGCATTCACAATCATTTTGGATACTAAACTATTATTTGGCTCCAAGAACAAGCCTCCACCTCTTACATCCCCTTCAAGCCCTTCCTCTGGGGCATCCACACCAAGTGAGTGAAGATGGCAAGTGGGTGAGAGAAGGTCGCTTCTCTGATTGAGGGAAGCACAAGGCGCTGGAGCTATGGGGATGAGTGCAGAAAATAGTGTGAACAAAGACTTTTGTTCTACCCATCATTGTTGTTCTACCCAGTTTCGGTTAACTACCCACGCGCCTTAGCTAACTTTTCGTTGTTTCTCGTTAAGTGAGTTTCGGTTAACTCACCTTACGCGCCTTAGCTAACTACCCACTACCCACGCGGCTTGGGTAGAAGAGCACAAGGCGCTGGAGCTATGGGAAGAGTGCAGAAAAGAGTGTGAACAAAGACTGTTGTTCTACCTAAATAGACAATGGGCAGTCTGCCCAGCAGCCTGCACGGTAGCAGCAGCAGCAGCACTGCATAGCAACTGGCAGCAGAGGGGGGCTCTCAAATTCACAAGCAAATTTCCGACAGGACTCTTGCAGAGTCCCCTCCAACAAACTCCACAATTTATTCCCAGACCCACTCAAAATCGAACTAAAAATTTTGGCGTGACAAAGTGATTGTGGATGTATGTGAGCCGTGCTGTGTACTTAGAGGCAAGTGTATCACCGTTCTTTGGGTTCTTTAGTATGGGTGCTGTTCAGTATGTGAGCCGTGCTGTTTACTAAAGAGGCAAGTGAATCACCATTGTGTTCTGTACTTAAGAGGCAAATGTATCACCGTTGTGTTCAATACTAAAGAGGCAAGTGGATCACCATTGTGTTCGGTACTAAAGAGGCAAGCGTATCACCGTTTTTTGGTATGGGGTGCTGTTCAGTATGTGGACCGTGTTTGGTACTAAAGAGGAAAGTGGATCACCGTTGTGTTCGGTACGAAAGAGGCAAGTGGATTACCATTGTGTTCTGTACTAAAGAGGCAAGTGGATCACCGTTGTGTTCAATACTAAAGAGGCAAGTGGATCACCATTGTGTTCGGTACTAAAGAGGCAAGCGTATCAACGTTCTCTGGTATGGGGTGCTGTTCAGTATGTGAGCCGTGCTGTGTACTAAAGAGGCAAGTGAATCACCATTGTGTTCTGTACTTAAGAGGCAATTGTTTCACCGTTCTTTGGTATGGGATGCTGTTCATTATGTGGACTGTGTTCGGTACTAAAGAGGCAAGTGGTTCTATGCTACAGTCCGCTGTAGGCTTCGTCATTACACAAGGCATATAAAGACCATTGTGTGCTCTACTAAAGAGGCAAGTGGATCACCGTTGTGTTCTGTGAGGCTGTGTCTCCTGATCCCCATGGATTTTCTCCCATTACCTTCGTGGTGGCGATCTCTAGCAATAGCTGCGAGCGCTATAGAAACCAGAAAATATTTTAACAACATATTCTATACATAGGATAGCTTACTCAGTATCTGAGTCACACCTTTACCTGAATAAAATGTGGGTAGCAGATCTCACTGCCCGTGTAGTTTTAAATTGCCGCCTCTATTTTTACTTCAGACAATGGGGTGGGTTGGTTTGGTGAACTGCAGTACGTTACTGTGTCTGTCTTTTACGCTACTTTGTGTTTCAGGGTTGCATTCCCGATAGAACATGGTACACCGTTAATATGCATGGGTAATAAAAGCAAATTAATTATTGAAAATATTTTTTCGACTGCAGTTAGTTATCCTTGACAATCTGCTCTGCCCTGTGTGCAGAAGTCACAGTATACCAGCACCCCTACATGTGTATCTGATTCTCTTTTTGTTTTGCGCGAGACACACACAACACACACACACAAACACACACACACACATAAACACGTACAACACACAAAAATACGTACAACACACACACCCACACAAACACAGACACCCACACAAACACAGACGTTCACACACAAACACGTACAACACACACAAACACACACACGATTATTTACAACACGCACACAGGTCGCGGTGGGTGTACACCGCTACCCCCTGCGTGAGCCCCGAGCAGGTCTGCTGCTGCGCGACATGCCCCCCCTCAACTGGCGTGCTCTGCTGGGAGATAAGGCCTTGCACAGTCTATCACCCCCGCTGGTGGAGTTCCAGCTTTTTGAGACGGGTAAGATGTGTGGTGTGTTGTGTGTGTGTTGTACATATTTGTGTGTGTGTGTGTGTACATATTTGTGTGTACAGGATCAAAGGCATGTCAGTTCATTATGGAGTTCATAACACATGCAAACCCCTTTCCCAGGGCACACACACACACGCACACTTACGCGCACATACACACAGGCCTCAACACTGTCGCCCCTCCCCCAAAACACTCACATGCACTCACGCACACGCACACTTGCGCGTACAAACATACACACAGGCCGCCACACTGTCGCCCCTCCCCCAAAACACTCACATACACTCGCGCACACGCACACGTGCGCGCACAAACATACACACAGGCCGCCACACTGTCGCCCCTCCCCCAAAACACTCACATACACTCGCGCACACGCACACTTGCGCGTACAAACATACACACAGGCCGCCACACTGCTGCCCCTCCCCCAAAACACTCACATGCACTCGCGCACGCACACGCACACGTTCGCGCGCACACATACACACAGGCCGCCACACTGTCGCCCCTCCCCACAAAGGCCAAGAGACAGTAGCCATTCAGACGCAGCGTGCCCAGGATGAGGCTTTAGGAGAGAGGCCCCTAGAAGAGGTCATGGCCCCAGTAGCAGTGCCTCAGGTGTGTGGTGTGTGGTGTGTGTGCATGTTGTGTGTTGTGTGTGTGCATACGTGTGTGTGTATATGAGTGTGTGTGTATATGTGTGCGTACGTTTGTGTGCGTGTGCATGTATGTGATTGTGTGTGCATATGTGTGTGTGTATGTGAGGTTGTATGAATGTGTCTGTGGGGAGGGGTAGGGGGGCATGGGTCAGTCCAGATGTGCAGAACAATTTGGGCAATGGAGAGCAGACAATTTTTAGATCTGGGCTGGCCTTGTAAGACTGCTCATCACATTACTAAGTTTGCTGTGCGTTATTTTCCGCCTCCCCTTCTTTTGCACATGTGTAGGGTTGGCCAGAACCGTATATATACACCGTATATGACTGTATTGTTGGTGAATTCCCTGCCAAAAATACCGTATATACACCGTATATATATATATGATTCTGGCCAACCCTACACATGTAAATGCTATGAGTGCGCTTGGGCATTTCCTACCAAATCAATGCCCAGCAACAGACGTCTTTTTCAGAGCATGCAGACCCCTTGGATTTAGGCGCACCAAGCATACAGGCATGCACGCGTCCACACAGTGGCATGCATGCATTTACACAGAGGCATGCGCCATTCGTACAGACACACGCACACACCCACACGTGTTTTACAGGCCCTTCAATCGGCAGCCTCCCCAACGCACAGCCTCTCCCCCCATCCACCACCAGAGACCCCTGCCGGCCTCTACCCCCACCCTCCTCCAGGCAGTGAGTGTGTCACAAGGCAGTGTCCAGGCAGTGATTGTGTCACAAGGCAGCTTCCAGGCAGTGTCCAGACAGTGAGTCACAAGGCAGTGTCACAAGGCAGTGTCCAGGTAGTGAGTGTGTCACAAGGCAGTGTCCAGACAGTGATTGTGTCACAAGGCAGTGAGTGTGTCACAAGGCAGTGAGTGTGTCACAAGGCAGTGAGTGTGTCACAAGGCAGTGTCACAAGGCAGTGAGTGTGTCACAAGGCAGTGTCAAAAGGCAGTGTCCAGGCAGTGAGTGTCACAAGGCAGTGTCCATGCAGTGAGTGTGTCACAAGGCAGTGTCCAGGCAGTGAGTGTGTCACAAGGCAGCGTCCAGGCAGTGAGTGTGTCACAAGGCAGTGTCCAGGCAGTGAGTGTGTCCCAAGGCAGTGTCCAAGGCAGTGAGTGTGTCACAAGGCAGTGTCACAAGGCAGTGTCCAGGCAGTGAGTGTGTCACAAGGCAGTGTCAAAAGGCAGTGAGTGTGTCACAAGGCAGTGTCACAAGGCAGTGTCGCAAGGCAGTGAGTGTGTCACAAGGCAGTGTAAAAAGGCAGTGAGTGTGTCGCAAGGCAGTGTCGCAAGGCAGTGAGTGTGTCACAAGGCAGTGTCAAAAGGCAGTGAGTGTGTCGCAAGGCAGTGTCCAGGCAGTGAGTGTGTCACAAGGCAGTGTCACAAGGCAGTGAGTGTGTCACAAGGCAGTGTCCAGGCAGTGAGTGTGTCACAAGGCAGTGAGTGTGTCACAAGGCAGTGTCCAGGCAGTGAGTGTGTCACAAGGCAGTGAGTGTGTCACAAGGCAGTGTCCAGGCAGTGAGTGTGTCACAAGGCAGCGTCCAGGCAGTGTCCAGGCAGTGAGTGTGTCACAAGGCAGTGTCCAGGCAGTGAGTGCGTCACAAGGCAGTGTACAGGCAGTGAGTGTGTCGCAAGGCAGTGTCAAAATGCAGTGAGTGTGTCACAAGGCAGTGTCACAAGGCAGTGTCACAAGGCAGTGTCACAAGGCAGTGTCACAAGGCAGTGAGTGTGTAGGGTTGGCCAGAACCATACATTTATAGGTATATACGGTGTATACACGGTATTTTTGGCAAGGAAATCACCATGCATACGGTCGTATACGGTCGTATACGGTGTGTATGTACGGTTCTGGCCAATCCTATGAGTGCGTTCCAAGAAACGCTGCACCGTATCTGCACACCTGCATCATTTCAGCGCAATTTTGTGTGTTGTGCCTGTGTATTGTGTCTGCGTGTGTCTGTGTGTTGTTTGTGTGTTGTTTGTGTGTTGTGTTTGTGTGTTGTGTCTCTGTGTGTCTGTGTGTTGTGTCTGTGTGTGTCAGTGTGTGTCTGTGTGTTGTGTCTGTGTGTGTCTGTGTGTTGTGTCCGTGTGTCTGTGTTTTGTGGCCTAACCTATTTCTCTCTCTCTGTGTGTGTATGTGTTTGTGTGTGTATGTGTGTGTGCGCATATGTGTGTGTGTGTGCGCTTGTGTGTGTGTGTGTGTTTGTGTAAAAACAGCTCCCCCCCCACCAGCATGCAATATGCTAGACCAGCTCCCCACCACCAGCATAATGTAAACTACGTGTACGACCAGGTCGTCCCCCACCAAGCATTAGTTATGCTACGCGCAAGGCCAGCTTCCCCACCACCAAGCAGAAATTATACTTTATAATACATGCAATACCTGCTGGAGAGGCCTCTTGCTCGCCTCTGGCAACACTAGACAGCACATACATAAGGTCGGCCAGAACCATATATACACACCGTATATGACCGTATGTATGGTGATTTCCCTGCTAAAAACACCGTATATACATCGTATATACGTATATGGTTCTGGCACACCCTACACATGCACCAGTCATAAATTGATGGCGCTCTCGTCACCCAGGAAAGGGCAGTGCTCTAGGACGCAGGCCATATATGTTCTATATACGTAGGGTTGGCCCAAACCGTGTATATACACCGTATATGACCGTATATTTGGTTATTTCCCTGCCAAAAATCTCGTATATATACCGTATACATACGGTTCTGGCCAACCTTATATATACGGTTTGTATACAGTATTTTTGGCAGGGAAATCACCATATATACGGTGTATATATACGGTTCTGGCCAACCCTATACATACGGTTTGTATACAGTATTTTTGGCAGGGAAATCACCATATACACGGTGTATATATACGGTTCTGGCCAACCTTGTATATACGGTTTGTATACAGTATTTTTGGCAGGGAAATCACCATATATACGGTGTATAAATATATACGGTTCTGGCCAACCCTAGTCCAAGACAACGAGCATGATCAAACATTACAGCACCTGTTGCCCTCCTGCTCTGGCATAGGCCCCTCCACAGGTGCCCTTGTTGCTGAGTAGCTTACTCGCGCTTTCGTGCATCGGAATATATTATTGTGTGCAAAACTACATCCCTTAACCTCACAGGCCCCTCAGTTGGTAGTCGTTGTTGCTGAGCAGCTTCCTCGCGCTTCCATGCATTGGAATATATAACATTATTGTGTAAAGAATATTGTTGTGTGTAAAGCAACATCTCCTAACCTCACAGGCCCCTCAGCTGGAAGTCGTTGTTGTCATGCCCTTCCCTCTATGCTTTCTATGAAAAATGCTATTATTCTATGCTTTGAAGTCCATCAGCCGCGCAACACGTAACTCTTCCTATCCTCACAGGCCCCTCAGCTGGTAGTCGTTGTTGTCATGCCCTTCTCTTTTTTCTCTATGCATTGAAGCCCATCAGCCGCGCAACACGTAACTCGTCCTATCCTCACAGGCCCCTCAGCTGGCAGTCGTTGTTGTCAGGCCCTTCCCTCTATGCTTTCTATGAAAAATGTTATCCTTCTACGCCTTGAAGACCATCAGCTGCGTAACACGTATCGTTTCCTATCCTCACAGGCCCCTCAGCTGGTGGTCGTTGTTGTCAGGCCCTTCCCTCTATGCTTTCTATTAAACATGCTATCCTTCTACGCCTTGAAGACCATCAGCTGCGTAACACGTAACGTTTCATATCCTCACAGGCCCCTCAGCTGGTGCACGGTCCCACATAGACCCTCGTCTGTCCCTGGATGCTATGCTGCCGCCCTCGATGCAGCAGCAGGACTATCGCAGCAGTGCACTGCAGCAGCTGTCGAAGAGCGTAGCGGTGGACCCCAGGGTGTGTGGGTTTATGTGCGTACGTGTGCGTACGTGTGTGTGTGAATGTGTAAGTAATATGTCACCTAATTTATGTGTTTGGTTGTGTGTGTGTGAATGTGTAAGTAGTATGTCACCTAATTTATGTGTGTGGTTGTGTGTGAGTGTGTATGTGTGTGTGTGTGTGTGTGTGTGTGTGTGTGTGTGTGTGTGTGTGTGTGTGTGTGTGTGTGAAGCGCTCTGCAGCTGTCATACTCACAAATTAAATGAGCTGATTCCTAGCTTTGGTGCGCACTTACTGCCACAGACACAGATACAGGCACTGTTACACATACATTGCTACACACACACTGCTACACACAAACTGCTTCGCACACTGTTACACACACACACACACACTGCTACACACACACTGCTACACACACACACACACCGCTACACACACTGTTACACACACTGCTACACACACTGCTACACACACTGCTACACACACTGCTACACATCCACTGCTACACATACACTGGTGGTGTTGCAGTAGCCTCACATCCCTAGCCTTTTCGTGCAAAAGTAATATCAGCAGCCTAATCACACCGACACACAAAGCAGCTGGTGAAGCTACACTTCAGATCGCATGTGCCACGCTCACGCATTTCCAGCACTCATGCATGCCATGTGCCCTTACAACATCAGCAGCCCAAACACACCAACACACAAAGCAGCTGGTGAAGCTACACTTCAGATCGCATGTGCCTCGCCCACGCATTGCCAGCACTCGTGCATGCCATGTGTGTGCACTTACAACATCAGCAGCCTAAATACACCAACACACAAAGCTGCTGGTGAAGCTACACTTCAGATCGCATGTGCCTCGCCCACGCATTTTCAGCACTCACGCATACTGGCATACCGTGTGCACTGACACTTCAATGGATTGCACATCACCACTTCTGCACACCACCACTTACGCACACTCAGCCATGTTTGCACGCACAGTCTCCTAGCAGCTCAGAACACATTATGCTTGGAATTGCAGCCGCCCATACCAAGCATCACACTTAATTGCCTGTGCAGCATCCACACATACAAACACACCCAACTATTGCATATGCACGCGCAGTCTTTAAGCAGCTCAGATCATCCGATGTCTGGCATTACAGCGGCCATGCAACAACAGCTGCAAATGCTGACGCGCGCAGTGGAGGACTTGCGGGAGGTGTGCACTGGTCACTGTTGCTTTTTGCGATGATCTGACATGCATGTGCAGCATTGAAATGATCAGAAAATTGTGGAGGACTTGCGGGAGGTGTACTGGTCGCTGTTGCTTTTTGCTATGATCTGACATACATGTGCAGCATTGAAATGATCAGATAATGGTGGAGGACTTGCAGGAGGTGTGCACTGGTTGCTGTTGCTTTTTGCTTTGATCTGACATGCATGTGCAGCATTGAGATGATCAGAAATTGTGGAGGACTTGCGGGAAGTGTGCACTGGTTGCTGTTGCTTTTTGCTTTGATCTGACATGCATGTGCAGCATTGAAATGATCAGAAATTGTGGAGGACTTGCGGGAGGTGTATGACCACTGGCGTTTATTAAATCATACTTAAGAGCAATGCATTACAACAAGTAGTCAGGGTTGGCCAGAACCATATATATACGCACAATAAGGTGTCTGCACGGTGTTTTTGTCAAAAAAATGGTTATACGGTGTATATCTATGATCTTGGCCAACCGAACCGTTTGAGCAGTGTGAGCCTGAGTTGTTGATCTAAAATGAATTTGACCTCGTGTTTCAGAATTCCTGTGCCTGATTTTATAAATGTTTGCTCCAAAATGTATGGACTTCGCCGACCCGGTGGATACAAATTGCTGTGGAGTCTGTTAGTTTGAGACTGAAGCACAGGGAAATCTGAGAAAGCGTCGTTGATGTGTCTAAACAGAATCCAGGAATCTTGCAAGTGGTAGAGGACCAGGAAGTGGGCGCTTGTAATTTTACTTCTGAAAGAATTTGGCATCAACTGCCCGCAACAGTTTTAAATGCTCTGACTGCAAAACCACATTGTTAGACTAAGTTTCAATGCCACACATGCATGCACGCACCCACACACGTGACACAAGTAGCATACGTTTGCATAGTAGCCATGTAAGCATGTGCATACATACACACACACACACACACACACACACACAAACACACACACACACACACACAAACTCACACACACACAACCTGAGAACACCCATGCTCATTCCAGGAGCGCAAGTCGCTGTGTGATAGTCTGAACATGGCCTCTCTTCAACAGAGGCAGTCGCCTGGGCGAACGTCGTACCCTCCCTCAGGGGGCGCTGGCGTGGTGCAGCCAATGTTTGAGGATGAGCGCTCGCATGTGGTAAGAGTGTGTGTGTGCGTGTGTGTGTGTGTGATCTCGAGTTGACGTGGGTGCCTTTGCCGATGTGGTGCAGGTGCTGTTTGAGAATAAGCGTATGCATGTGGCATGAGTACACTGGCAGACGGGTAGCTGCCCTGAAAGCCTAGTGGCTCGTGGTCAGGCCAGACTCTTCGGGGTCGCGGGTTCGAATCCGCCTGGTAGCGTGAGTACTTCGCTGTCCGACAGCTCCATCTCCGTTACCTTAATCCACGCTTGTGGTGTCATCACCCCTTGCGTATAATTTAGACTGGCATGATACTCAGGGTGCCGCTCACTCGTAACCAGGCCACACAGTTGTGTCGTCAACCTGCGTCCACACACAACACACAATTTGAAAGCTTGTCACAGGCCACACAGCTGTGTCGTCAATCTGTGTTCAGTCACAACACACAATTTGTTAGCGTGTCACAGGCCACACAGCTGTGACGTCAGTCTGTGTTCAGACGCAACCCACAATATGAAAGCTTGTCACAGGCCACACAGCTGTGTCGTCAATCTGTGTTCAGACACAACCCACAATTTGTTAGCGTGTCACAGGCCACACAGCTGTGTCGTCAGTCTGCGTCCACACACAACACACAATTTGAAAGCTTTTTGCAGACCACAGCTGTGTCGTCAATCTGTGTTCAGACACAACACACATTTTGTTAGCGTGTCACAGGCCACAAAGCTGTGTCGTCAATCTGTGTTTAGACACATCACACATTTTGAAAGCATGTCACAGGCCACACAGCTGTGTCGTCAATCTGTGTTCAGACACAACCCACAATTTGTTAGCGTGTCACAGGCCACACAGCCGTGACGTCAGTCACAACTCAGGTACACACATTTTGAAAGACGCACTCAAAAATACTGCACACAGCCTCTTTGATACCACACATTCTGTACATGTGCACTATGTGCACGCAGTTGACATGTCCTCGCAAAGAACATACATGCACATGCACCATCTTATGCATGCATGTATTTACTCCCTCTGACAAACACACACACACACACACACACACACACGTTCAGGCACAGATGCCGCCCACTCCTGACGAGATCAAGCGCTTCCGTGACTTGCCCCCCACTGAGCATTTTGGACAGCCTCACTCGTTTGCAGGGGCTCCCACACCCTCCACCCAGCAGCCCAGCACGGTGCGTGTGTTTGTGTGCATACATGTGTGTGCGTGCGTGCTTGTCTGCGTGCTCGTGTGCATGTGTGTGTGCAATTACCCGTGTGTATGCCTAAATGCATCCATTCGTGCTTGATCGTGCAGTGCGTGTGCTGCAATGTGCAAATGCAAGCAAAAGTGAGTGCATTCAACTCTTGCTTGCTTTCTGAATAAGTTGGGCCTATACATACGGTGTGTATGCGGTATCTCTGGCAGCAAGACCACCAAATGTACGGTCATATACGGTGTATATATACGGTTCTGGCCAGCCCTGTTTCTGAATCACGACTTCCCTTTACCTGAAAACATACAAAAGGGTGATGTTACTGCGAGCGTTGGTTTTAAGGGGCACTTCACACACACAACTGCACACTTCACGCACACTTCACGCACACTTCACGCACAAAACTGCACTTCAAGCACACAACTGCAGTTGCAAACCATGCTAACCAATTGTTCTTGTCATATTTATGTGTGTGAGTGCGTGTGTGGGTGCGTGTGTGTACGTGCATGCATGTGTGCATGCGTGTGTGTGCATGTGTTCGTGTGTGTGTGCGTGTGTGTGTGTGTGTTGCGTGTCCGTGCGTGTGTGTGTTGTGTGTGTGTGTGTGTGTTGCGTGTGCGTGTGTGTGTGTGCATGTGTGCTTGTGTGTGTTTGTGTGTGTGTGTGTGTGTGTATACTTTTCAGTGCTACGTGTGCTGCAGCAGCTACACGATCCTGGCACAGTCAGCTCCTTGCGCATTGACTTTTTCACCTGATTCAGTACCAGTACTGTGTGCATCTTCTTTTATGTGCGCAGGCTCCGCCCCGTGTGCTACTGCAGCAGCTGCATGAGGCTGGCACAGTCAGCTCCTTGCGCATTGACTTTTTCACCTGATTCAGTACCAGTACTGTGTGCATCTTCTTTTATGTGCGCAGGCTCCGCCCCGTGTGCTACTGCAGCAGCTGCATGAGGCAGGCACAGTCAGCTCCTTGCGCATTGACTTGATTTACCTGATTCAGTACCAGTATTGTGAGCGTCTTCTTTTATGTGCGCAGGCTCCGCCCCGTGTGCTGCTGCAGCAGCTACACGATCCTGGCACAGGCAGCTCCTTGCGCATTGACTTGATTTACCTGATTCAGTACCAGTGTTGTGTGCATCTTCTTTTATGTGCGCAGGCTCCGCCCCGTGTGCTGCTGCAGCAGCTGCACGATGCCGGTATGGTAGATGCACTGCCAGATGATGTCCAGGTGTGCGTAGAGAGCTGTCTGTTGTTCTTTGATAGGGTTGGCCAGAACCATATTGCTGTTTTTGTTAATATTGGTGGTGGTAGTAGGACGGGCTTTAGCTAGCGAGTAATTCCGGGGGATATTACCAAGGAAACCCTTACGACTTGCTCTAAGATCGGTCAAAAGAAAAACAAGGGTAAAATTAAATTTAGTTAAGCTAAGTGCAAGTTGTGAGGGCCAAGGAAATAAAAAGATGGAGAAACATCAGAGAAACACAGATATAAAGCAAGAGTGATAAAGTGACATCAATTTTGATATCACTGCACTGCGAGGACTGGAGTTCATGTGTTTCACACTGAAATCAGCAGTTTCACACTAGCTCAATCTGCATGACAGCATAGGCAGTTCCGTAGCAAGTGCGCACATTAAGTAATTATGTCAAGCTACATGATCTGTGTGTTTCACACTAGCTTAATCTGCATGACAGCATAGACAGATCTGTAGCAAGTGCGCACATTAAATCAAGCTACACGATCTATGCGTTTCACACTAGCTCAATCAGCATGACAGCATAGGCAGATCTGTAGCAAGTGCGCACAT
>Ga0307942_1002132_pt1 | contig 15975 bp, 9 predicted proteins | sample OrgLakmetagen175_FD_201846 | JGI IMG/M metagenome (GOLD analysis project Ga0307942, IMG submission 201846) | Saline water microbial communities from Organic Lake, Antarctica - #175 | ecosystem: Environmental > Aquatic > Non-marine Saline and Alkaline > Saline | place: Antarctica: Organic Lake...
AGTGGTGTGGGAGTTCTGAGAGTGGTCCTAGAGATTCTCCTTTTTCTATCCCCTCCTACTTGTACAAGGATTTGGACAAACATGTGTTGAGGAATTTCAGCAGGTTCAGATTGCGTGCACACCATTTAAGAGTGGAGTCTTGCAAATGGCATGGTGGTTCTAGCATTTGTGATAAATGTGAATGTGGAGAAGTTCAAGATGAGAAGCATGTGCTTTTCTTTTGCAAGCGTGCTGGAGTGTGCGAGCTGCGCATGAGATACAGAGACCTTTTTGAAGGAATATTTAAGACTATGCGTGTGTTTGCGCCTTCAAGCTCTGAATTTATTCCTTTCTTAACTTGTCATCACAGTATCACTGATTTTGAGGTAAATGCATTCCTGTATCAAGACTCATACAGACTCCTCAAGTTTGTGTCAGATTTAGTTTCAATTTTCGACACTGGTTGATTTTGTTTCACCAGCCAATTGCCATCAGCCAGAGTCCCGGGCTGTAGGCCATCCTTGTAACCCCTTGTAACCCCTTGATGAGCCGATAATAGTTGATAATAGTGTCGGAAAGGGCACGTCTGGTATGGACAACTTGGCAGCGTAGTTACATAATATTAACGAGCTTGGGAGCAAGGTTCTGAGCCCTTGAAGACCCAGCTCCTGGAAGGATGGTGCAGAGGCCTTTGTGCTGTTTTGTGCTGTTTCTGAGGTTCTGGTTGCAGGCTTTTTATACTTTTCCGTTCAGATGCCCTAGAGGCATATATAGCGATGTAACCTTACCTTACCTTACCTTGTGCTGTTTCGCTTATGGCTTATGGCTTTCGTGGACTTCCCTTCACTAATAAACCTATTCTCTTCTGAGCTTAGGGATATATTTGCTTGTGACTGGCAAGATCAGTCAGCAGCCGATCAGCCAAACGTCCTGGCTGAAGGTCACCCCCCATTGTAAGGAGTAAGGAATAAGGAATGAGTTCAGTAGTTGGTCTCAGCTGTCGACTCTTCTTTCCCCTTTCTCACAGCATGCCTCTCTTGAGCGGTCAATTTTCTGGTTGCCTCTTGCTTGAGCTCCCTCTCTTGTGCTTCTATGACACTCAACAATATTGTGGGGAGCACTGACAGTGTAAGCATTCCAGTAGCCATCACCACCTAAAAGGAAACAATTTGTATTATAAAAATGAATGTAGATGTCTATGCGGATAAGTACAAGCTTGCATTAAAAAAAGAGCGAGGGCAGAATGTAAAGCAGCTCCATTTGTCGTCCAACCTTGCTTCTCTGACCAGAACTAGATCTGACCAGAACAAGACGGAAAGACTCTTGGTGCTGGTCTCTATCAGCATGCAGTGAGGGTCAGGGGGATTAGGGGTAGGGGTAGGTCTAATGAATGCTTCCGACTTGAACCAAATAAATTGAAACAGAGGAAATAAAAAGCTGCGTTATGGCCGAATGCATACTGTACACTGTGATTTTCCATACGTTTTTAATTATGGAACGCTATAAGCATGTGTTTAAGGAGCAGGTGACCCAACTTTCCCTTAACCCTTGATTGACTGAAGCCGCTTAGCGTCAGTAGACGTGTGGGTCTGACCATTGTGGAAAACTCTAATGGAATTGCTGAATTGGCAGCCATGGAGCCACACCACAAAGCATACTTACTAATTAGTAGGAAAGGGGTGCTCAAGAGCCAACGCGAGCACTAAACCTGAGCAAGAAGCACTGACGCTTCCTGCTGCACGGCGTCCCAACATGCGGCCACGTGCCTCAGCTGAGTGCCCGAGCTCCCCACAGCCTGGAAGCAGTCACGTGGAGAGGTGATCAGAAATGCAACACACAAGTTTGGATACAATATCTTGTTTTTTGCCGTGCCGCAAGTAGGTGTAGTCCTAGCCGTCCAAAGGACATGTAAGAAAACAGACGCAAGCACGCATCCGTACTGACCAGCCTAATTGTGAACCTCCCACTGAGCTCCGTGTGGATGAGAAACATGTCCCCCCGGGCGTTCAGGGCTTCCAATAGCCTCTTATTCACATGGTCAGAGACACCAGCAATCCTGCATTTCCGCAGCCGTACGTTAAAGGTGGAAGGTACAGAAGTATCAGTGAAGTGACACGCACGCAGTATCAGTGAAGTGACATGCACGCACATGCGTCGATTTTGGAAGCATCATCGAGCCGCTTTGGCTGCACATTGGTCTTAGCCAAGCAATACATTCCTCAAACATGTCAGGATCATATATCCATCTCGAAATGTTGGCAGGGTTTCAACCACGTATAAGAAACGTTCTGAATAAAGTTTTACAGAGAAGAGTTCTCCCCCTCATATCTAGTATGCCCTCAGCATATGTGTGCTAATAGCCACAAGCGCGTGACCTTAAACTCCAATAGTCCATCAACACACTCGTTGAATGTAGCTTACTCTATTTACTATTTACTCAACAAATAGCCCTGCATAATATTGCAGCTTCATGAAATGTTACTCAAACACTTGAACCTAAATTCTGAATTATGTACACGTACAGACACCCATTAACAGCGACGACCGACACGTCACCTGAAGCACACAAGGCCAGATTTTTGTGGAGCTGCGTCACCTGAAGCACATAAGGCCACGTCACCATGTCACCACGTCACCAGAAGCACACAAGGCCACGTCACCACGTCACCACGTCACCTGAAGCACACAAGGCCAAATCGTTGTGGAGCTGCGAGCTCAAAGCGTGCATCTCCTTGCATCTGCTGCGCAAACCAAGCTGCCAGCGCACAGTGGTGACGAATGTAGGCGCGCAGCTTTTCGGCACCGTAGCAACGCAACACAAAGAAGAGCTTGAGGGACCTGCGCATTGTATTAGCCTTGCTGATTAGATATTTTGAAATATGAGTGGCCAAGGATGAGGAGCTTTAGACATTGACACGTTATGGTCGTGACAAGCCTCAAAGGCTTCCTGTGACTGAAACTACCTAATAATACGAGTTTCAATGTTGCAGAGGAAGCTACATGCTAATAGTCAGACGTTTTGACCAGTTTTGTAACTTTTTTGTAACCTGTACTCTGTATTAATTTGAAATAGCAGTAACTAAGACTAACTCCTCTTCCTTGTTTTCTGTGGGGCGAGAAAAAAACACGCCTGCATAGTTTTTCTTCTTCCATTTTTCCCATGTGACTAGCCTGCCATTACATGCTGCCATTACATGCTGTCGTTACATGCTGCCATTACTTGCTGCCAACGAGTCCCAGGTCAACTCGTCAAGGGAGTTTGGCTTGGCATCTCACACGCATTCCAAACACCACAACTGCCTGTAACTGCATCTGATTGCTGTGACAGCAGAGAGGATCTTTTTGTTGGCTGAATGCAGGTCAGTTATAGCCCTGTAAAGAACTCAGTGCACACAAATATGCAACCACACGACAAACAATTGCTTCCTGTGGCTCCCCTGATTGAGCGGTGATAGGTTGGATATGAAAACAGTAGAATGGTAGTAAAAGGACGGGTGATGGAACTGCTGCTAGGCCAGACAAGCCACCTCTTCTCACCATATGGCATTTTGAACTGGAATTTGTTTTCTTCCTGCCTAAAATATTTTCTGCCAGACAAGACGAGCAACCCTGGGAATTTTTTCCCCTTAAAAAATATTCGGACTAGAAGGGCGGCCTTCACTCTCCAGGCGGCAGTTTGAACTGGGCTTGCTCTTCTTCCCTGCTCAACCACCTCGCTAGTAGCGTTCACACACACACACACACACACACACACACACACACAACACACACACACAACACACACACACATTTACACCCATATACACACCTGAACCGTCTCCCTAGAGGTATTTGCAGGTCTTTGAGGTCTAAAGCGTTTCCAGTAGCCTGCATAAATATGTCAGCATCGTGCTTGTACATTTGTGAGCATGCATCCATGCAAGAGAAGAACAAACCCCACACAGACGTATTCACACAATTGTTTTAAACATGAGGGTTGTACAACTGTGCGCTTGCAAGTGAGCATTGAAAGTGCCGCCGTGTGGTCTCCTGGACCGGCTTCTTCCTCATTAGCCGATGACGTTTTACATGTTAATCACCTCTGCACAAAGGACAGTTTACATGGCACGTACCACGTACCTATTAATAAAAGTGTTTGCTGACTGTTCATTTGTAAGAATAGAAAATTGCCGGAGTTACTCATGTGCACAAGAAAAGTGCTGTCTTTATGAGTCCTACCCCGGTGCTTGTCCCATCTGCTGCTTACCTGAAGGAAAACTGGGGTGAGTGAGAGTGCCTCCTTGATGGGTCCCTGATCTGCAGCCCATAGTGCGCAGCAGTCAAAGTTGGTTAACAGCCACTTGTGGGGGTTGAAGCTGTACGAGTCAAGTTCCTGTGTGAGGATGGTCGTGGGCAAGTAAGAAAAAAGTGTGTCTCTGCTGCGCTCTGAGGCAGCAACTCTACAAGTGCAAGACCAAAAGACCAAAGCAAGCGCATGTACAAGCAAACACCCAGCTACCTTGCCACCACTCACTAACTTTATGCAATCCAACACACTCCTCATTCAACAGACTGGAAATATTACAGCTGCAAAGACTTTTCCCCTCGCTTTCTTATGCACCCCCAGCCCCCCAGATTCGATGCGTAAACAATACACAACAACCTTTATTGGTCATGTCTCAGGTGCTTTCAGGTCGTTGTCATCCTGTACACTAGTTTCAGAGCTGTGATACGGTGATACGCCAAGTCTGACCTTTACAATGCAGCCATTTCGGCCCTTTTTTTATGTGCGCTTGCCTGTTCTGTGCAAGTATCAGATTGGTATACTGTACCTCCATGCCCTGGAAGTGTGCTTCCCGTTGCTCTGGGCAAACTGCTGCACTACCTGCATGCAACATGAAGGCACACATACACATGAGCGCTTGATGCTTGCAAGTGGCAGAGGCTGTCACCCTACCTGTGTGCATGCTAAGAAAACACAAAAAAACAGCAACGCCTAGGCTAGAAAGGTGGAAGGGAATGGCAGCGCTGCTTGCACGCAAGCAAAAAGTGCACGCGTTAATCCAAACGTGAAATGTAGTAGGGACACAACAGCGTTGCAAGCAGTGAGAGAACGTAACTCGGCAATGTCCGAGGCTCATAAAATATGGAGACAGCCTGATTATAAGATTTAGGTATGATGCATGATATGAGATGTGCTCCAAGAGATATAGGCTAAACACTCGCATACGCAGATCAAGAGATGAAATAGTATAAACTGCGATGTCTGCAAAGTTGCAGGTGCAGCCTGCACAGATGACAGGAGCATGCGTGCTTGTGCATTGAATTCACTTCAATTCACTCAGGTCACACACCTGCATTTGCTGCACCTGTATTACATAGGTTTTATGTCACATATAGTGTGTGCCCAGACAGGCCCTGTGTGGCTGCAGTCTATAAATGCTGAGCTCACGCACCTGCATAAGCTGCATCTACATGTGCCCAGACAGGCCCTGTGGCCGCAGTATGCCCCACGCGTGCCAAAGGCCCAACCGGGTCAACTGCAATGAGGATACGAATTGCAGCAAAACTTTGCATTGCATTTAACTCACGGCTGCAGTAACGTTGGCTGCTGTGCACTCATTTGGCGTGGATACGAGTCAGGAGATTTGAGAAAGATGGCCACTAAATGATCATGCGACACTGCATGGTTGCACAACACCCCTTTATCCCACCCCATGCCAATGGTGATAACATTTTTTGGTGTGCTCCTCTTCTAGGTACGTAAGTGTTCATAAATGCGTACCTGGCCAAAAAGGAAAAGAGCTGGGGGGGCATTAAAACCACTCCCTACATCAGTCATAACAGGAGATCCACTTTGGTTCTTCCAGGTTCAATAAAAAATCTACTATGCAAACAGAAAAAAGAGTCAGCGGGACGCAGAAGGGCGATGCAAACAGAACGGAGCATCAGCAGGCCAAGCAAACAATAAGAAGCGTCAGCAGGGCGCAGAAGGACAACGCAAACAGAAAGAAGAGTCAGCGGGGCGCAGAAGGGCAATGCGAACAAAAAGAAGAGTCAACAGGGAGTAGGAGCGTTTCGAGCTGGGCCAAGCTTGCTGCTATACAAATGTGTGGCTATACAAAAGAGTGGGACTCCTTCCCGAGGACAATAGTCAATAGCATGGGGTCACCGGAAACATAGTCAATGGGGTCATAGTCATCATGGAGTCTTAGCCAAGACGCGCAGCTTACGGGTAGAAGCACTCGATGCAAACCCTATTTAAAATAGCAGCACACAGCTGGGATTTCATGGCCACCTGCACAGCTGGAGGTAGTCCCGATCGTGCTGCATAGGTAGCATGGTAGAAGCCCAGCTGCAACGTCCTCTTCTATGGCAGCTTGCAGGACAGAGGGCTGCACAAGGTGGTGAGTGAGTGAGTGGTACTCAGATACAATGATGATGGCGGCGTGAATTTCTGGACATTATCACAAGCAATAAATGCACACAAATACACACATACACACACAAGGACGCCATTTGTTTGGCCGTCATTATATTAATTGCAGGAATAGACTTTTACTGTCTGCGTTATTTGTTCTTTTCAACTGCACAGAAGAATGTTTTATAAATATGTGGGCATTGTGACTGAAAAATAGCGTGGTAGTTGCGTAGTTGCGTAGAGTTACGATCGTGTTTTGGGCGAGGAATGGGTAATAAGGGTGCAAGCGTTTGACAGGTCTGTGAGGATGCAGGTAGTTGTGATAAAGTCACAAGATCTGGCCCAGAAACTGATGATGACACCCTGGGACACCAAGCTGTGAAAAGCGTACAGAGCCGCATGGAAATGTATAAACTAGAATATTTTTGTTGACCAAACAGTCACCTGAGAGAGCTGGTGCGTTTCCACCTTGACTTCGTTCCGTACGAGCTTACATTACCTTATTTTGTCGGTCGTTCACAGTCAAAGCTTGGGCCTACTTTCGTCAGCCGCATTGCAGGAGTATTGGGAGCACAAAAGTGGCTCCTCTCTCTTGACCAGTGGAAGGAGTGAGATCTATTGCGTAGCTTCAACTCTGATAAACAACAAGTGAGGAAGAGCTAGATACGCACGGACCCTAATATTGAACCCTAGCAATGTCAATACAAGAAGTTACATGCAATCTTTGTGATCAGTCGCTTTCTAGTGAATCTAAAAAGTCTAGTAAAGTGCAGTGTGCCTGCAGGGACCTAGGAAAAGGCTAGCACCTTTCACCCCGGTTTCTACCGCAGCCTAACTGCATTTCTCTGCACACAGACGCTGCTGCGTGCGTAAAAATCCAGCCTACTTCTGTTTGAACGTCATACATCATGCACATAGCTCATCGTTATGCACATAGCTCATCCTTATGCACAAAGCTCATCCTTATGCACAAAGCTCATCCTTATGCACAAGCTCATCCTTATGCACATAGCTCATCCTTATGCACATAGCTCATCCATACGCACAAAGCTCATCCCTATGCACACAGCTCATCCTTATGCACATAGCTCATCCTCATGCACAAAGCTCATCCTTATGCACATAGCACATTCTTCCCTATTCCTTTCACTCTATATCTCCCCCTCCCGCCCCTATACCTGAAGCGCAAAGTCTTCGTCCTGGCTAGTGGGCAGCACACGCACGTGGTTGATCCCAACAATCATGCATGCCTTTTTAAAGGCACTGTGGGCCTGGTCACTGGAGTAGGCCACTAGTTTCAGGGCATCAGATTCCGGGCGGTCCCTAAGAGACCGCGCGCGAGCAGCGAGCAGCGCTACTAGCACGGCTTCGCTGCTAGTCCCCTACGGTATAAGATGCATGTTGTGTGTGTTTGTGTGTTTGTTTGTGAGTGTGTGCGTTTGTATGTGTACATGTGTGTGTAGTGCGCATTTGTTGTGTGTGTATGTGCCGTCGGTCTACGTGTACATATGTGCGTGTGTTTGTGCTCGCGCCAAGTGCGTACGTGCGTGCAAATAGTTAAATACCTATCTTGACACATACATTGTCAAGTATGTGTTTTTAAGTGTCGAAGTTTTTATTTTTGGAGTGGTAAGGAAATGATGCTCTGCATGTGTGGTTGTTGTATTTAACGCTTGACGTTTAAAAACACACGTATTTTCCTTGTCTGTGCACACAAGGCAGTAAGATCTTGAACAATATGTAATGTGAGGGAATTACAGCAAGTCTGACCAAAGACACATGCAGTAGTTTTGCATAAATGAACAGCAAATATACAAGGACGCTAAAAAGACGTGCCAGTTGCGCAGGACATAACAAAACTTGCATAAGAAGCTTTTGCGTGCAGTCTTCACCTTGATGACCCCGCTTTAGCGCGTGATAGGCACTTCAGCAACAGTAAAAATGTAAGCTTAAAAACTGGGAAACACCTTACTGCTAGAGTTGGCCAGCCCTGTACGTGTACACCGTATATGACCATGTATACTTTCCTGCTAAAAATTGCGTACGTGTATTGTACACATGTAAATGTATGGTTATAGTCAACCCTTCTTACTGCTCAAGCCTGCCTTTGTATCCAGCACCTGAATGACCCCACTCAATTAACGCATCCAGCACCTGAAAGACCCCACTCAATTAACGCATCCAGCACCTGAATGACCCCACTCAATTAACGCATCCAGCACCTGAATGACCCCACTCAATTAACGCATCCAGCACCTGAATGACCCCACTCAATTAACGCATCCAGCACCTGAACAACCCCACTCAATTAACGCATCCAGCACCTGAACAACCCCACTCAATTAACGCATCCAGCACCTGAATGACCCCCACCCCTGTACCGCCGCTGCTATACAGGAACTTTGAAGGCAGACCGACGAGCTGACCAAGCCAGTCCATCATTTGCTGCGCACGTGGGTATCGGAAATGATCATATAATAGGAAGGAAAAGTAGTGCAAAAAGTGAAGTTAGTACTTTGCTGCGGACATGGAATGCAGTGATGGACTGAAGGGCACTTCACGACCCGTGCATAAGCAAACAAGCTATAATAGCAGTATATCCTTACCTGGCCCTTATAGGTGGGAGGGGCATCCATATACACTCAGGCTTCGCCAGGTGTACCAAACATACAAGTTAAGACGCAGCATATACAGTGCCATTCAAAAATCACGGCATGCATGTATGGTATAACCATGTGTACATTAATACCATGTATTGCATTTTTGTTTGGACTTTCAAAAAAAGTCCAAGCATCACCCTTAATAAAACATCCCTTACTAAAACATCATTGCAAATTTAGCAAGAGAGCACGTAAATCGTATGACATGGCAAGCAGAAGCAGACCTGAACGTGCACTCACCATCTCAAGCTCTGTGCTGACAGGGCCTGCAGCCCTGGATAAGACAAGGAGCATAGAAACAGGGACAACGAGTTAGTCGTCCAGGAGCTATAGAGCAAGTGCATCATGATCAGGTTGTTGCTAAGCACTGTGCTTAGCATAGGCTGCATAAAAGGGCTCTGTGGGCATGTGGGCCCTGAAGACCCATATTTTATCACTCTGTATCCGTACAGGCTTACCTCTCAAGAGGCACTCGAAAAAAGCAGCTTACTATCAGATAAGTAGTTTTAAAGAATGTCAAGTTGAAGATACAGGAAGCGACTTGCAATTATGGCTTGAGGACCTTAAGTTGTAAGCATTTGTTCAGACCGTCAGTTCCTTTTCAAATAAGGCAATGAAATAGCTTCAAGCTTATAACTTGAGCTGCAGGTATGAAAAGAGACACTCAACAAAGACGCCTTGGGGAAAGCCGTGGAAAGGTGTGGAAGATGCACGCGTAAAGCGGGCACAATGCTAGTGCTAAGTCTGTTTAAAGCACGTGATTGGTACATGGTGTTTCATTTGTTTTATATGGTACTTAGACGACGCCATATGGAGCGCGCAACCCAAGGCAAAAATAGTTCTGTGCCGTACCAGCTGAAGCCGATCATGTTGGAGGCTCCAGCCAGCCAGTCTGCCAGCATTGCAGGGTAGCTGTGGCAAAAACAAGCAAAAAGGCATTTAAAAGAAAATAGCAGCAGGAGATGCTTAACCTCGTGAACCTTCCTATCAGTCCATAAGAAAAATGTTGATGAGTAGCTGGGGGAAGGCATGTACCTGCAATTTTAACCTTATGAAGGCAAAAGTACTAATGCACGGATCACAGTTAAGCTAGAATGGGCAATACAGGTAACTTAATGCGTGGGAATGAAGGGGTTAAGTACAAGGAAATTTGAGTTTTAACTTATCTAGCACGTCTGACCTGTATATAAAGCAGCGCAGTTTATCTCACTCAGCAGACTGTGGATTGAAAAAGTCGTGGACCATTTGCTTGACCGACCAGATGCGTGAGCCGGAGCATTCCAGGTTTGAGCGCAGGACAACAAGCTGTATGCATGAACGATTCGCCACACCTTCATGGTCCCAGACCCAACATCTGCTTGTTCAATGCAAGAGCTTTTGCATATTGAAATTACCCTTTTTGTGAGCAAACATAACAGCTCACCTGCTGTTGGCTGGGAAGTAACCAAAGAAGGACGGGTCTTGCCAATGCAGGACACCTGACGTGATTAGAAAAGGCAGCTTGCTTCAGTTTATATTCATAGCAAAAAAGTTGCGTACAAACATCACATACAGACATTATGTTCTCCGTGAGTACTTTGCAGTTGCAGAAGTACTCGAGTTCTTCAGAACAATATCAACATCAATTTTCTTCTATCTCCTCAGCTCAGACAGCAAGACCGGAGCAATTTCTTGGGACACGTAAAAGTCTTTGGAAGCTGCACACGAGCATGAGCTTACATAGTTTTGTACACAGCTTATAAATCTCGGGCTACACAAAAGCACCTGGCATGATTTTGGAGGTGAAGTCCTCAAACACCGTCGAAAATGACTCTGGCTGTTCGGGGGGAGATTCAGGCAGGTCGTTCAAAAATCCAGGCTGCGCAGGGAAGCAGAAGGGTCACGATTGTTGAGGGCTTACACATTACAGTTGCGCGCATGTCTATCATTGCATTGTAACACAAACTGCGTACACATTCCTTCTGGCATACGTCAGTTGCAATCTGTTTCACAAACCTGGACTCTTGGCTTGACGGGATATTGGCCACCCTCCTCTAATCCTTTGTAGTAATCCGCAATCCAGTCAACTACTTGGTACCTGAGAAACAGCAATTGTTTACGCTTGCATTCCTTTGAGTGCGCACGTCTGAATTACACTAAACACAAGCTAGAACGCCAAGTACCACACAAGAACACAATCACCTACCCAAAGCTACGGAACTGCATGCAAAGAAGGAGGCCGGACAGGGGGTTGTAAATTACATAGATAGACGTGTGGCCGTGTGCGGATCTACAAAGGGACACACACCTGTTCGTGGTTGATAGTGTGCTCATAATCTTCAAGGTCTTTCCCTCGAGCCTCGTGCAACTGAACATTTCTTTCACTGTGTACACGCAATTGTGATGTCGTGCTGTACGACATGTACTTCGAACGCAGAATGTCCGCAAGTCTGAAGAATGGTTTGGCCGGTTGCTTGCCCTGCTGCTTTGTTGCATAATAAGGTGTAGGTGTGAGGCACCTTCCAGCCATTGAGGTCTGAAAGCACGGATTGGCAACTTGCATGTTTAAAAGAAGAGTAAACAATGTCAGATTTTGACCAGTACTTTAAATATAATTCAAATAAAAATGGAATTGTGAACATCTGACGGCCTATCTCGTAATGGCTGAGTCAAAGCCAAGAAAAGGAGGAGAAAAGGACTGTGTCGAGTGCAAAATATTTGGGCAGGTGTGTGCATGTGTGTGTGTGTGTGTATTTTGCTTCCCGGTGGATTCGTTAAAGTGAAACCAAGAGAACACGTGCATGCATGCACCTGGCTTGGTTTCACAAACTGAGATGAAGCTGTGGCTACCAAGCGTATGACTCACAGTGCTTAGAGGCAAAAATGACGCTAACTCTCTGGTTGCCACTCACAGTTGAGGGGCAAACCTAATGCACTCACAGTTGAGGGGCAAACCTAATGCACCACAACATGGCAAAAGTGTTCGTTACTTCCTACAGCAGGGGCCGTGCGGGTGGCACAGAGAAATAAGGCCTTTGCACGTCTAAGGAACATTAAATAACTGCCGTGTACATTGCTGTACGCTTGAAAGCACATACTTGACTTTTCACTTCTGCTCGTCCTGCCATCCTGATTTAGCCAAGCACTGAGCGCTCTTCCTGAACAGCCACCCACAATCCAGACTTGAGAAACTTGCAAAGGATAACCAGTAAAAGGATAGTAAAAGGAGGGAATAACGCCAAGGAAACAAACCCGACCAATAGGACAAAAAGATGTAGAAGCAATGCAGGCAGTGAAAACCAGCTGCTTTCCGCATTAATCAAGGAAAAGGAGCCAATTTCGGTACCGGGTACCGGATACCAGAGATTAAAAAAGTCAATGAGGATCAAAAGATGGAACCAAAAACCCTAGACTGACCTGAGGCTCTATCACCATAAATACATTAAATCCTGGCGTGCAATTGGAACAAGCACTTCTCTTTTGGACATGTGACATGTGCAATTTTAACAAAAAGGGAAACTCGGCATGTACTGCAACACAACACAAACGATCAAATGTCAAGGCCACGATGCCTGGCCCACCTTAGTTTCTTTATTATTAGCGTGGTGGCTTATTAGCGTGGTGGGGAACTGCCTGGTGCGGGCATCTATGCAGCCCACCTCCTTGATTCAAGCTGGCTGGGCTACACAGTTACACTGCTAGCAGAACTTTTTTTGTAGTGCTTTTCTCGCATGTCGCATATACAATCTCTTCACACATTCCCTCTGCAGGGCATTTGTTTGCAAGCATTCAAGAAGTTTGACGAATGCTATGAGAATGCATCCAAACGCGGACTAGGAGATGAAGTGTGTATGGATAAGGTAATGTTTTGATGGCCAATGCAAGCGCAGAATGAAGTGGAATTCTGAGGCTTGGCATGGGGGTGAGAATTTGATGGGCACCTTGAAGTAAATGTCACAGACAATAAACGAACACACAACACCCTCCCTTATCATGCTTTCTGTGTTCTTAGTGCCAGCAAATTTTCCGATTCCCTTTTGTTTCCTACTGCATTGCGATGTACCTGTCAGTTTTCGTTGAGGACCCATTTAAGGTCGTTGAAACATCTCACGACACATTCAGCATATTTTATCACTCCTTTTTTCCCCTGATGTTTCTTTTAATGCTACTTCTGATCCTGCTGCAGTTTGATGACTTCCGGGAGTGTTACGCTCAAGCAACTGCTGCTCAAGCGCGCCTGAAAAGTACCATGGTGAAATGATGCGGGAGTTTCAAAGGCTGACAATCATGCTGGCTCACCACTGCCAGCATGTCTCCTCTGCTTTCATAGCCAATTTGTTACTTCTGATCAAGCGCTTCCCAGGGTAGGGATACTGGATTTCCCATGAATATTGTGGCCAGTATTGCCTGTTCACTCGCCCTAACTGCAGCTCCATATCCAACTAGCGCTTGAGTTAAACGCAACATACCCGATAAAAGAAGCATACACTATTGGTACGCAACCTCTCTCTAGAACAATATGCTGCCGCTGTACGCCACATCGTTACTTTTGGTGAACTTAGCCAACTCAAAAATACGTTTAATTTATGTTACTCTTCCTGGTGGTGTGCAGGCCTCTGCCTCCCGACCGTCTAATCCCCATTGTTCCCTCTATTTTTACTCCAGCTGGGATGCTGTGTGTCTCTGCATCCATCGGGCAGAGCAGGACACAAACCAACATCCTTTCCAAATCCATCATGCAAAGGAAGAAAACAAAAGCAGATATTGTAACCACCACCGGCATGAAATAGGAAGGATGTTGTTTTGTGTCTTGCACCAATGGATGCAGAGGCTCATGATGATCCCGTCTGGAGAATACAAAAACGAAGATTTATAAAGGGGACCAACTGGTTGAGGAGCCATGGCCTGCACACCACTAGGAGTATTGCTCAGATATTTTTAGTTGCGTTCAATGTCGCGTCTGGTTTAAATGGTTCTTTTGCCTCGCCTTGTCTAGTTGGCGTTCAGGTCTTGTGTCTATGCAGTAACTGAGTCTTATCTAATCGTACGTCCTACTACTAGTTGGTCTGTACTAAGTCTGTACTAACAATGGTCAGGCTGATGGAGTTTTGATTGGGCATGAAAACAGTGGTGTCCAGACCAGAAGAGTCTTTCACGTCCTTTGCTGTGACATTTGGTAACAGATTTATTTTGTGGTGGTACGTTCTGTTACTAAAGGAACTAACAATATTTCCGTAATCTATGCCTTTTTGTTTACACCTTTTTGAAGACTTTTGGCAGCCCGACCTTTTCTGCTACATTAAGCCAACAGCCAACTCATCTTTGAGTGACTTTCTCACTGTAATTACTTCTCTTATTCTGAGCTTAAGGGTTTATATAATTAGTTGTTGTGCTGAGCCTTATACTTTGCAGTGACGGTGATTTGATCTGAGCGACACATTACATCTTGATCATGAACAGCAGCTGTATCAGTCAAATTACAAGACAGATGCATAGCGCCACCAATTGCAGGAGCACGTAGGACTCCAGCACCATCACAAGAGGCATGAGTTGACTGCATTCATGTGTGCAGCTCGCTCCGCTGTCCTTGCTGAGAGTGCTCACGCATCGACATGCAATCCTTCATTACAACAACTGGCTACGCCAATATAAATCACAGAGAAGTTATCAATCGCCAACCGACCAAACTACCTTGAACCAGCCAAACATATGCCTCTGCCAGACTTGGCGTGTCTGTCACGACGAATCATGGTACCAGCTTAAGCATGGATTGCAAGTATGAGCCATATCCGCCAAGCCCCCCCATAAAGGTGTGTTTGACGTCTCCTCCTCTCCACGCGAGAAGGAATCGACGGCTCAAGCAACGCCCACGAGGAGATGGCTCAGACAAGTCCGAGAAAAGAGCGAGTTTGTTACAAGAGGACCATCTAAACTGGCCAAACAACCAAATAAGCATAAAACCGTTGCTCACGTTATAAATCAGGGAAAATCACACGGTTCGTCCATGCCACTGATTTAGCATGACATGTCACCCACAATTTTACGGTCTTAGCCAGGCAAGGAGATCGGATGCTGGTTCAGAGGTCATCTAGCAGCAAGACCCGCAGCACAAGGAGCAGTGCCAGATCGTTTGATGTTCCAGGCCTGCTCCGAGCGTCTCACGGACGCTCCGTGACGGACGGAACGAGTTGTGCATGTGATGCTCCTCAAGTTTTCTGTATGATAAAATATGCCTCCGGTATTTATGGGTTTTTTAGTGTGACATTCCTGTGCTCCTTTTTGTATGTGCCCAATCAGGCCTTTTTTTGTCAACCTTATAAACCTTATGTGCACAAAACGCAGATGACGATTCCCCCTGTTTGATTAAATGCGGTCGGTTGGTCTTAGCAACCTGCTATCTGAGATCATGCTTGATTGGTTTTTCTCATTTTCTGAATGCTTTCTGTTCGCGATTATTCAAGCAACCCATTTATGCTCTCTCTTCTTCATACTTTTGTTTCATGTTTCTCTTGGACGTTCCCCTTTGTTTAGCTAGGTTTGACAAGCTTTTTCCAAGCTTCTGCTCAGATGCTCCCTGAGGCATACCTTACCTTATTCATTGGTGCTGCTGTGTCACAAACGACGTTGTGCCTTTTTCCCTTTCTAAGGATTTTTTGTAGGTGGTACAAGTCTGCACTAATCTGCAACATCTCGTAAATCTGTTTTTTTGTGGCTGGCCATGATCACTGGCAGTCAGCAGCCGATCAATCAAACCTGGCTGAAGGTCCTGCCTATTATAATTGTCATCCCATATTGAGCAGCCATGTCAAGGTGAATGCCTCAGTAAGCTTTGAAATTTTTTTTTTTTTTTTTTTTTGGTGGGGGTTGTTACACGGTCCTCAGCAAGGGCCTGACAGAATGAAGGAAAAAAACCTATAAGACTGGGAAAAGGAAAACTCCTGCCTAAACAGAAAAACC